>Ga0194123_10002715_pt1 | contig 22486 bp, 33 predicted proteins | sample TA2MahsurfametaG_5_FD_155479 | JGI IMG/M metagenome (GOLD analysis project Ga0194123, IMG submission 155479) | Freshwater microbial communities from Lake Tanganyika, Tanzania - TA2015023 Mahale A surface | ecosystem: Environmental > Aquatic > Freshwater > Lake | place: Tanzania: Lake Tanganyika... | reverse complement strand
TTGACCTTAGCACCGAAGCGACTCCAGAGAGGCCCGAGTTGTCGTACGAGTGAATGGGTTCCAGCAATCAAGCTCCGTGTGTGGCCGTGATAAAAGGTTTATAAGCTGCTCAGAACTGATCCCGGTGGCACAACTAAAATCGGCCCCCTGAATGCTTTCTGCAGTATCGATGGATGTGTTAATGAAGTTAGTTGTGCGTAAATCTGCCTGATTCAATTGGCTACCTGTAAAGCGCGCCCCCCTACAGCTGCACCCCTGCAGTCTGGCAAAGCGAAGATCGGCCCCCACAAAGTTTGCACCATCAAGCACAGAGCCACTTAGGTCGCAACCACTGAGATAGGCCCCCATGAAACTACTTCCACTGAGGTCCATCCCCCTTAAGTCGGCACCATTAAAAAATGCCCCGTTAAGATAAGCCTTGGGTCCGACTGCACCTGATTTAAGATGATTGAATCCCTCTGGAAATTTGCTGTCCATATCATAACGCGCTAACTTGAGATCACAGCCATCAAGCTGGCAGTCAGAAAGATCAGCACCTCTTAGATCTGCTCGGCACAGTTTAGATTCTCTTAAATCTAGAGGGGGTAGAGCTCGATGTGACCAGCAGGCTCCGCGGGCATCAAGTGCCGTCTCATTAATCATATCTGGTACGCATGTCTCCGGGGGATGCCACTGCTGTGGGTTCTCTGGCAATAAATTCATCTTGAGTTGGGATTCGGGATGGTTTGGATGTTCGTCCTGTTAACGCTAGTATTTTTTTGGCTTTGGCATTTTAGGACTAAACTACGCTGGCGGAATGTATGTTGAATATCTTGATTGCATAATAGTGGCTCTTGCGCCGTCATTCGCTTTTTGGATTTAGCGCAAAGATCAAGTCGTTAAATGCATTCTCAGCGTCAAAGCTTTCACTCTTATAGCCTGATCTTCGAAGACTATTGACTGAGAGAATCTTTAATTCAGATAACACGTACAAGAGTGCTTTTACTGGTACTTTCAAAAACGTGTAGAGTTCCAATAATGCCTTCATGCCTTCTTTATCGGTGATTTCTGTACAATTACATGCCACCCCGTAAGTCACGACCCTCATAAACTGCTCGCAGTCTCTCCAGCACGCCATGGCTCTATGCTCAGGGAAAAGCTCTCCTCCCTGCACTATCAACCCTGGATGTTTATATAGTAATGATGCTCTCGCTCTGGCGATCATCTTTGGTGACTTTTCGATTAGTTCGGCAACAGCTCTTTCTGAGACTTTGCAAATAGTGCAGATATGTTCTATTTCATTTAGACTCAGTGCGCATCGCGCTGCATCTGCGGCCACGATAACTTTTCGAACTTCTATAGGTATAGTCTCTCTTTCGCCAAGCCCACATACGTTGGCTTGCGCGATAAGATGACTAATCTCTGCTTTATATTCCGTTTCTGTTGTCATAATAAAGAGCCAAGTGGAGTTGCGGACAATGTATCTTTGCGATCCAAGTAAAATGCCCATATAGTTGACTCGCCTAATCCATAGCAGCGATCGCATGCAAGACTGGCTAGCTCGGCGGTTACACCGATTGCTTCCAAGAGCGCTTGAGCTTCTTTTTTACCAGATACGAGAGCGGTTCGAATAGAAGACCCTACGACCCAGGTGAGTTGTGTCTGCATCAGATCGCCATCACCATCTTGGCATGCAACAAGGAGATTAGCATTACTAGAATGAGCCATAAAATGCGATCTCCAAAGGGATATGTCGTCACCCCTAAGGTCAATGCGAAGATATATATCTCCCGTCTTGTATACGATCTCCGCGCCTTCTCCTGCTTGCTTGATCAAGTTTATGATCTGCTCGGGCTGCTGGAACGTCATGCTCTTGTCAAGGAAAAGGGGGTGGGCGATGCGGGCTTACATCTGCTTATATACATGATGTCGAATAGCCAATGGGGCAAATTCTTCCTTTAAATAGCACTACTTAAATCCTATGGCTTTGAGTGCTCATGGATGACTGGGCTGTATATATTCATTGTAATGTCAGTTCCTGAGCCGCAAGCTCTCAGCTTTAGCTTGCAAAAAACAAAGGGCCCCCACATGGGGAGCCCGAGAATGAACAGCTTTTTATAGCAATTAAACTAGGGCGTTGATTGCGTAGTCTAGATAGTTATTTGCTTCGGTGGCTGGCTCGCCAGTGAGACCATGATTAGCTTTGATGTAATTGAGAGCTTCAACGTACCACGACGGTGAGAGCTCAAAGGCACGGTTGATTTCATCGATGCCAGCAATCAGATATTCATCCATCGGCCCAGTGCCACCGGCCACGAGGCAATATGTAACCATTCTCAGGTAGTAGCCGATATCACGGCTGCATTTTGCTTTGCCACGCGCATCAGCAGCGTAGTTTGCACCCTGCATCTGAGTGGTGTAAGGGAACTTGCTGTAAACGGCTTGTGCAGCACCATTGACAAGACTATCTGCATTCGCGGTTAATCCCTTTGCCGCTGTAAGGGCGCTCTTAGCACGGTTGTACCGACCGAGTGCTGAGGCCATCTCCGTGTTGCTTAGAAAGCGTCCTTGGGAATCCGCTGCGGAAACAGCTTCGGTGAGAGGGGTCTTCATGGGAGTTGCTGACTAAAAATTAGTTTTGCTTAAAATTTAGGCTACTGCAGCAGCAGCGCGGTCGAAGTAGGTACCGATCTCGCTCGTCAGTGTTGCGCAGTCGCCGGCGGTGATGCCATTGCGATCGTTGGCGATGGCGATGGCGGCGTCCTTCATCTTGCGCACGCCTTCGGCCACGGAAGCACCGGGAGTGCCGAGGGCCAGGTAGGTCTCACGCAGGCCGTTCAGGCAGCGGTCTTCCAGCACGGAGGCGTCGCCGTTGAACACGGAGTAGGTGATGTAGCGGAGGATGATCTCCATGTCGCGCAGGCAGGCAGCCATGCGGCGACTGGTGTAAGCGTTGCCGCCTGGGGCTGTCAGGGCAGGTTGTGCCTCAAACAGGTCGCGGGCCGCGTTGGTGACGATCTTGGACGCGTTGGAGGTGATGCGGTTGACAGCATCCATCCGCTTGTTGCTTTCGGCGACCATGGCCGCGAGAGCGTCGATCTGGCCAGCGTTGATGAATTCGCCACGGGCATCAGCCTGGGCAACCACCTTGGTGAAGGCGTCAAACATTGTTAGTACTCCTGTTCTCGACGGAGGGGTCGGGGAGGGGATTGTAGTGCCAGGCTGGCGTTCACCCAGAGGCGGCGGACCGTCGGGTCCGCTGCAGCTAGGTGTTCGACAACTCGGTGGGTCCATTCTCGTCTTCTGGCGGGGGTTGGCTGAATCATGGTTAACAAATGGTCACCCCGAGTACCCAAGTGCTGCCAAGCGATCTGCTGGCCAGGCGTGGGGCTCACAAAAAAGGCCCCTGAGAGCGGGCTTTGTGGTCACGGCGATGCCGACGGCTATTCACGCTTGCCCCGGTCACAGTGAATGTCACCTGATGACCGCTGCTGAACCTGGTGCCGCGAGTGCCTGCAGAAACCTTCGTCGTGTAACGGGCATAAGGGTTGGACGGGAGCTCAGTTCACAGGGGTAACGCTGGCGATGCGCCCCCCTCCCGCTGAATTTGCTGCTGGTACTGCAGCGGTTTGTTGAAGGGGATGAAGCGCACCCGCTTGCTGCTCTCTGGGGTGCGCGACCCAGCAGATGCTTGAAATTGAGCTCGATCAACCGGTAGGGATTGCAGTGTTCGAAGGATTCCTGCTTGTAGATGCCGCTCTTGGCCGCCTGGCGCACAAACTCACGCACGCTCAGGTAGCCACGATTGAACAGGGACGCTTGCCCTTTCAGCCGCTCGCTCACCCGAACGAACTGGTAACCCAGCACATGCTTGTAGACCGCGCGGATCAGGACAGCGTTGTCATTTTCAGTGGGACAGCTGCAAGCGGGTTCCCACGGGCGCTTTTTGGTTGGATCACATGGCTTTCGGAATCGTTAAGAACCTGGCGCTGGCGCCTCCCTGCAGTACCGATACCATCCGTCCAATCCACCGGCATTGGCCATGGCTGTTGAGCTGAAGGTCGCAGATTGCACCCAGCGGCTGGCTGACCAGCTGCAGACCCTCTCCGAGTTGGCTGAAACCCTCACCTTTCGCCTGCTGGAGCTGGAGGAGCGCCTCGCGGCCCAGGAGCTGAAAGTCCAGTCCCTGCTGGAGGACCGGGGAGGGGCTTTGGGTGAGATGGCGGAGGACACCGAGCTGCGGCTGGGGGATACGGAAGACCGGCTGGCTCGCCTGGAGGGTCTGCTCAGCGGCATGGAGAGCCCCGGCGTGGCCCGCCATCTCCATCCTGTGGACAGCCCGGCGGCGGCTCGCGAACCCCAACCCCACCAGGACACGTTCCTCGACAACACCTTGACGGAGGAAGCGTTCCTCGATGAGGAGGAGCAACCCTTCCCTGAGGATCAGCCGTTCCTGGATGAGCTGAGCGCCTGAGCCTCAGCGGCTGAGCAGCTCTGTCCAGCTTGCGGGGATGTCGTTGCTGTAGTCGTCGGTGCGGGCAAATTCAAACGGTCCGGGCAGCGATCCCCAGAGATGCTCGTGGGTAATCGGGTCATGGCCCCGGTCGATGGTGCGCATGCCTTTGCGATTCAGTTCCAGGCGGCTCACGAGGTAAGAGGTGGCCCCTTTGCGCTCCACCAGGCAGCGGCAGCCGGGCTCCACTTCGCCCACAAAACCGTCGCCCTCCTCTTTCACCACATAGGCGCACCCCTCCAGAAGGCGCAGGTCGCCGGGCTGGATCTGGTTGCGGCGCTCCGCATCGTCCACGGCGCCCCAGAAGCGCTGGTCATTCACCAGGGCCTGGTTGTGAATGATCAGCTGGTTGCCCTGACGTTCGGCTCGCAGCACCCGGATCCGATAGGGCGCCGCCGGATTGATCGCATAGCTCTGCTCCAGCAGCAGGGAGCCTGGTGCCAGCTGGGGTAGGGGGCGGAATTTCAACAGGATGTGGGCGTAAAGCGGTGGGTTTTCAAAGGCCTGCACCTGGTTGCTGAAGCCCCCGCTCAGCATCCGTACCAACCGCTCCAGGGAGCTCTCCATCGCGCCAGATGTCACCTGCGAGCCTGACGCTACAGGCTCGGGCCGGCCAGCCCCAACAGCCGCAGACGGAATCCAGCCACCTGCCGGGCCAGATCCGGTTCGTTCTGGAGAAAGGGGTGGTCGGCGAGGCGCTCCAGCATCAGGTCAACCTTGGCCCCCGGATCCAGGCCATGGTGCGGGTCGCGCTCTTCGTGCTGTTTCCAGGCGTCATCAAAGGCCTGGGCAAAGCTGTCGGCGTTGTTGAACAGCCGGTTGGAGGCCTCGGGTGGCTCGCGCATCGATTCGGGGTCAAGCCCGGGACCCCAAGGATCAACCGGGATGGCCGAGTCCTAGCACTGGGGCAGATCCGTGCCGGAGCCGATCAGGAGCCGAACAGGTTCTGCAGCAAGCGCTCGATCAAGCCATGCTGGTTCTTCGCAGGGATCGGCAGGCTGCTTTCGTTCCCGAGGATCCGGCAGTACTGGTGGATGAGCGACCGCCAGGTGTCGCCGAGATGGCTCGCGCCCCATGGGTCGAGCTGGTCCACTTTGATCAACACCCGGGTGATGGTCTGGGCCACGGTCATCCCTCCCCGACTGCCCAGGAGGCGTTTGAGGGCCAGGGATTTGGTGTCTGTGGTCCCCAGCCCATCACCCTCGTGATCGCAGACGACCGCATGGATGGTGCTGGCGGCGTCGTACAAGCCTTTCGGGGTGCGCCTGGCGGCACAGGGCCGTCCGATGGAGTTGCGATCACCATAGGGTCGCTCACCAGCGGAGATAGGGCACTAATCCATGGTCTTTGGAGCCAAGGAAGCATGGAGGTCTTGGTTCCACACCACCAGAAACACCACCAGAAACATCACCGGAAGCAAGCATGCCAGGACCCAGATTTGAACTGGGGACACGGCGATTTTCAATCGCCTGCTCTACCAACTGAGCTATCCCGGCCCGTCGCCTAAGCGACTTGGCGATCTTAGATCACGGCCCTTCGGTGGGGTGCGCCCCAGGCAGGCCATCCCCACCACCAGCCAGCCCTGCTCCCCGAGGGCCGTGGCGGCAGCACAGGCGGTGGCCCCTGTGGTGAGGATGTCGTCGATCAGCAGCACCGGGGTCCGCGTGTTCCCTGGCCGCTCTGGGGACGGCACAGCGTTGAAAGCCCCGGCCTGGTTGGCCCAGCGCAGGTCGCGGTCCAGGTGGTGCTGGCCCAGCACCGGCCGACTGCGTTTCAGCAGCTGGGCTGGGCGCCACCCGAGCTGCCAGGCCAGGGAGCGCACCAGCAGGCCTGGCAGGGGATTGGCCCGTTTTTTCCAGCTGGGGATGGGCACCAGCAGGGGTGGTGTGGTCCATGGTTCTGCCCGCAGGCCCGCGGCCAGGTTCTGGACCAAGGCTCCGATCAGCGGCCCCTGGGGGGATTGGCGCAGCTGAAGCAGCTGGCGCCGCAGCCGATCCTGGTAAAGGCCCGCGGCCCGCCAGGGAAGTGGGCTCGTTCCGTGGATCCCACCTGGGGCCAATTCCGCCTGCAGATCGGGGGCCAGGCGTGGCGGTGCGGCCAGCCACTGCAGGGGGAGGAGCTGCAGCAGGTCCTGGAGCAGGGGCGTTGGGCTGGCGCTGGAGGCAGCCATGGCTCAGGGAAGGCGGCAATGGCTCCAGGGTTCCCACTGCAGCCCAAGCCCCTACTGGGGCAGGCTGCGCAGCATCGCCACCAGGGTGCGGTGAGCATCTTCGCTGTCGCTGAGGGGATGGTCGAAGGCGACGGCAACGGGCTGACCATCCACCTCGAGCTCCATGGCCTCGGCGGTCACCGCCACCATGCGCGCCGCGCTGGCTGCCTCGATGCCGCCGTAGTGACGGGCGTAGGCCAGCACCGCTTCGGCATGGTCGTCGTTCATGTGTTTGCAGATCCGATCACTCACGGCGGGGGTGAGGGGGTCGGCAGCCATGGCGCAGTGCAGCGTGGGGACGGGGCGGATTCTGGCGTCAGCCGGCGCCGAAACGCTGCCAGAGCAGCAGGCCGAGACGGATCGCACTGAAGCCCACGTAGCCGGCCAGCACCACGAAGAGCCCCATGGCGATCACGGAGCGCAGGCGTTCATTCATGGTTGGAGGAGGGAGGAAGCCGCCAGTCTGGCCATGCCGAGGGCGGCGGAAAGGCCAGGACGATTCAGCACCGGTATCCCCAGAAGCTGCTGCCGTAGCCGCCGCCATTGGGGATTGCGGGCCCCGCCCCCCAGGGTGATCACCCGGCGCAGGGCTGGCGCGCCGGCCTGGTGCAGCCGCTGCCAGCCCTCCCGCTCGATCGCCGTGAGCCCCTCGAGCAGGGCCTGCACATAGCGCGCATCACTGATGGGCCTGGGCTCCAGAATCGGCTCCAGCTCAGGATCGTCCACGGGAAAGCGTTCCCCGCGCGCTGGCAGGGGGCGCAGCGTCAGGCCGCTGGGCTGGTGAGGGTCAATCTGGCGGCTCAGGGCGGCGATCTGGTCGTCACAGAAGAAGCGGCGCAGGATGCCGGCCCCGGCATTGGAGGCGCCCCCCACCAGCCAGCGTCCGTTCACCCGGTGGCAGCTGATCCCTGCTCCTTCGATCGGCACTGGACTGAACTGTTTCAGCACCAGGCTGGTGCCCAGCACGGTGATGCCATCACCGCTCTGGGGCTCTGCGGCCAGCACGCCGGCATTGGCGTCGGTGCTGCCAGCCACCACATGGGCGTCACTGGGCAGCCCCAGTTGGGCCGCCACCTCAGCGGTGAGGGTCCCCAGCACCGTTCCACTGCGGCACACCTCCGGCAGGGCTGGCGCCCAGGGCTGCTCGCCGATGGTCCCAGCCCAGGCTTGGCATTGCAGGTTCCAGCCCAGGCGCAGGTTGTTGCCCTCCTCCCCCCAGCGCCAGTCGCCCAGGAGCCAGCCCATCAGCCAGTCGGCCTGGTGGCGCAGCAGCCAGGGCCCGCTCTCCGCGGCTTGGGCCGCCGCCGCCAGCAGGTGCAGGGCCCGGGCCAGGCTGCCGCTGGCGCTGCAGGCGGGGCCACGCTCGGCCAGGGCCGCTGCAGCGGCGGCCTGCTCCCTGCAGGCCTGGTGATACGGAAGGGCCAGGCCGAGGGGGCCGGGGCCGGGTTCGCCGTTGGGGCTGCAGAGCAGCAGGGTGCCGGAGGTGCCGTCGATGGCGATGGCACCGACCCGGCGGCGCAGCTCTTCTGGCAGGCGAGCGCAGAGCGCCCCCAGGCCGCTCACCCAGCCCCAGGGATCGTCGAGGCTGCTGGGGTACGGGCTGGCCTCCTCAACCAGGCGTGGACCGCCCGGCGCCACCAGGGCGATGCGCAGACCACTGCTGCCGAGATCGATGCCCAGCCCCAGTTCGCCCATGGGCCGCCCGATCGGTGGCGTCAGACGGCCACGCGTGCGGCGGTGGCCTGCTGGAGCGTCTTGGCGACGGCATCCACGTTTTCCCAGGGCAGGTTGAGGTCGCTGCGGCCGAAGTGGCCGTAGGCGGCCACGTCCTGGTAGAAACGCCCGCCCCGTTGCTGGGGCAGGTTGCGCAGGCCGAAGATCTCAATAATGGCGCCTGGGCGCAGGTCGAAATGCTCCTGCACCAGGGCCGTGAGGTCGGCGTTGCTGATGGCACCGGTGCCGAAGCTCTCCACCAGGATGCTCACGGGCTTGGCCACGCCGATGGCGTAGCTCAGCTGCACTTCCACCTTGCGGGCCAGGCCGGCGGCCACCAGGGCCTTGGCCACGTAGCGGGCGGCATAGGCGGCGGAGCGGTCCACCTTGGTGGGGTCCTTGCCGGAGAAGGCGCCGCCGCCGTGGCGGGCATAGCCGCCGTAGGTGTCCACGATGATCTTGCGGCCGGTGAGGCCGGCATCCCCCTGGGGACCGCCCACCACGAACTTGCCGGTGGGGTTCACCAGGAAGCGGGTGTGCTCCTTGGAGGGCTTGAGATCCAGATCGGCGGTGGCGGGTTCCACCACGTGGCTCCAGAGGTCGGCAGCGATGCGCTCGCGCAGGGCCTTCTCCTCACTCACCCCGTCGATGTCAGCGGTGTGCTGGGTGGAAATCAGGATGGTGTCGATCGCCACCGGCACGTCGTTTTCGTAGACGACGCTCACCTGGGTCTTGCCGTCAGGCAGCAGGTAGCCAAGCGTGCCGTTGTGGCGCACTTCCGCCAGACGCCGCGCCAGCCGGTGGGCCAGGCTGATCGGCAGGGGCATCAGCTCCGGCGTCTCGTTGCAGGCGTAGCCAAACATGATCCCCTGGTCGCCGGCCCCCACCAGATCCAGCGGGTCACCGTCGTGGTCGTCGGCCTCGTTCACCCCCTGGGCGATGTCGGGCGATTGTTGATCGAGGGCCACCAGCACCGCGCAGCTGTGGGCATCGAAGCCACCGGCGCGCGCGCCGCTGTAGCCGATCTGGTTGATCACGCCCCGCACCAGGGTGTTGAAGTCGACCCGGGCGTTGGTGGTGACTTCGCCGGTGATCAGGCAGAGGCCCGTGTTCACCACGGTTTCGCAGGCCACCCGTGAGGCCGGATCCTGGGCGAGTAGGGCGTCGAGTACCGCATCGCTTACCTGGTCGCAGATCTTGTCGGGGTGCCCTTCGGTGACCGATTCGGAGGTGAAAACGTAGCGGCTCATCCGGCCTTGATCAAAGTGGGGCCAGCCTATGCGCTCGTTGTCTGGACCTTCAGCTCATTCCAATGGCTGAGGCAAGGGAAGCTGGGATCGAGCGGTGGGGCGATGGTCCAGCCCGCCCCATAGCCGAGCACAACCGGCACCCCCGCTTGCCGGGCCATGCGCAGGTCGCTGTTGGCATCGCCGATCAGGGCGCAGCGCTCCACCGCCACGCCGAGCGCGGCGCAGAGGGCTTGCACCGCGGCCGGGTCGGGCTTGCGGGGGCTGTGGTCGGCGCTCCAGAACCCCTGAAAACGGGAGCTGAGCTCCTGACTGGCCAGAAACGCCTCGATGCCGGGGCTGTCGTCGTTGCTGATCACCGCGCAGGCCACCGCGGCCTCGCTTAGGGCCTCCACCAGGGTGTGCAGCCCGTCGGTGGCGATCGGCCGATGCTGGCTGCTCTGCCCATGCAGGCCATCGGTGGCCGCGAAGATGGCTTCGCTGAGCTCGAGCGCCTCGGGCCAGCCCAGCCCAACCAAGGCAAGAGCTGTGGCGGTGGAGATCAGGTTGTGGGCTCGGGATCCGACGGCCGTGGCGCCAGCGGGGTGGATGGCCTGCTCGGTCAGGCCGTAGGCCCGCTGCAGCAGGTCGGCCAGCTCGTCGCCCCTGCTGGCTGACAGCTCCGGGTGGCGTTGCTCCAGCAACGTGCGGGCATGAAAAACCCTGGCCGAGGCCAGGGCGTGGAGCATGGGCTCACTGATCGAGAGGGTGCCGTCCTTGTCGAACAACACCGCGTCAATCCGGAGGGGATGGCCGTTGGCATCAGCCAGGAGTTGACCCCGCAGAAGCAACTGTGCCATGGGCGCCTCCGGGGCCGCTCGGCCCTCAGTCGAGGGTGACACCCATCGGCTCGTTGTCTTCGGCCTGCTCGAGCAGCATCTGCTTGTAGCGGGCGGCCATCTCCTCCGCTTTCTCGAACACCTTTTGGGGGTCGGTGAGCATGTCGCCGGGTTCGGGCTCCAGGGCCTTGGTGGACAGGGAGATGCGGCCCCGCTCGGCATCGAGGTCGATGATCATCACCTTCATCTGGTCGTTGACATTGAGCACCGTGTGCGGTGTTTCGATGTGCTCGTGGCTGATCTCGGAGATGTGCAGCAGGCCGCTGACGCCACCGATGTCGATGAAGGCGCCGTAGGGCTTGATGCCACGCACGGTGCCCAGCACCACTTCGCCCACTTCGAGGCGATTCATCTTGCGCTCCACCAGGGCGCGGCGATGGCTGAGCACCAGGCGGTTGCGCTCCTCGTCCACCTCCAGAAACTTGAGGGGCAGGAAGTCGGCTACCAGCTCTTCCTTGACCTTGCGGGTGCTGATGTGGCTGCCGGGGATGAAGCCGCGCAGACCTTCCACGCGCACCAGGGCACCACCGCGGTTGGTGGCAAACACTTCGCTGTAGATGGTCGCGTCTTCCTTCTGCAGCTGACGCACTCGCTCCCAGGCCCGCTGGTACTCAATGCGGCGAATGGAGAGCGAGAGCTGGCCGTCCTCGTTCTCCTCACTCATGATGAAGAACTCCCGGATCTCCCCGGGCTGGAGCACGTCGCTCAGGCCCTCAACCCGGTTGATCGACACCTCCTGCAGGGGCATGAAGGCGGCTGTCTTGGCGCCGATGTCGATCATGGCGCCCTTCGACTCGAGGGCAAACACGGTGCCGTTAACGACGTCGCCGGGCTTGAAGTTGTAGTCGTACTTGCTCAGCAGCGACGCAAATTCATCGAGCGTGAAGCCCACGCCATCGACGTCGTTGCGGGATGCGGCTCGGCTGCTGGGGTCGTCGGCGGTGGGAACCTCTTCCGGAATGGCCAGGTCGAGATCGTCGGCCGTCTCAGCGGCGAGATCGAGGTCGGCCTCGGCACTGAGAGCGTCGCTGCTGAGCGATGGCGTGCTGAGCGCTTCAGTGGTGGCGTCGGAAGGGGTCAAGGTCATGGAAGGGTGGCGGCCTGCCGAGGGCAGTGCGAAGGATGGGACGATCTGCCCGCCAGCAGACACAGTCCAATCCAGCACTGTACCAACGAGAGGAGCCCGGGTTGGCGACGGGGTCAGCCGATGGCCGCCAGGCTCGGCTGACCCCGTAGGCGGCCACCGCTGCGTTTGTGGAGGCCCTCAAGGGTGGCGACAAAGTCGCTGATCCCCTGGAATTGCCGATACACCGACGCGAAGCGGACGTAGGCCACTTCGCTCATCTCACTGAGATGTTGCAGAACCAGCTCGCCAATTTCGCCACTGGTTACCTCGCGACCGCTGCGCTGTTGCAGCTGCAGCTCGATTTCGTCGACCACCCCTTCCAGTCGGGCGGGCTCAAGGCCGGTTTTTTCGCAGGCCCGCAGCACACCATGCAGCAATTTGGCCCGGTTGAAGGTTTCCCGGCTGCAGTTGCGCTTCACCACGGTGATGGGCACCGTTTCCACCCGTTCATAGGTGGTGAAACGAAATTCGCAGTTGAGGCATTCACGCCGCCGTCGCACGCTGCGCCCGCTGTCGGCTGCCCGAGATTCGAGCACCCGGCTATCGGTGTGTTGGCAAGAGGGGCATTGCATCCCCGAACGTCCGGCGTGTTTCTCAAGTTTAGACAGCCTTTTTTCATTTGGAAAGGCCTGCTTTTCTATTTGCGGCAACAAAAAAGCCCCTGCCGGGGCAGGGGCTTGGCGCAGGGATGGCCAACTATTTGCCGATCTTCGGGGGATCGCGAAAGGCGATGGCAAAGAAAAGCGTGGAAATGGCCAGAGCCAGGATCAGGATGTAAGCGAAGCTTTCCATGGATGTCCTCGGGGGTTCTGGCGGTCAGCTGAGGGTCGTCGTGCCGGCAGGGGGCACATAGCCCTCTGGCAGACGACGGGTGGACTTGTCGCCCAGTTTCTGGAACAGACCGAATTCCACCTGCTCACCCAGATCCGGATCAATGCCGGCGAACACATCCCGGTAGAGGGTGCGGGCACCGTGCCAGATGTGGCCGAAGAAGAACAGCAACGCGAAGGTGGCGTGGCCGAAGGTGAACCAGCCGCGGGGTGAGCTGCGGAAGGTGCCGTCCGAGTGGTAGGTCTCGCGATCGAACTCGAAGGCTTCACCCAGCTGGGCCTTGCGGGCCAGCCGCTTGACGTCGGCGGGATCGGTGAAGGTCTGACCGTTTAGAGCACCGCCATAGACGGTGGCGGTGACGCCCGTTTGCTCGAAGGAGTACTTGGCTTCAGCCCGACGGAAGGGGATGTCGGCTCGCACGATGCCTTCTTGGTCCTGGAGAACAACAGGGAAGTTCTCAAAGAAGTTGGGCAGACGACGCACTTCCAGGTCGCGGCCGTCCTTATCGGTGAAGGAGATGTGGCCGATCCAGCTTGTGGGCAGGCCATCACCATTCACCATCGGGCCGACGCGGAACAGGCCGCCCTTGGCAGGGCTGTTGCCCACGTAGTCGAAGAAGGCGAGTTTCTCAGGAATCGAGGCGTAGGCCTGCTCCTTGGTGGCGCCGTTGTCGAGGGCTGTTTGCACGCGGCGGTTGATTTCCGCCTTGAAATAGCCCTGGTCCCACTGGTAGCGGGTGGGGCCGAACAGCTCGATCGGGGTGGCGGCAGCGCCGTACCACATCGTGCCGGCCACGATGAAGGCAGCAAAGAAAACTGCGGCGATGGCCGAGGCCAGCACGGTTTCGATGTTGCCCATGCGCAGGGCCTTGTAAAGGCGCTCCGGCGGACGGGTTGTGATGTGGAAGATGCCGGCAATGATGCCGACGATGCCGGCGGCGATGTGGTGAGCCACGATGCCGCCAGGATTGAAGGGGTTAAAGCCCTCAGGCCCCCACGAGGGCTGCACCGGCTCTAAGTGGCCGGTGATTCCATAGGGGTCGCTCACCCACATGCCTGGGCCGAACACACCGGTGAGGTGGAAGGCGCCGAAGCCGAAGCAGGCGAGGCCGGCGAGCAGCAGGTGGATGCCAAAGATCTTGGGCAGGTCGAGGGCCGGCTCCCCGGTGCGGGGGTCTTGCCAGATCTCGAGATCCCAATAAGTCCAGTGCCAGATGGCGGCCAGGAAGAGCAGGCCGCTGAAAATGATGTGGGCAGCAGCCACACCTTCGAAACTCCAGAAGCCGGGGTCGACTCCGGTTTCTCCGGTGATGCTCCAGCCACCCCAGCTGCCGGTCACGCCGAGACGGGCCATGAAGGGCATGACAAACATGCCCTGGCGCCACATCGGGTTGAGCACCGGGTCGGAGGGGTCAAAGATGGCGAGCTCATAGAGCGCCATGGAGCCGGCCCAGCCGGCAACCAAGGCGGTGTGCATGAGGTGCACGGCGAGCAGTCGGCCCGGGTCGTTGATCACGACCGTGTGCACCCGATACCAGGGCAATCCCATGGGGGGTAGTTCTGGGTGGGTTGGGCGATCGTAAGGGGAGCCCAGGCCACCGCGCGGCCGAGGTAACGGACCGCAACGGCCTGACCCACAATGGAGGTCGTAGCAGCTCGTTTCCCATGCCCGTCATCCGGTTTGTGCGCGAGGGACGTGACGTGGAGTGCTACCCCGGTGAAAACCTGCGGGAGGTGGCGCTGCGCGAGGGCATTCAGCTCTATGGGCTGAAGGGAACCCTGGGCAACTGTGGGGGGTGCGGCCAGTGCATCACTTGTTTTGTGGCCATTCCAGAGGGAACCGGCAGCCAGGTGCTGAGCGGCCGCACCCCCGTGGAAGACCAAAAGCTGAGGCGGCGGTCCCAGAACTGGCGCCTCGCCTGCCAAGCCCAGGTGCAGGACTCGTTGCTGGTGCTGACACGGCCCCAGGTGGGGTTGGCGGATCAGGAGGCTCTGGTGGAGGCGGCTCTGGCCCGGCCGCTGCCCCCAGGCCCCACAGCCTGGCCTGCTCCACCGGAGCTGGAAGAAGACGATCGGGAGCCGGAGGAGGAGGAGCCAACCGCAACGAGCGATGAAGCCTCCTGAAACCCGCCCATTTGGCGGTGATACCCTCCCAGAACTTCCCCTTCAGCCATGGAAACCAACGATCTCGGCTTTGTTGCCAGCCTGCTGTTCGTGTTGGTTCCCGCGGTCTTTTTGATCATCCTGTACATCCAGACCAACAGCCGTCAGGGGGGCTGATCCCAGGGGCTTGGGGCCTTAGCCGCGTCCCTCCGGTTCACGCACCAGCAGCACCGGTGCCGGGGCGTGCACCCGGATGTAGTCACTCACCGAGCTGCCCAGCAAGCGGTCGATGTCGACAAGCCCCCGGGCCACAACGGGGCGTCGGTCCTGGGAGGCGATCACCAGGAGGTCGGCCTTGAGGTCGTCGGCGGCAGCGCACACGGTGCGGCCCACATCCCCGTTGCGATGAAGGGCTTTCAGTTCCACGCCGTAGCCCCGGGCGCGTTGGGTTGCCTTCTCCAGTACCTCGTCGGCTGGCGATTTGCCCCCACGGGAGGGGGTGATGTCCTGGCGGGTGACATGCACCCCGGTGAGGCTGCCCCCGGGGATCTCGCGCACCAGTTCACAGGCCAGCTTGAGGGCGTCATCCCCGACGCCGGTGCCGTCGATGGTCACCATCACCCGGTTGATGTGGCGGATGTAGAGGTCGTCGCGCACCAGCAGCATCGGCCGGGTTGAGAGCTGGAAGACGTATTGGCTGGCACTGTTGCTGAGGATGGCCTGCAGCCGGTTCATGCCGCGGGAGCCCATCACGATAAGGTCGCTGTTGAGCTCATCGGCCACCTTCAGCACCGTTTGCTTCGTGTCGCCCTGGCGAATGATCGTGTTCACGTCGCTGGGGTTCAGCCCCAGGCGCTGCACTGCTTCTGCGGCGATCGCGGCGGCGTTCTGGGAGTGTTCGATGAAGCTCTCACCCGCCTGCTCAGGCACCACATGCAACAGGTTGATCCGGGCCTGGCGAACGGCGGGGATGTCGCGCAGCATGCGCACCATCTCTTCCACATGGCCCTTGCCGGAATCGGCGATTAGAACGTTGCGAAACACGGGGACGACTCAATGAAGCAGGCTCCCCGCAAGCCTATGGCCGATCCCTGGAGCCCAGGCATCTGCTCTGCAGACCGTGATGGACAGGCAGCGCTGCGGGGGGTCCAGCCATGACGGGTGCTGCCAGTTGGTTGCTGGAACGGCGGGTGCTGCCCCAGCACACCGATCACGCCGGCGTGATGTGGCATGGCGCCTACCTGACCTGGCTTGAGGAGGCTCGGGTGGAGGCCCTGGCGGCTGCGGGGCTGGCCTACAGCGATCTCTCGGCCCAGGGGCTGGAGTTGCCGGTGGTGCGGTTGAGCATCGATTACAAGCAGGCCCTGCTCCACGGCGATCTGGTGCAGATCTGGAGTGAGGTGCTGCCGCGTCGTGGTTTGAAGTTGCCCTGGCGCAGCCGGTTTGTGGCGGCGGATGGGGGTGTGGCCGCCGAGGCGCAGGTGGACCTGGTGCTGGTGGCCGGGGTGGCCGGCTCGGACCAGCGCCGGTTGTTGCGCCGGCTGCCGGCAGATTTGGAGGCCGCGGTGGCAGCCCTGGTGCGCGGCCCGCTCTAGGATCAGTACATCTGTACTGAAGGCGGTATGGCGGGACGGGGTCGGGCTCGGGCTCGTGGGCTGGAGCTGGGGCTGGGGCTGCTGCGGGCGGCCGATCGCCAAGGCTGGAATCGGGAGCAGCGTCTCTGGTGGTTGTTGTGGTCGGGGTGTCCGGGTATCGGCTTGAGCCGATTAATGGCCATCCGCGACAGCTTCTGCGGCTGGGCGGCGGCCTGGGCCTCGCCGCCGGAGGCCTTTGCGGCCCTGGCGGGATTGGGCCCCGCCAGCTGCCGTCGGTTGGAGCGCTACCGCACCCACTGGGGGCCTGATCCCCTGCCCCGCTTGGCCCACCAGCTCCACGGCGGCAGGCGGGTGGTGCTGCCCGCCGATCCCGCCTTCCCGCCAGCATTGCTCGACTTGGAACGCCCGCCCCTGCGGCTGCATTGGAGCGGGCGTGGCTGGCTGTGGCCGCTGTTGCATCGCCGGCAGGCCATCGCTGTGGTGGGCACCCGCCGGCCTTCCCGCCATGGCGAAGCCATGGCGGAGGCGATCGGTGCGGCCCTGGCCCAGGCCGGCTGGCCGGTGGTGAGTGGCCTGGCGGAGGGGATTGATGGGGCGGTGCATCGGGGATGCCTGGCCCACGGGGGCCGGCCCGTGGCGGTGCTGGGCACCCCGTTGGAGCGGGTGTATCCGCGCCATCACGAGGCTCTCCAGGCCGAGGTGGCCGCTGAAGGGTTGTTGGTGAGTGAGTTGCCCGCCGGCACCGCGGTGCAGGCCGGCCATTTCGCGGCGCGCAATCGTCTTCAGGTGGGGCTCGCCCAGGCCGTGGTTGTGGTGGAGTGCCCGCTGCGCAGCGGCGCCCTGCATTCGGCCACCCTGGCGATGCGCCAGGAGTTGCCGCTGTGGGTGGTGCCAGCTGATGCCGGCAAAGCCTCAGCAGCGGGCAGCAATCGGCTGCTCGCCCAAGACGCCACGGTGCTGCTGGAGCCCGCCGATCTGATCCGCCAGCTCGGTCCGGGCCCTCTGGCCCCGGCCGATGCACGCCCTCCGTCGCAGGCGCAGGCTCTGGCCACGGTGGATCCGGCGCTGGTCTCGGCTCTGGGGCGCGGCGCCTCTCTAGAGCAGCTTTGCCTTGCTCTCGATCAGCCTGCGGCCGTGCTGGCCGCCCGCCTGCTCGCCCTCGAGCTGCGGGGGCAGGTGCGAGCTGAGCCGGGCCTGTGTTGGCGCCCGATTTAGCCTCGATCCATGCAGCAGGAGCAGCTCAGCGGGGAGCAGTGGTTGGCCTGGCGGCGGCGGCAACTGGCCCAGGGGGGCAGTCCCGCCGCTTTCGATTGGCTGGTGGATCTGGCCGGTGGTCTCTCCTGGCCGCAGCAGCAACAGCTGCGGCTTCATCCCCAGCAACCGGTGCGGCTCACCTGTGGGCTGTTGCGGCTCGAGGCCCTCTGGCAACGCCATCTCGCCACCGCTGAGCCCCTGCAATATCTGGTGGGCTGTTGTCCGTGGCGGGATCTGGAGCTTGCCGTCGCTCCTGGCGTGCTGATTCCGCGGCAGGAAACCGAGCTGCTGGTGGAGCTGGCCCTGGCGCTGGCCCCGGCCTGCCCGGGCCGTTGGGCCGACCTCGGCACCGGTTCGGGTTGCTTGGCCCTCGCATTGGCGCTGGCGTGGCCGAATAGCCGCGGCATGGCTGTTGATTGCAGTCCCGTGGCGTTGCAGCAGGCGGCCCACAATCTCGAGCGGGGCGGGGTGCGCGGGCAGGTGCAGCTCCTGCCGGGCAGTTGGTGGGAGCCCCTGCGCCCCTGGTGGGGCGCGTTGGAGCTGGTGGTGAGCAATCCTCCCTACATCCCCACGGCGGTGTGGGCTGGCTTGGATCCGGTGGTGCGGGATCACGAGCCGGCTCTCGCCCTCGATGGCGGCGTCGATGGCCTCGATGCCCTGCGCGCGATCGCGCAGGGCGCTGCCGACGCCTTGGCTCCTGGCGGGTTGCTGCTTCTGGAGCACCATCACGACCAGAGTGAGGCGGTGAGGGCTCTGTTGGCCGCAGCGGGGCTCGAGCAGGTGCAGTCCCATGTTGATCTGGAGGGCCAGCAACGCTTTGCTTCAGCGCGCCATGGACTCACCTGACGACACACTGGCGATGGGGTCTGATTCCGCACCGAGGTCTTGGCCGGCCGCAGCCCTCTCGGCCCCGGCTCTGGCCGCTCCGGATCTGGCTGATCAGTTGCAGCGCGGCTCTGCGGCGCTATTCCCCACCGACACCCTGCCGGCCCTGGCGGCGTGCCCCAACCAGGCCCACCAGCTGTGGACCCTCAAGCAGCGGCCGCCCGATAAGCCCTTGATCCTGATGGCAGCCAGCTCCGAGCTGTTGCTGGCTGCGCTCGGGGTGCCGCTGCAGCCCGCCTGGCTGGAGATGGCGGCCTGGGCCTGGCCTGGTGCGGTCACCCTGGTGTTGCCGGCCACCGGGCCAGTGGCGGCAGCCCTGAACCCCGGCGGCACCAGCCTGGGCCTGCGCCTTCCGGCCTGCCCCGAAGCCCTGGCTCTGCTGCAGCTCTCGGGCCCCCTGGCCACCACCAGCGCCAATCTCTCCGGTTGCCCGGCCGCCACCACCGCAGAGCAGGCCGCCCAGCAATTTCCTCAGGTTCCCCGCCTGGCGCCTTTGCCCTGGCCGCTGGCTGGCGGCCAGGCCAGCACCGTGCTGGCTTGGGGGGAAACGGGGCAGTGGCAGGTGCTGCGCGCCGGTGCTCTACTGCCACCAGGGATCTAGCGCAAGCCGATGGCCGCCCTTGCTCTGATGGTGCTCCTGGCGGTGGCGGCGTTCCACTGGTTGATGGAGCCGCTGCTGCAACTGCTGCCGGTGCTGATGGAGTTGACGTTTTTGCCGTGGGCGCTGCTGGCGCTGGGGCTGTGGTTGTTGGCCGGGCGCCCGGTGGGGCCGTAAAGAAGCCTTTTACTGAGGAAGGGGGTCGAGCAAGAGCCGGCTAACGGATTTGAACCGATGGCCTTCGCTTTACAAAAGCGCTGCTCTACCACTGAGCTAAGCCGGCACGGGAGGCGGGATATCCTGCCTCCAGTGACGACTTTATCGTTCGGCTAGGGCCCAGAGCAGCAGCTGGGTGCGGCTTTGACAGCCGGTTTTGGCGAGCAGGCTCGACATGTGGCTTTCTACCGTGCGCGGGCTCACGATCAGGGCTGCGGCTATGGCTTTGTTGCTGTGGCCCCGTTCCAGTTCCTGGAGCACGCGCCGTTCTGCGGGGGTGAGCTCCGTGTTGGCCACCTGAATCGGCAAAGACATCGGCATCCCAAGGGCATCTGCCTCAGGATTCCCACACGGCTGCGCTTGGGCTCAGGAGCCGACTTTGGCCTCCAGCGAGGCTTCAGGGCTGGGGGCGGGCAGCTTGGCGCGCCGGATCGGCAGGTTGGCCACCAGCGCCGTCACCCGGTCTTCCGTTTCGAGGGTCACATCCCCTTCCTCAATGTCGATTTCCACGTAGCGGCTCACCACTTCGAGAATCTCGCGCCGCATCTGCTGCAGCAATTCGGGGTTGAGGTCGCTGCGGTCGTGGGCCAGCACCAGCTGCAGCCGCTCCTTGGCGGTGTTGGCGCTGGCGGGTTGGCGGCCCAGCAGTTTGTTGATCACATCGCGCAGGGTCATCGGCTTCAGAAGATCTTGGTTTGCATCAGGCGGCCGATCTTGGCGCGCAGGCCTTGGCGCTCTTTGCTCGGATCGATCAGGGGCACGTCTTCGCCTTGGAGGCGGCGGGCCACATTGGTGTAGGCATGCGCTGCCGGCGAACCGTTGCCGTTGAGGGTGAGGGGTTCGCCGCGGTTGGTGCTCACGATCACCTGTTCGTCTTCCAGCACCAGCCCCAGCAGGGGCAGGGCCAGGATGTCGGTGACATCGCTCACCGCGAGCATCTCCTGGTTGGCCATCATCTTGGGCCGCACCCGGTTGAGCACCAGCTGAATGGGCTTCACTCCTTCGCTGTTGAGCAGACCGATCACCCGGTCGGCATCACGCACTGCCGACACCTCTGGGGTGGTGACCACGATCGCTTCCCGGGCCGCGGCCATGGCGTTCTTGAAGCCGCCTTCAATGCCGGCGGGGGCATCGATCAGCACGTAGTCGAAATGCTCGCCGAGCATGGCGGCGATTTTCTGCATGTCGTCGGGCGTTAGCCACTCGAGCATGCGGGGATTGCCCGCCGGCAGCAGGGCCAGGTTGGGTTCCTGCTTGTGCTTCACCAGGGCCTGCTCCAGCCGGCAGCTCTCCGAGAGCACCTCCTGGGCGGTGTACACGATGCGGTTTTCCAGCCCCAGCAGCAAGTCGAGGTTGCGCAGGCCGAAGTCGGCATCGAGCACGGCGGTGCGTGCCCCCTGCTTGGCCAGGGCGATGCCGAGATTGGCGGTGAGGGTGGTTTTGCCCACGCCCCCTTTGCCGGAGCAGATCAGGATGTAGCGGGTTGACGCAGCGGCCACGGCGAAGGCTGGAGTGCCGGCAGGTTAAGGCCAAAATTCTGGTTTGGAGGTGTTGTGGCTGGCATTGCCGCGCCTCCACCAGGGTTTACAACGGGTGGATCTGGCACCCGGTCGGGATGACTGAGCCCACAGACCCGCAGCCGGTTCCACCGCTGGACCATCAACACCATCACCAGCAGCTGCTGGTGATGCCCGACGACGGCGCTGAGGCCGTGGTGGCCCTGATCGACGGGGCCCAGGAGTCGTTGCGGCTCAAGCAGTTCAAGCTCGAGTCGGAGGCCATTGCGCAGGCCCTGCTGCGGGCCCATCAGCGTGGGGTGCAGGTGCGGGTGATGCTCAATCCCCACACCTCCGGCGGCGACCGCTGGAACGATGAGGCCCATGCACGGCTTGGCGCCTGGGGCATCGCGGTGGCCTGGACCAGCGAGGCCTTCCCGGTGACCCATGAGAAGTCGCTGGTGGTGGATCGCAGCTGCGCGTTGATCTCCACGTTCAACCTCAGCGACAAATATTTCACCCAAACCCGCGACTACGGCATCGTCAGCTACTCCACCCCAGTTGTGGAGGAGGTGATTGCCGGCTTCGAGGCCGACTGGAATCGCACCTTTTTCCATCCCGACCTCAGTGTGGGGCTGGTGTGGAGCAGCGTGCACAGCCGGGGGCAGATGGCCCGGATCATCGACATGGCCCGCGCCACGCTCTGGATCCAGCACCCCAAGTTTGTTGATGCCGTGATCCTCGAGCGGATCATTTCCGCCCGCGAGCGGGGCGTGAAGGTGCGCCTGCTCTGCGGCGGCAAGCACGGCATCTCCGACTGGGACATCTACGACACGTTTTCGTCGCTGCGGGTGATGGAGCGCTTCGGTGTCAAGGTGCGGCGCCAGAAGCACCTCAAACTGCACGCCAAGCTGCTGCTGGTGGATGGGGCCTACGCCCAGACCGGCTCCATGAACATCGACCGCAGTGCCTTCGATCTGCGCCGGGAGCTCGGCATCGAATCCGATGCTCCCGAGGTGGTGGCCCGGCTGCGCGCCACATTCCAGGCCGACTGGGAGGCGGCGAAGAAGTACCACGCCCCCGATCCGCTCGATCCCAGCCTCCATGAGGCGGGCGAACTGCCGCCCGATCCCCATTTCGTGCATGACTGAGCCTGCAGGAGTCGCTCCAACCCCACTGGCCCCTCGCCCCAGTCTGGCCCAGTTGTTCTGGGGCATGCTCCAGGTGGCCCTCTCAGCCTTTGGGGGCGGGTTGTCGGCCTGGAGCCAGCGGATCGTGGTGGAGCAGCGCCGTTGGATGACCAACGAGCAATTCCTCACGGGCCTCACCGTGGCCCGCCTGTTCCCCGGGCCCAACCAGATCAACATGGCCGTGTACATCGGCGCCGATTTCCACGGCCTGGCCGGTGCCCTGGTCGCTCTGGCGGGGATGTTGCTGCTGCCCTTCACCCTGTTGATGGCAGTGGGCCTGGCCTACTTCCAGTTCCACGGCATCCCCTCGGTCGATCGGGTGCTGGCCGGGGTGGTGGCTGCGGCGGCCGGGATGGCCCTCTCGATGGGCTTCAAGATTCTTGATCAGTATTGGAGCGACCGGGTCGCCTTGCTGCTGGCCGCTGGGGTGTTCCTGGCGCTCACCGTCTTCCACGTTCGTCTTATTCCGGTGGTGTTGGTCGCCGGCCCGCTGGCGATGGCCTGGTACTGGCCGCGCCGCCCGTCTGCGCCATGAGCCTGCTGCTTGCGGCGGCGGCCGTCTGCGAACCCGCCTCTCTCAGCGACCTGGGCACTCTGCTGCAGGTGCTTTGGCAGTTTTTGTCGCTGTCGCTGTTTTCCCTTGGCGGTGGCAAC
>Ga0194123_10002707_pt1 | contig 22536 bp, 20 predicted proteins | sample TA2MahsurfametaG_5_FD_155479 | JGI IMG/M metagenome (GOLD analysis project Ga0194123, IMG submission 155479) | Freshwater microbial communities from Lake Tanganyika, Tanzania - TA2015023 Mahale A surface | ecosystem: Environmental > Aquatic > Freshwater > Lake | place: Tanzania: Lake Tanganyika... | reverse complement strand
GGCGGCGAACGATGCGATGCGGCCGACTTTCGGATTGGGCGCGAGGGCTTCGTTCAACCAGTCGGTGGTGATGTTGGCGATCTGCTCGGGGATCATCGGCATGCCGCGAGCGTACGCCTCGTGCCCGTGGCGCTCGTACCCGTCGCACTCGTGCCTCGTACCCCGCGCACTCGTGCCTCGCCCCGGCCTTGAATGGGTGCGAAACCCCGGCAAATTTGCCGGTCTGGTTCCCCAACACGTGCACCGTCTCGTGCGCCCTCTCCCGCATGGGGAGGAATACCGGCAAATTTGCCGGGGTTTCGCACCCATGTGGGTATGTGAAGGGCGGGTCATACTGGGTGGGTGATTCGTCTGCGTCAGATCTGCCTCGTGGCTCACGAGCGCGACACCGTGGTCGACGATCTCTGTGCCACCTTCGGCTTACGCGTGGGTTACAACGATCCGCACATCCACTCACTCGGCTTGCACAACGCGGTCATCCCGGTGGGTGATCAGTTCCTCGAAGTGGTCGCGCCCATCACCAGCGGCACCACGGCCGAGCGTTATCTCAATAAGCGCGGCGGCGACGGCGGCTACATGCTCATCTTCCAGACCGACGATTTCGCGGCACACCGTCAGCGCGTCGACGAGATGGGCATCCGCGTCGTGGCCGACTACAGCGCCCCGGGTTACACCGACATGCAACTTCATCCGGCCGATACCGGCGGAACCTTCGTGGAGATCGATCAACAAGATCCGCCCGACGCCTGGCATCCGGCCGGCCCGAACTGGCGCGACGCCGTCGACACGTCGCTTACGGTGTCACTCGGTCAGGCCGATGTGGGATGCGTCGACCCCGAAGCGGTGTCGGCACGATGGGGGCGGCTCATGGATCTCCCGGTCACGATCGGTCGCAACTGCGGTATGCACAAGGTGCGGCCGGTCGATTTCTGCGTGCGCTTCACACCGGCCGGTCCGCGTGGTGAAGGACTCGACTCCGTGGAGATCAACGTGCACGACGCCGACGAGGTCGTCCGCCGGGCGAGCGAGCGCGGACTTCCCCGTGGTGAGGGCGCCGTCACGATCGGCGGCGTGCGCTTCATCCCCAAGAACATCTAGTTGGGGAAGAAAACCGGCAAATTTGCCGGGGTTTCGCACCCAATAGTCAGTGGCCGGTGAGGACGGGGAGGATGCGGGGGCCGCGAACCTGGCCGTTCGCCCACGTCACCTTCTTGCTCGCGTCCAACGAGTAGTTCGGGAACGCGCGCAACCACTCCTGGAACGCCACGATCATCTCCAACCGAGCCAGGTTCGAACCCGCGCACCGGTGAATACCCAAACCGAACGCCACGTGCCGGTTGTTCTTGCGATCGAGGATGAACTCATCCGCTCGCTCGAACTCCTTCGGATCGTGATTGGCGGCCGGGAACGTCACGAGCGTCTGATCGCCTGCGTGCATCGGACACCCCGACACCTCGACATCGTTGACAATCTTGCGCGCCATCGTGACCGGTGCGTAGTAACGCAGTACTTCCTCGGTCGCCTCCGACCACAAATCATGGTCATTCGGTTCCGCGATCAAACGCTGTACCTGATCGTTGTGTTGCGCGAAGTGCCACAAGCCCGAACCGATCGCACTCCATGTGGTGTCGATGCCAGCAACGATCTGCAGACGGATGTAACCGATCTTGATCATCCAGTCGACGTCCTGGCCGTCGATCTGCGCGTTGGCCACCACCGTGAGCAGATCGTCCTTCGGATTCTTCAGGCGATCCTTCAACAGCCTGTCGATGTACTCGGTCATCTCGACGGCCACCTGCGCACGAATGCTGTTGTCCTTGGGGGCCAACTGGAGGCTGCGGTAGATCCAATCGCGGAACAAGTCGGCGTCTTCTTCGGGTAACCCGGTGATGATGCAGATGCCGTGCACCGGAATGTGCTGGCTGTACTGCTCGGCGGCGTCGGCAGTGGGCGACGATCCGATGTCGGCGATGAGTTTGCGGCAGAACCTACGAAGAGCGGGTTCGATCGCCGCCACTGCCTTCGGATTGAACGCAGGAAGAATGAGGCGACGGTGTCCGTGATGATCGGGCGGATCGCTCGTGATCGGCGGAGCCGGATGGCGCGGCGCATCGGGTCGAGCGACGGCGACCCAGATGGACGAGAAGTTCTCGGTGTCGTTCGCGATCTGTCGAACGGCGTCCATCGTGACCGGCATGAACGCACGGCCGTATCGCTCGGTGCTCGCCACCGGACACTGCTCGCGTACGTCGTTCCAGATGTCGATGGCGTTCTCGCCCCAGCCGACGTCGAGCCAGTCCCAGTCGGTCACCCAGCTCTTGACCGGCTCCCAGTCGATTCGTTCGCCCCCGTAGGTCATGGTCAACCCCCTGGGCGAAAGGGTAGGCGATGAGCAATGGAAGCGGTTACCCAAGGTTCACTCACGGCTCGGCCCCGCCCGAAAACTCGCCTTCTATGCTGGCCAATTGGGAGGTATCGACATGGCTCGTCTGCAACTGGCTCTGAACGTGGGTGATCTCGACGCCGCGATCGACCATTACACCAAGATGTTCGGCGTCGGCCCGGCCAAGGTCCGCGACGGTTACGCCAACTTCGCCATCGAGAACCCGCCCCTCAAGTTGGTGCTCATCGCCGGCCACGGCCAGCCCGGCACCATGAACCATGTGGGTGTCGAGCTCGAATCTCCCGAGCACGTGGCGGCCAAGATCGACGACGCGCGCGCCCGGGGTTTCGACATCACCGTGCACGAGAGCGAGACGTGTTGCTTCGCGGTTCAAGACAAGGTCTGGATCAACTCCGGCGAAGTTCCGTGGGAGTGGTACACGGTTCTCGACGACGCACCCAACGACACGTCGCTCGCCACCTCCACCGTCAACCCTGGCAAGAAGCCGTTGTTGATGGTCGAGGCCAACGGCAACGCATGCGGCCCCGACACGTGCTGCTGATCATCCCGTGATCCTGAAACGTCATCTCGCCGAGTTCCTCGGCACTGCACTGCTCGTCATGGCCGTGGTGGGCTCGGGCATCATGGCCACCAACCTCACCGACGACGTGGGAGTGCAACTACTGGCCAACGCCATCGCAACAGGCGGAGCGTTGCTCGGACTCATCACGATCTTCGCTCCGATCTCGGGCGCATCGTTCAACCCGGTGGTCACACTCGTCGGATACGTACTCGATCGCGACTCCACACCGGTGCGGGTGATCGCCGACATCGTCGCGCAGTTCGCCGGAGCCGTGGTGGGTTGCTGGATCGCCAACGTGATGTTCGGACATCCACTCTTCGAGACGTCGTCGAAGATCCGAACCGGCGGACCGCAGTGGTTCTCCGAAGCGTTGGCGGTGGTCGGCTTGCTGTTGATCATCCGCGGTGGTATCGCCGCTCGCGCCAACGTGGCCGCACTCGTAGCGGCCTGGATCACCGGCGCCTACTGGTTCACCTCGTCCACCAGCATCGCCAATCCGGCCGTGGGCTTCGGCCGCATGTTCTCCGACTCGTTCGCGGGCATCGCACCCGAGTCGTGGCCGATGTTCGCGGTCATGCAACTGATCGGTGGCGTGGTCGCGTTCGGCTTCTGCCGGGTTCTCTTCGCCGCGAAGGTGTGACGTCGTGCCCGGCATCTTGTTCCTCTGCATTCACAACGCCGGTCGCTCGCAGATGGCCGCCGGATTCGCGCGTGTCATCGGCGACGGACGCGTCGACGTGTACTCGGGTGGATCGGAGCCGGCCGAACAGGTGAACCAGATGGCAGTGGCGGCGATGCACGAAGTTGGTATCGACATCGCAGGCTTCACTCCGCAGAAATTCACCGACGAGTTACTGCATCGCGTCGACGTGGTGGTCACGATGGGATGCGGAGACACCTGCCCCTACGTGCCGGGCAGGCGCTACATCGATTGGCCGCTCGACGACCCGAAGGGTCAGCCCCTCGAGGTGGTGCGGCGGATCCGCGACGACATCCGCAGTCGGGTGGAATCCCTGGTCGCCGAACTGACGCGCTAGCGCGCCCGGCCGGGCGCACACACCCCGGTAGTACTTTCGTTCACGTGTCCATGAAGAACGAGCGCGCCAAACGAGAGACCCGGCGCCGATTCGAGCAGTGGGCCCGCAATCCCCAGTGCCACGCCAATGTCATCTCGGCCGTGCACAACGTGAAGATGGGCCTGGTCGCCCGGCGCGAGAACCCCAAGGCACCCCGCGAGGGGCAGTCGGTGTTCGCCCTGGCCCGTGGCAACTCGTTCGAGGCCGGCCTCGTGCGCGACGACGGCGAATTGCTCATCGAAGCACTGCAACGTGCCGATGTGATCTCGTCGTTGTCGGCCGACTTCGCCGATCACCGCATTGCGGCCAACGGCGGCACGATTCCCGATCTCGACGCTGCCGTCGAGACGGGCCATCAGTTCCTCACTGCGCTCGCCGAGGGTCGAGTGTTCAACGGCGCGGTGTCGAGTCTCACGGTGCGTATTCCGCGCGGCATCATGTTGCCCGAGGCGTTGCTCATCATCGACGTTCTCGCCGTGCAGACCCACAGCGGCACACCCGTCGTCGCCGTCGGCGAGATCAAGACGTACGCCGATCAAGGTGGCCACACATCGCGCTCCGATCTGGCCGCCGCTCGGGCGCAAATGGGCCTCTACGTTCACGCGCTCGAGGTCACGCTCGAGGGTCTCGGCTTGGCCGATCGTGTTCGCGTGTCGCGCGAGGGTTTCCTCGTGCTCACGTATCCGGGTTCCAATCAGCCGAGTGTTCGCAGCGGCGAAGACTTGCGTTACCAACTCGAACGCGCGCGCCGCGGATTCGAACTCATGGAAGATTCGGCGCTGCTCATGAACGGCGAGTACGGCGCCGGTGACGACGACGATCCCGATTCGCTCGTCGATCTGGTGCGCCACGCCGACACGTTCTTCCAGGATTCGTGTCTGTCGTTCTGCGAGCGGGCCGAGTTCTGCTACTCACTCGCACTGCAGAAGGGTCGTGGCGTCGTGCTGGGCGACGACGTCGAGCGTTTCCTCGGCGGAATCTCACTCACGCGGGTCGACCAGCTCCTCGACGGTGCCGAGCCCACATCACGAGTCGAACGCGACTTGCTCACACGTCTCAACGACGGATTGCCGGTGCTGCCGTGAGCAACGATCTCGAAACCATTCGCCGCATCAAGGCCTGGCACGACGGCAAACCCACACCGCGCGGTGCCGTGATCAACACGCACGTGGCTGACGACAACGACGTTCTCGTGATGTCGTTCTTGCGGATGGGTGGCGAGTCGCGTCCGTGGGGTGTGGCCATCGGAACGTTGGCCACGGGCCCGACGGTGTTCACAGTTCCCGAAGCGCGCAACCGCCAACTGGTGGCCGACATGATGGTCGAGGTCGCGCCCGTTCTTCTGGCGCACTTTCGTCATCCGAACTTCGACGCCGACGGACCGGGTGGCTACCAAGTGCAGTCGCTAAGGCAGATCTGGCTACCTGGGCCCACACATCTCGAAATGTTGCACTTCCTCGCCGCGGCCTACGCGCGCACGAAGTGGAACCACCCCGAGGTCGCCGTCCTCAACGCCCTCGGGAATCTGTGCAACGCGTTGTTCATCGAGGCACAGCGGCCCGGTCAGCAGGTGGTGATGTCGGCCGTCGACGCGTTGCGTTCGGCGTACGTGTTCCCCACGTCATCCATTCGGCAAGCGCACCTCGGTCATCTGCTCGGCTGGTTGCACGGTGGTCGTTCGCGCGACGAACGCTGGAACGCCGCCCACGATGCCGAACGCGAATCGGTGTCCACCGTGCTCGATCCCGAACTCGAACGACGCGACGTGGCGCCGCTGGTGGCCGAATGGGGGAGCGAACGTTCCGATCAGGTGGCCCAGAGCATTCGGGCTGCGCTCGAACCCGAGTTGTTACGCCGCTGGAATCTCACGGCGGCGGCCATCGCCGAACTGCGACGCGATCGCCGCACCACGAATGACGGTGTGGCCGAGTTGGTCACCAATAGCGCCCGTTCGTTCTTCTACGCGTGGGGCGATCGAGCGCTCAACGAAGCGGCTGGGCTGCAGCCGTTCTGGCCCAACGTGTTCACCGATCACAATGCGCGCAGTGCGAGTGGCTCGTTCCACGCTCGGGTGGCCGACGACGAGACCTCGCGCTATGCGCTCATGCACGGCGATCGCGAACTGCAGCGCGAAGAACTGGCTAAGGGTCACGGAGTGTTGGCCTCCGTTCGTTCGAACACGGTGAACGAATGGCTCATCGCGTACTCGTATCCCGAACTCACCACCATCGAGCCCGGTCGCACTCTTGCCATCGCCGGTCGCCCGTCCATGACGCTCACCGTTACTGAGGTGAACCTCGACGAGCGCACCATGACGCTCACGCCGGGTTGGAAGTTGGCGAAGAAGATTCCTGGTCCGCACACCTGGTCGTCCGACAACACCAAATGGCGTGGCGCCGAACTCGTGCTCCTCTTCGATCAGCCCACCAAGATCATGCGCAACCGCATCACGATGGCGCGTCAAGGTGTCGACAACGACATCACATTGCTTCTCACGGCGCCGCCGCCGCGGCACGCCGCGTTCGACGATGACGGTGCCGTGTTCGAATCGGTGGAGGCCGACTCGTGAGCGTCGTCGCGCAACTCAAGGAGTTCTTGTACGGCGGCGATCGATTGTGCGTGGTGAAGGCGCCGCCCGGGTCGGGTAAGTCGTTCAGCCTCGTGCAAACTCTCGCTGCCGTGGTGGGCACCGACCTGCGTGTGGTGGTGGCGGCCCAGACCAACAACCAAGTCGACGATCTGTGCGCGCAGATCGCCCAGGCCTACCCCAAGGCTCACGTCGCGCGCTTCTCGTCGGGCCGTTACAACGGCACGGTGGCGAGCAACATCGAGATTCTCTCGAAGGTCGATCAGTTGCCGAGTGGGCCGTCCATCGTGGTGGGCACGGTGTCGAAGTTGGCCATCTCCACCTTCGATCAGAGCTACGACGTGTTGTTCGTCGACGAGGCCTGGCAGATGACCTGGGCCGATCTGCTCACACTGCGCGACGTGTCGGCGCGCTACGTGCTCATCGGTGATCCGGGGCAGATTCCACCGGTGGTCACCGTCGACGTCGATCGTTGGGAGGTGTCGCCCGTGGCGCCGCATCGCCCCGCCCCCGATGTGATCTTGCGCAATCCCGAACTCAGCCGAATCACCACGGTGCTCGAACTCGACACCTGTTGGCGTCTGCCGTACGACTCGGTGTCGTTGGTGCAGACCTTCTACGACTTCACGTTCGGTGCGCACGCTCAGCCGGGCGAGCGGTTCCTGCGCGCTGCTCGTTCGCTCGACAGTGCACTGGTCACCGATCGTGCCATCGAGAAACTCGCCCGGTCGTCCACGGTCGTGCTCACCCATCCGTCCGACGGCAACGACGCCGCCTCCGAACCCGACACCGAATTGGCCGAAGTGGTGGCGCGTCTCGCGGTGCGTCTGCTCGAACTCCGGTGCGTGTACGCGGCCGACGACGGTGATGCCGACACGCCGCGCGAACTCGCGCCGGCCGACATCGGCATCGTGTCCACGCACAACCTCATGAACACGGCCATCGAGAACGCGATGCCGGCGGCGTTGCGTGGCAAGAAGGGCATCCGAGTCACCACTCCCGAACGGTGGCAGGGATTGCAGAAGCCCGTCATGATCGCGGTCCACCCTTTGTCGGGGATCGCGCGGCCCAGTTCGTTCGATCTCGAGACCGGGCGGCTGTGCGTGATGGCGTCGCGCCATCGGTCGGCTTGCTTCTTCGTCACGCGCGACAACGTGGGTCGCACGCTCGATGCGCATCTGCCCAACGCCGATCAGGCGCTCGGGTGCCACGACATCGTGGGCCGGGGTCACGCCCAGCACACTGCATTCTGGAAGTATCACGAGGAGCGTGATCTCGTTGTCTGAAACCATCCCGCGCGTCGGCGACGTGGGCGGCTCGCGATTCATCGTGGGCTGTTCGCATCGCGAAGTGAACGACCGCAATCCCCGCTACGACGGTTTGGCGTTGCTGCCCGTCGACGAACAACAGCAGATGATGTTCGACGAAGGCCTCGAGTTCGAAGAGGAAGTGTTCGTCGAACTCGCGCGTCTGCACAAGGTGTCGTCCATGCGACTGTCCGACGATCCCGATACCGCAACGTTGCAGGCCATGGCCCGCGGCGACAAGGTGATCATCGGTGCGTCGCTGCCGGTCATCAATCACCGCGGCGGTCGTCCCGATGTTCTGGTGCGTCACGGCGACGCGCCTATGAGCAACGGGAAGTGGGCGTACCTGCCCGTCGACGTGAAGAACTCCAAACCGCTGGAGGGCGATTCGAAGGCCAAGGTGTGGCCGGTCGGCGCGCTCGACGCGCCGTGGATCGAGAATGCCACCGACACCGATCTCGGCAACGGCAAGGCCAAGTCCGATCATTCGTTACAACTCGCGCATTACTGGCTCATCCTGAACGACATGGACCACGCGCCCGCCATCCACCCCATCGGCGCCACCATTTCGTCCGACAAGCGGGTGGTGTGGCGATTGCTCGACGACGGCAAGAACAGTTTCATCGCCGAGGCCCAAGCCGAGTGGAACGAGCGGTGGGCGGCCATCGAAGCCATGCGAAACGGTGAGGCTCGCCACACACGCCCGGTGTATCGCGACGAGTGCAAGAAGTGCCGTTGGCACGACGTGTGCGAATCCGAACTCATCACCGAGGGTCACGTGTCGCTCGTGTCGGGAGTGGGTGTCATCCAGGTTCGCAAATTGGCCGAGGGTGGAGTCGGGACGATTCCGCAGCTGGCGGCACTCGATCCGGTGAACGTCGACGCCAACCCGGTGCCGAAGTACGCGGCCCTGGGTTCCAACATCGATGCCGCGCGTGTGTACTTGCGCGACGATGGTCGGCCCTATTTCAAACGCGGTTCGTCGGAGTTCACGGTTCCGCGCGCCGACATCGAGATCGACTTCGACATCGAGAACGACGACATCGTCTACATGTACGGGCTCCACGTGTCCGAGCGCATCGACGAGCACACCTGGACCGAGGGCGAGTACCTGTCGTTCCACACATATGACCGTTCCGACCCCACGGCCGAGGGTCGTCTGCTGGCCGACTTCTGGCGCTGGCTCCACGAGACGGTGGCCAATGCTCATGCCAATGGTCGCACGGTGGCCGTGTACTGCTATTCGGGTGGGTTCGCCGAGATCCCGCGGATGAAGGAAGCGTCGGTGCGCAACGCGCAGATCGCGGGTGTTCCGTCGGTCGACGACATCGGTGCGCTGCCGTCGCACGACTGGTGGGTCGACATGCACGAGATCGCCAAGAAGTTGCACTGGCCGTCGCGCACGCTCGGACTCAAGGCGCTGGCTCCCATGTCGGGTTTCGCATGGGATGCCGACGACGCGAGCGGTGCCAACTCGATCATCTGGTATCGCGCGGCCTGCGATCCGACCAATCCCGACCGCGGGGTGATGGGAGCGAAGTTGTTGCGCTACAACGCCGACGACGTTCTGGCCACACGCGAGTTGCGTCAGTGGCTGCACAACGGTGTGCACGGGCGTGGATGGCGCATCGATCCGGTCGAGATGCTCACCGCCTGAACCCGTGGGTGGGTGTGCCAGACTGACCACATGACACAACCCGTTTCCGTCGTACGTGAAATTGCCGCTCCCGTCCACACGGTCTGGTCGCTCGTGACCGACCTGCCGCGCATGGGTGAGTGGTCGCCCGAGAACCAGGGTGGCGAGTGGCTTCATGGTGCCACCGGCCCGGCTGTGGGCGCCGAGTTCAAGGGCCGCAATGCCAACGGCAAGCGGTCGTGGTCGACCAAGGTGAAAGTCACCGAGTGCGATGCACCGCGCAAATTCGTGTTCGCGTTGATGGTGGGCCGCAGCAATTGGTGTGACTGGGTGTACGAGGTCGAGCCGACCGCCACCGGCACTCGGGTGACGCATTCCTGGGTCGATCACCGGAGCAAGTTCGTTTCGCGCCTCGGCAAGGTCGTGAGCGGAGTCGGCGATCGTGCGGCACACAATCGCGCCAACATGGAAGTCACCCTCGACAACTTGGCCAAGGCCGCCACCGCCTGATCGTTCGTCGATGACGGCACGCCTCGGGTACCGCCCCGCGCTCGATGGCGTGCGGGCCGTGAGCGTGATCGCGGTCATTCTGTACCACGCCCACGTGTCGTGGATCCCGGGTGGATTCCTCGGCGTCGAGGTTTTCTTCGTGGTGAGCGGATTCCTCATCACGGCTCTCCTCCTGAACGAGCACCACGACTCGGGTGGCGTGAACCTTCGATTGTTCTGGTTGCGCCGCGCGTGACGGTTGTTGCCGGCACTGTTCGCGATGTTGCTTGTGGTTCTACTCGTGTCGTCGTTCGTGCACACCGATTCGGCGGCCGACTTCTGTCGCGATGTGTTGCCATCTTTGTTCTACGTCTCCAATTGGTGGCAGGTGTACGAAATCAACGAGCCCTACTTCGCGGCCACGGTGTTGCCGGTGTTGCGGCATCTGTGGTCGCTCGCGGTGGAGGAGCAGTGGTACGTGGTGTGGCCGATCGTTGTCGCATGGCTGTTGCGCCGTCGCGTGCCGGGCTGGCTCGTATGTGGCGGAGCCGCCGTTGTGGTGATGGTGTTCACCGCGGCGTGGATTCGCGAAGGCGATGCGTTTCGAACCAACTGGCTCTACCTCGGCACGTTGTCGCGATCGTCGGGCTTGCTCGTGGGGGCGGCCTTGGCCTTCTGGTGGTTCCGCCGTCCCGCACTTCTCGGTTCGCGGTCCGCGGTCGCTGGTGTGGCTGCAGTGATCGGGCTGGTGGTCTTGCTCGGCACGCAACACGTCGACTCGGTGGTGCTGTATCGCGGTGGATTGATTGCCGCCACATTGGCCAGCGCACTGCTGATTGCCGCCGTGCTGCACGACGGTCCGGTGGCGCGTGGGTTCGCGGTTCGTCCGTTGGTGGAGATCGGTCGCCGCTCGTACGGGTTGTATCTGTGGCATTGGCCGCTGTTCGTGTTCTTCGACGCGCGCGACTCGGTCGGTCGGCTGGCTCTCGTATTGGCCGTCACGGTGGTGGTGAACGAAATCGTCTACCGATTCGTCGAGACCCCGGCGCGTCGCGGAGATGTGGTGAGTCGGCTGCGTCGCGTCGATCGCCGGTTGATCGCTGGAGCGGCCGTTGCCTTGCTTGCAATCGTGGGCGTGTCGTCGGTGAAGTTGGTGTCGATCGAGGCGCGCAACATCGCCGTCGACACGAGTGGCGACGAGGTGGCATTCGAATTGCCGGCAGTGACGACGATGGCGCCAGTTGCGTCGTCGTCCTCACTCGCGCCCGAGTCGTCCACGGTCGCCCCTGAGTCGACCACCACGACGACGTTGCCATCGCTGCCACGCCGCATCGCCGTGGTGGGTGATTCGCAGGCGTACGCGCTGTGGGTCAACCGACCCGACGGCATCGAGGCCTTCTTCGATCTGACCGACGGCTCCATCCAAGGTTGCGGGGTGTACGTGGAGGGAGTGGGTATCGCCAACGACGGTGCGTATCGACGACCGTTCGACGAGTGCGGCACGTTCACCAAGCGCTGGCTTCGCGCAGCCGAGAAGAACGACGCCGAGATCGCTCTCGTGGTGTTGGGGGCGTGGGAGATCCTCGACCTGAAGATCGACGGTATGACTCTGCAAGTGAGTAGCACGACGGCCGATCAGATCTTCGAGCGACAACTCCGCTTCGCGATCGACACTCTGCGTGCCGACGGACTCGTGTTGGCGTTGCTCGAGGTGCCGTGCTTCCGGCCCGTCGACAGTTGGGACGACGCGATCCTCGATCGTGCCGACGATTCCCACGCGGCTCATCTCAACGACCTGGTGCGTGACGTGGTGGCGTCGTACGAGAGTGGAGTGCACTTCGTGGAAGGGCCCGACCAGTGGTGCGACGCATCGCCCGAGGCGATCGATCTCGACTACCGATACGACGGGGTCCACGTGTATCGCCGGGGCGCGAAACTGATTTTCGAGACCATCGCCGAGCAACTGCTCCGGATTCCGGTACCGGCTGAAGGCTTGGCGAACTAGACCGGCAAATTTGCCGGGGTTTCGCGCCCAATAGGGGTCTAGACGTTGCCAGGGGAGAGGTCGAACGGCCACGATGTACCCCGTGATCGAGCACTACATCGCCGCCCGTAAAGAAATCGAAGGTCCCGGATCTCCATTCGAGGTCACGACCGTCACCGTCCGTGGAGTGGAGGTCAAGACCTTCGCCGCCGCTCCGCCCAACATGCGCTTCATCTGGGAGCTCACCGCAGCCCACGGCGACAAGAAGTATTTGGTCTACGAAGACGAGTCGTACACCTACAACGAGATTCACGCGCAGGTTCGCAAGCTCGCGCACTACCTCGTGAGCCAGGGAGTGCAGCGCGGCGATCGCGTCGCCCTCTCCATGCGCAACTATCCCGAGTGGGTCGTGGGCTACTGGGCCACCGTGTCGCTCGGTGCCGCCGTGGTGGGCATGAACGCGTGGTGGACCCCCACCGAAATGGAGTACGCGCTCAACGACTCGAAGCCCAAGATTCTCATCGTCGACGACGAGCGTCTCGAGCGGTTCTCGCAGATCCCGAACGCGCCGTCCGCTCATGTGATCTCGGTGCGTACCGATCGCGCGTTGCCCGCCGGTGGCGCTCGTTGGATCGACGTGATGGCCGCCGCCGATCCGGGTTCGCTCCCGCCGGCCGACATCGACCCCGATGACGACGCCACCATCTTCTACACATCGGGCACCACCGGTTTCCCGAAGGGTGCGCAGTTGCACCACCGCGGTTCGGTCATCAACGTCATGAACATCGCGTCCATGACCGGTGCGGCCACCGCCGGTATCGCCAAGGCCGTGGCGGCTGGTGCGCTCAAGGAAGCGCCGCCCGCGCCGCCCGCGTTGCCGCCGGTGTTCATGGCGCCCACACCGCTCTTCCACGTGACGGCGTGCAACTGCATCCTGCACCCGGCCACGCTCGTAGGCGGCACGCTCGTTCTCATGTATAAGTGGGATCCGGGCCGCGCTCTCGAACTCATCGAGCGCGAGAAGTGCACCAACTTCTCGGGCGTTCCCACCATGGGTCGCGAACTCCTGCTGCATCCCGATTGGAAGACGCGCGACACGTCGTCGCTGGCCGCCATCTCCGGTGGTGGTGCGGCGGTGCAGCCCGACCTCGTCGAGAAGATCGACAAGGAACTCGAGCACGGCACGCCCACCACGGGCTACGGCATGACCGAGACCCACGGAATCATCACCGCCAATACGTCGCTCTGGTACACGAGCAAGCCCGAGTCGTGCGGCCCGGCCGTGCCCACTCTCGACGTGAAGCTCGTCGACGAAGAAGGACGCGATCTTCCGCGCGATCCGGCCATCACCGGCATCTTGTGCGTGAAGGGTGCGATCACGATCAAGGGTTATCTCAATCGCCCCGAGGCCACGGCCGAGACCATCAAGGACGGTTGGCTCAACACCGGTGACATCGCGCGCATCGACGCCGACGGATTCATCTACATCGTCGACCGCGCCAAGGACATGGTCATCCGCGGTGGCGAGAACGTGTACTGCTCGGAAGTCGAGACCGCGATCTATCGTCACGACGCGATCGCCGAGGCGGCCGTGTTCGGAATCCCCGACGAGCGTCTGGGTGAAGAGGTCGCGGCGTGCATCGTGTTGCAACCCGGTAAGTCGGTGGGCGAAGACGAACTGCGCGCGTTCTTGAAGCAGTCGTTGGCGAGCTACAAGGTCCCGTCGAAGTTGTGGTTCCGCAGCGAGCCGATCCCGCGTAACGCGAGCGGCAAGTTCTTGAAGCGCGAACTCCGCAAGGAACTCGTCGGCGAATAACCATTGGGCGCGAAAACCCGGCAAATTTGCCGGTTATTTCGCCCATCACAGGGGGAGGGGACATGGGACGCGACGTCTCGTACGTGATCGACGGTGTCGAGTACATCGGCTATCTGGCCGAGCCATCCGGAAGTGGAACCACATCGGGTGTTCTCGTGTGTCACGAGGGTCCGGGTCTCGACGATCACGCCAAGATGCGGGCCGATCGTCTGGCCGAACTCGGCCACGTGGCGTTCGCACTCGATTATCACGGCGGCGGTAAGCCGGTGCCGTTCGACGAGATGATGCCCAAACTGGTGGCGCTCATTCAGTCGCCCGACGAAACGCGCAAGCGAGCCAAGGCCGGACTCGCGCAACTGCTCGCTCATCCGCGCGTCGATCACAAGCGCGTCGCGTCGATCGGCTACTGCTTCGGCGGAACCATGTCGCTCGAGTTGGCGCGTGATGGTGTCGATCTCGCCGCGGTGGTCGGATTCCATTCCGGACTCGGCACGTCGAAGCCAGCGGCAGCCGGAGCGATCAGCGCGAAAGTGCTCGTATGTATCGGAGCCGACGACCCGATGATCCCGGTCGAACAACGCAATGCCTTTGAGGCCGAGATGAAGGCGGCCGGATGCGATTGGCGGTTGTACGTGTTCGGTGGTGCTGAGCATTCGTTCACCAACAAGAATGCCGATCTGATGGAGCGCCCGGGCATCAAGTATGACGCGCCCACCGATGATCGTTCGTGGCGCGCGATGCTCGACTTCTTCAGCGAAGTCTTCTGAGCCTCTGAATCACGAAGGCTGACGGTCGCGGGCTCGCACCGCGAAGGCGACTCGCGTGCCGATTCCGGCCATGGCCACGAGGATGATGCCGAACAACGCGAGTTGCATGGCGCCGCCGCGATCACCCGATGCAGTGGGTTCGCGACCACATCCGGGCTTCGGCATCGCGCTGATGCACTCGCTCACGTCGCGCTCGAGATCCATGAAGTCGTTGGTGACCGGGGGAGCGGGCGGCGTCGTGGTGGCAACGGCGTTCGATCCAACGGCGGCCAGCGGTGCGATGGAGACGACCGCGCACACTAGGAGTCGCTTCAGCCACGTCACCCTCCCATCGTGACACGCCCGGGCGACACGCACCCAGCGGATCGGATGTGGCGTGGCAAGGGCCACTACGATCGACCCGTGAGCCCCCGGCAAACCGTGCTCGTGGTCGATTTCGGTGCGCAGTACGCGCAGCTCATCGCCCGACGTGTGCGTGAGCACAACGTGTATTCCGAGATCGTGCCGCACACCATCACCGCGGCCGAGGTCGCTCGGCGCCAGCCCGCCGCCATCATCTTGTCGGGTGGCCCGAAGAGTGTTCACGTGGACGGTGCGCCGAGTCTCGACGCCGCGATCTACGAAGCGGGTGTGCCGATTCTCGGCATCTGTTACGGCGCGCAACTCATCGCTCAACAGTTGGGTGGTGAAGTTGGGCGCGGTTCGCGCGGCGAGTACGGGCGCACGCGACTGACGGCCGCGTCGAACTCGACGTTGTTGAAAGGTCTGCCGGCCGAACAAGACGTGTGGATGAGTCATTTCGACGCCATTACGCGTGTGCCCAACGGATTCACCGGGGTCGCGTCCACTCCCGAGGCGCCGGTCGCGGTGCTCGAGAACGACGCGCGTCGTATCTGGGGCGCTCAGTATCACCCCGAAGTGGTGCACTCGCCCTACGGCGCCGACGTGATGAAGCGATTCCTGCACGAACTCGCCGGTTGCGAAGCCGCTTGGACGATGGGGTCGATCATCGACGAACAAGTAGCGGCCGTGCGTGCGCAAGTAGGAGACAAGCGCGTGATCTGCGGACTGTCGGGTGGTGTCGATTCGTCGGTCGCCGCCGCGCTCGTTCATCGCGCGATCGGATCGCAGCTCACGTGTGTGTACGTCGATACCGGTCTGATGCGCAAGGGCGAAAGCGAACAGGTGGTCGAGACGTTCCGGCGCAACATGGGGATCGAGTTGATCCACGTCGATGCCGGCCCGCAGTACTTCGAGCGACTCGCGGGCGTGACCGAACCCGAGACCAAGCGCAAGATCATCGGCGAATTGTTCGTGCGCATCTTCGAAAAGCACACCGGTGGCGTGACCGACGCCGAGTTCTTGGTGCAGGGCACGCTGTATCCCGACGTGATCGAGAGTGGCGGCGCCGATGGCACTGCGGCCGTGATCAAGAGCCATCACAACGTCGGCGGCTTGCCCGATGACATGACGCTGAAACTCGTCGAACCGCTTCGTTCGTTGTTCAAGGACGAAGTGCGCAAGCTCGGTCACGAGTTGGGTCTGCCCGACGAGATCGTGTGGCGGCAGCCGTTCCCCGGCCCCGGCTTGGGCGTGCGCATCATCGGCGAAGTCACGCCCGACAAGGTGGCCATCCTGCAGGAAGCCGACGCGATCGTGCGTGACGAAATCAAGCAGGCTGGGCTCGAGCGCGAGATCTGGCAGGCCTTCGCGGTGTTGCCCGACATCCGCTCGGTGGGTGTGATGGGCGACGAGCGCACGTACGCGCACCCCATCATCATCCGCGCGGTCACCAGCGACGACGCCATGACCGCCGATTGGGCCCGGCTGCCGTACGACCTTCTCGAGCGCATGGCCAGTCGCATCATCAACGAGGTGAAGGGTGTCAATCGGGTGGCGTACGACATCACGTCGAAGCCGCCAGGCACGATCGAATGGGAATGACGCCACTACGGTGACGTTGGGGGTTGCGGTGCAGGGGATCGATGTCGACAAGGTGAGCGCGTGGCTGGTCGAGAACATCGACGGTGCGCGCGCGCCGTTCGTGTTCGATCTCATCGCCGGCGGCCGATCCAATCTCACGTTCCGTGTCACCGACGCGGGCAGCACGCACTACGTGCTGCGCCGTCCACCGCTCGGTCACGTTCTGGCCACCGCGCACGACATGGCGCGCGAGTACAAGATCATCGCCGCCGTGGGCCGAACCAACGTGCCGGTTCCGCCCGCCCTCGGTGTGTGCACCGTCGAGGCTGTGAATGGTGCACCGTTCTACGTGATGGGCTTCGTCGACGGCGTGGTTCTCGACAGTGCCGACAAGGCTGCTCTTCTCGATCCGTCGTTGCGCGAGACCGCGTCGCATCACCTCATTGACGTGATGGCCGATCTGCACGCGGTCGACGTTGATGCCGTGGGTCTGGGCGATCTCGCTCGTCGCGACGGCTACATCGAACGGCAGCTGAAGCGTTGGAAGAGCCAGTGGGAGAACTCGAAGACGCGTGAGTTGGCGGCCATCGACGAAGTGGCGCGTCGACTCAGCGAGCGTGTGCCAACACAACAGGGCACCGTGATCGCGCACGGCGACTACCGCTTCGGTAACTGTCTCACCGATGTGACGACCGGGCGCATCGCGGGTGTTCTCGATTGGGAGTTGTGCACGCTCGGCGATCCGCTGGCCGATCTCGGATATCTCGGCGTGTATTGGGCCGATGCGTCCAATCCGCAGTTCCGCGCCAACGATCCGACCCCCGCTGGCGGATTCCCCGCGTATCGGTCGCTCGTCGATCGCTATGCAACGCGCACCGGTCGCGACGTGAGTGGCATCGACTACTACGTCGCGTTCTCGTGCTGGCGACTCGCTGTGATCAGCGAGGGTGTGTACGCGCGCTACCTTCACGGTGCGATGGGCAAGCAAGAAGGTGTCGATCTGGCCGCGTTGAAACTCGGCCCCGAAGGGCTCGCCGAACGCGCGCTCGAATCAGTGAGGAGACTGTCATGAGCACCGACGTTCTGGCCGGTTGGGAGAAGGGTTCGTTCACGGCTGCGGGCTTCACGCGCGACACCTATCGTCGCGGCTCGGGCCCGGGCGTGATCGTGGTGCACGAAGTTCCGGGCATCACGCCCAACGTCACCAAGTTCGCCAACGACCTGGTGGACGCCGGATTCACCGTGGTGATGCCGAGCCTGGTGGGCACGCCGGGCAAGGAGTTCTCGAACGGCTACGCGATGTCGTCACTCACCAAGGTGTGCGTGTCGAAGGAGTTCTCGGCGTTGGCCATGAACAAGACGTCGCCCATCATCGCGTTCTTGCGCGCGCTCGGTCGGCAACTCCATTCCGAGGTGGGCGGCAAGGGCATCGGTGCGCTCGGTATGTGCTTCTCGGGCGGATTCGCGCTCGGCATGATGATCGACGATCACATGGTCGCGCCGGTTCTGAGTCAGCCGTCGTTGCCGTTCCCGATGGGCAAGAAGCGTTCGGCCAATCTTCATTTGTCGGCCGACGACGAGCGAGCGGTGCAGCGTCGCGCGGCCGCTGGTTGCGAAGTGCTCGGATTGCGGTACACCGGTGATCGTCTGGTGGGTGATCGTTTTTCTACGTTGCGCGACTTGATCGGCGACAAGTTCGTGGCGATCGAACTGCCGTCGGTGAAGAAGACCGATCACTCGGTGCTCACCGAACAGCGCGACGAAGCGAGTGTCGAGCGCGTCCTCACCTTCTTCAAGGACAAACTGCACTGACCCGAGTGACTCGAGTAACTCCACTAACTCGAGCCACTTGAGGATCTGGTGAGGATTTTTCACCCTCAGGGTGAAAAATCCTCACCAGATCCTCGCTTCACCACGTCAGGCGGAAGCGGGGGTGTTTCCACTCCCTCAGCGCCTTCTCCACGTCACCACTCGACTCCACCAAGTACCGCGCCAACATCCCCTTGGCCGCCTTCGCATCGTGCCCTGCCACCTTGCCCGACTTCTCCACGAACGACACCGACACCATTCCGGCGAAATCATCCGTTGACGGAATCCACGCCGCGCGATGTTCGCCCGGCAGCAGATCGATCACGAACCGTCCGTCGGCCCATTCGTTGAGCGCATCCGACAACGACGGACGCCACCAGGTGGACAACTTGCCGAGCGGCGCGAGCGACGCGCCCATCTTCAATCGGTAATCGGGTACCGCGTCGGCGAATCCAACCACACCGAGCAGTCCACTCACCACCACGATCGAATCGGCCGCGCGCGTGCGCGAGCTCGCCGACAACGTGGACGGCGACAAGTGTTCCCACACTACACCGGTGTAACGAGCGTGAGCCGGCAACGTGGGCGCACCCACCAACGCACGATTCGACTCCTGCGCGCGAGCCAGGTGCTTGCCGTTCACACCGAGCAACGTGGCGTCGCCACCCTTGGCCTTGTCGATGGCCGCCACCACCTCGGCTCGCCGTGCGCCCAAGGCCTTGCCGAACGTTCCCGCGCTGGTCTTCCACCTCGGCGCGTGGCCGCCCTCGGCCTTGCCCTCCGACGGCGGGAGCAGGATCGCCAACGGGGGAGTACGACGCGAGGCCATGACCGAGAGTTTGTCCCACTACCCTCGTCTCATGCGCATTCACGTGGACGCTCAGAAGTGCCAAGGTCACAACCGCTGCTACGCCCTGGCCCCCGAACTCTTCGATGTCGACGACTACGGCCAGGCCGTGGTGATCGGCGACGGCAACGTTCCGCCCGAGTTGGTCGAGCGCGCTCGTCTCGCCGTGGCGAACTGCCCCGAGTTCGCCATCACGCTGTCGGAATGACATGACCGGATACGACGCCCCCAAGTCGATCTACGGTCCGGTCACCGATTGGGTGACCGACTTCGATCACGGTGATCCGCAATACAACCGGCACGCGCATGCCATCTGGGCCGAACTGCGCGACAAGTGCCCGGTCGCCCACTCCGAGCGTTACGGCGGAACCTGGTTGCCCGTCACGCACGAACTCGTGCGCGAGATCGCCTACGACACCGAGAACTTCACCAGCCGCGCCGTGGTCGTGAGCACCGAGATCCCGCTCGATCCGGCGCCCATCGGTGGTGCCCCGCCCATCACGAGCGACCCGCCCTTCCATCACGAAGCGCGTCGCGTCGTTCTGCCGCCGTTCTCGCCGAAGAAGATCGCCGAATGGGAGCCCGAGATCCGTCGGCTCTGCAACGAATTGCTCGACGAGATGGAAGCCGAAGCGAAAATCGGCCTCACCGTCGACGCCGCCATTCAGTACGCGCAGCATATTCCGGTCAACGTGATCGCGCGCATGCTCGGCTTCCCGCTCGAAGATCAAGACCTGTTCCGCGAGTTCGTGCACGACTTGCTCGAGAACATCAATCTCGATCCGCAGGATCGCATCAGCGCGTTCGAACGCATCGACGCCTACGTCAAGGCGCAGATCGACGATCACATCGCGAACCCGCGCGACGACCTCGCGGGTTACCTGCTCGACGTCGAACTATTCGGCGAAAAGATCCCGCACGAGTTGGTGGGTGGGTTCATCCTGCTGCTCCTCGTGGCCGGCATCGACACCACCTGGAGTGCCATCGGTTCGAGCCTGTGGCACCTCGCCACGCACGCCGACGATCGCCGTCGACTCGCGAGCGATCCGTCGCTCATGCCCACGGCCATCGAAGAGTTCCTGCGCGCGTACGCGCCCGTCACCATGGCCCGCCTGGTGGCGAAGGATCACGACTTCCACGGCTGCCCGATGAAGAAGGACGAGTGGGTGTTGCTGCCGTTCCCGGCCGCCAATCTCGATCCGGCCGAGTTCCCCGACGCCGACAGGGTGCTCATCGATCGCGCCGAGAATCGACACTCCGCGTTCGGCCTCGGCATTCACCGCTGCCTCGGATCGAACCTCGCGCGCCTCGAACTGCGCGTGGCGGTGGAGGAGTTCATCAAGCGCTTCCCCGATTTCGAGTTGGCGCACGGTGAAGAGGGAGTCGTGTGGAGCGTGGGTCAGATCCGCGGTCCGCGTGCACTGCCCGTTCGCATCGCGTAGATGACTCACGACGACGTTTCGTCACCGTCGGCCGACGACGGGTTCCTCACCGAGGCTGGTCGACACTGGGCCGAACAGTTGCACGGTTGGGGTGTGCCCGAGCACATTCTTGCGCAAGCCGAAGTTCCGCCCTGGGCGCACGACCCGGCCACCTTCGCCATGGACGACACGGTCGATCCGGCCAGCCCCATCTTCGAGATGGCGCGTGAACTGTTGCCGATCGACGGCGGTTCGGTCATGGACGTCGGCTGTGGTGGTGGGCGCAGTTCGGTTCCGCTCGCGCCGCGCGCCACGCACATCACTGGTGTCGACGAGAACCCGGCCATGCTCGCCAAGTTCGCGACGGCTTGCGACGAAATCGGCGTCGCTCACGCCGAGATTCAGGGCAAGTGGCCCGATGCCGCGATCGAAGCCGAAGTGCACGGCGCACCACTCGCACCACGCGATGTGGTGGTGTGTCATCACGTCGTCTACAACGTGCAGAACATCGAGGCGTTCGTGGTGGCGCTCACGGCGGCAGCCACGCTCGGTGTGGTGGTGGTTCTCCCGAAGCGTCATCCGCAGTCGGCCTGGAACGAAGGTTGGCTCCACTTCTGGAATCTGAAGCGGCCCGACGGGCCCACGTCCGACGACTTCGTGGCCGTGGTGCGCGCGCTCGGTATCGAACCCGAAGTAGTGGAGGTTCCGCGTCCACCCTTGAGTCGTCATGCCGCCCAGCCGTCCCAGCTCGCGCAATCGGCGCGCCGACGTTTGTGTCTACCCGAAGCGCGCTTGCCGGAGATCGAAGCGTGGATCCGCGATCATCCGCCGGCGTTCATGAGCGAGGTCGTCGTGGTGCGCTGGCCCGGAGGTCTTTCGTAGCGCCAGTGCGTTGACCGTCGTAGATGCCGCGCTCGGGTGACACCGCGTAGGCCACGATGCACACCACGGCGGCCGGAACCGCGAGTCCGCCCCCGAAGAGTTCGACGGCCAGAATCGCGCAGGCGATGGGTGTGTTGGATGCGGCGCCGAACACGGCGGCCAGGGTGGCCGCTGCGGCCAGGCGCGGATCGAGCGACAATGGTTCGGCGAGAGTGGAGCCGAGCGTGGCGCCGACCACGAACAACGGCGTCACTTCGCCGCCGGGAATTCCCGAACCGAGAGCAACCACCGTGAACACGATTTTGAGCACCGGTTCCCACCAGTCGGCGGCGATACCGCTGAGTGCACTGTCGACGAGCGGTAGCGACAGGCCGAGGTAGTCGCGACCGAACAACCCCATGAGCGCGAGGGTGGTGACGGCGCCGATCACGGGCCGGGCCGGTGCCCACACCACGAGTCGACGCGACGCGCTCTTGATCGCGTGCAACGACACGATGAATGCCCGTGCCGCCAAGCCGGCCAGCACACCAACGACCACGAGCTTCAACACGACGGCCACGTCGAGATCGACGGGCAGAGCGATGATCGGAGTCGATCGACCGAGACCCTCCACCACGTAGTCGGCCGTGACCGAAGCAGCGAGCGCCGGTGCGAGTGCTTCGTAACGAATGCGTCCGGTGCGCTGAACTTCGAGCGCGAAGATGGCCCCGGCAACCGGAACACCGAACGCACCGCCGAACGCTCCGGCCATGGCAGCGATCAGCATGAGTCGCAGTTCGTGCGCGGGCAGACGGAACGGCTTCAGAAGGGTCGACACCATCGAGCCGGCGACTTGCAGCGCGGCCCCTTCACGACCCACCGACGCACCGGTGAGTTGAGCGATGTAGGTGGCGCTGAAAATCATCGGGGCCATGCGCGCGGGCACGTGCGGGGCGCGCTCGGTGCCGTCGTCCGATGGCGCGAGTGACTCGGTGATCACGAGCGAGGTGCCCTTGTTCGCGTCGGCACCGACGTAGTGGTACGCGG
>Ga0194123_10002706_pt1 | contig 22541 bp, 19 predicted proteins | sample TA2MahsurfametaG_5_FD_155479 | JGI IMG/M metagenome (GOLD analysis project Ga0194123, IMG submission 155479) | Freshwater microbial communities from Lake Tanganyika, Tanzania - TA2015023 Mahale A surface | ecosystem: Environmental > Aquatic > Freshwater > Lake | place: Tanzania: Lake Tanganyika... | reverse complement strand
TTAAAATGATTTCCTGGTATTGCGTTTAAAAGTTTACGTGTGTAATTGGCTTTTGGTTTTGCGTAGATACTTTTGACTGAGCCTTGTTCCACAATTTTACCTTGATGCATGACTACAATATTATCTGCCATATGACGCACCACTCTTAAGTCATGACTTATAAATAAATAACTTAAACCTAATTCTTTTTGTAACTCTTTTAGTAATAATAAAATCTGTGCTTGAATCGATACATCGAGGGCTGACACGGGCTCATCGCAAATCACAAGTTCAGGTTCTACAATGAGCGCTCTTGCAATCCCAATTCTTTGTCTTTGCCCACCTGAGAACTGATGCGGATATTTATTTACATCAGCCACTTCTAGCCCCACTTTTTTAATCATGTCGCGTATTTTTTTATCACGCGAAGTTTTATTACCTAGCCCATGAATCAATAAACCCTCTTCTAAGATTTCACCAATCTTCATACGAGGATTGAGTGATGCATAAGGATCTTGAAACACCATTTGTATATGACGTTTAAGATCTTTTTTTTCTTCAATCTTTAAAGTTTTAAAATTTTTACCTTTAAAGAAAAGTTCCCCTTGATCAAGCGACAGCAATTGTAACAGACAACGAGCTAAGGTTGACTTGCCACTGCCTGATTCACCGACGATAGCGAGCGTTTCACCTTTTTTTATGGATAAACTGACATTATTGAGCGCTTTAATGGTTCTTTGACGTCTTACAAAAAAACCAGACGTTTGCGTATAGGTTTTATATAGGGCTTTTGCCTCTAATAACAATTCATTTTTCATATGTTTTGAGGTCATTTAAAAAAATAATTCTTAAATAAATGCGCGATGCTGAATAGGCTTTAATTTTTTAATGCCTTTTGCATCGGGCACACATTGAAGAAGTGCTTTGGTGTAAGCATGTTTTGGTTTCTTTAATACCTCTTTCACACTTCCTTTTTCAACGATTTGGCCCTGATACATCACCATCACATCATCTGCAATTTCTTCTACCACACCAAAATCATGCGTAATAAAAAGCATCGCCATCTGTCTTTTTTCTTTTAAGTTAGATAGAAGCTTTAAGATTTGTGCCTGCACTGTCACATCCAATGCAGTCGTGGGTTCATCCGCGATCAAAATAGAAGGTTCACACGCAATGCTCATCGCAATCATGATGCGCTGTCTCTGTCCTCCTGAAAGCTCATCGGGATAACTTGAAGCGCGATCCTCCGATATACCCACTTCTTTTAAAAGGGATGCCACTTTTTTATTTAAATGCTTTTTATCTAAATCAAGGTGCACACTCAAGGCTTCTTTAATTTGGTCTCCAATCGATATGACAGGATTGAGTGAAGTCATGGGTTCTTGAAAAATCATGGCCATGGATTTGCCACGATAATGTCGCATCTCCACATTTGACAGGTCTGCAATATTTTGTTCCTCAAAAAAAATATCACCTGTTTGTTTGAGTTGTGCTGACAAAAGTTTCATGATGGAGAGTGCCGTTAAGCTTTTACCGCTGCCTGATTCGCCCACAATACATGTGGTGCGACCCGGATATAAATCAAATGAAACATCATCCACTAAAATTTTACGTGGCTCATGGATGGGAGACACTTTTAGATGTTTGACTTCTAAAATTTTTTTCATGATGTTTGTTTCAAGAAGAATGGAGCTAATTCATCGAATGGCATTTTAGATTGTTGATTTTCTACTCTTAAGGATTTGACTTGGGCCATACCTTCTTTCATTTCATCATCACCTAAGATGACAGCAAATGCGGCACCACTTTTATCAGCACGTTTCATCTGCGATTTGAAGCTACTGCCGCCTGAATTTAATACCACTTTTAATCCGTGAGATCTTAATGTTTCAGATAAGTTTAATGCATACTTTTCAGCAGCATCACCTAGATTCACCAAATAGATATTGGGTTCGTTTTGGAGAACCACCCCCATATCTTCTAAAAGTAAGATGATGCGTTCTAGCCCAATACCAAAACCTGAGGCAGGTGTTTTATCCCCACCTAAACGCTCAATCAAATAGTCGTATCTGCCACCACCCGCAATGGTACCTTGGCTACCTAGGCGGTGCGTCACCCATTCGTATACAGTACGATTGTAATAATCAAGGCCTCTCACTAAGCGATGGTTTAATGTAAAAGGAATACCTGCCTCTTTGAGATAGCCACATACTTCATCAAAGTGCGCTTTGGCTTCACTATTTAAATACTCGGATAGTTTCGGTGCCCCTTCAATCATCTGTTGCATGACAGGATTTTTACTATCCAAAATCCGCAATGGGTTTTGATGAAGTCGTCGTTTCGCATCTTCATCTAACACATCTTGATGACCTTCAAAATAACGAGCAAGTTCAGTTCTGTAGGTCAATCGATCTTCAGGGTCGCCGATCGAATTAATATGAAGTTCGACGTCTTTGATATCGAGCGCTTTCCAAAGACGGCTTAATAATAAAATTTGTTCGGCATCAATATTGGCATCATTAAATCCAAAGGCTTCAACCCCCACTTGATTAAATTGGCGCTGCCTCCCCTTTTGCACATTCTCATGTCTAAACATAGGTCCTTGATACCACAAGCGGATGGGGCCGTTGTAGGTAAGATTATGTTCAATGACCGCTCTCACGCATCCCGCAGTCCCTTCAGGGCGAAGGGTCAATTGATCCTCATTTAAAGGGTCCACCCATGAATACATTTCTTTTTCAACAATATCCGTATGCGTCCCCACACTATCCACAAAAAGTGAAGTAGGTTCAACGATGGGTAGATTGATTTTTTCGTAAGCATAAAGATTTAATACTTCACGCACCTTATCCTCGACAAAGTGCCAGAGAGGCGTCTTATCTGGTAAGACATCATAGAAACCTTTAATGCTTTGTAATTTTTTGCTCATAGCTATTATTTTAACTTTGAATAGTGCGATTCCACATAGTTCATGACAATCGCTTTAAATCCATGCGCAATGGTGTCGCCCTTTAAAGTCACCGTCTTCTCGCCATCGACAAATACAGGGGCGACAGGTATTTCTCCTGTGCCAGGTAAACTAATCCCAATATTGGCGAGTTTAGATTCGCCAGGGCCATTGACCACACATCCCATCACAGCGACTGACATATTCTCCACACCTGGAAATTGATCTTTCCATTGCGGCATCGATTCACGTAAAAAAGTTTGAATCTCGAGAGCCAATTCCTGAAAATAAGTCGAGGTCGTGCGACCACATCCAGGACATGCAGTGACTAAAGGTGTGAAGGAACGAATGCCCATCGTTTGTAAAATCTCTTGAGCAACCACGACTTCATTGGTACGAGATTCATCAGGCGTTGGTGTTAAAGATACGCGAATGGTGTCCCCTATACCCTGTTGCAAGAGAATAGCTAAAGCAGCAGTCGATGCCACAATACCTTTGGACTCCATGCCGGCCTCGGTTAACCCGAGGTGGAGTGGGTATGAGGTTCTTTTTGCAAGTTCTTGATAAATAAGCACTAAATCTTGGACATGACTCACCTTACAGGAGATGATAATTTTGTTTTTTGATAACCCCCAGGAGACGGCTTGCTCTGCACTTTCCAACGCTGATTGGATTAGAGCCTCGCGCATGAGTGCATCGGATGACAATGGATTTTTTAACTTCGCATTCTCATCCATCATGGCAGCCAATTTAACTTGATCTAAACTTCCCCAATTAACGCCAATGCGCACTGGCTTATCGTATGTTTTAGCAATAGCGATCATTGCTTCAAACTGTTCGTCGCGACGGCTACCCTTACCCACATTGCCAGGATTGATGCGGTACTTGGCGAGGAGCTTTGCACATTCAGGGTAGGCTTGAAGAAGCTTATGCCCATTAAAATGAAAGTCACCCACGATAGGCACATGACAATTTCTTTTCTGTAGCGCTTCAATAATTCTTGGAATCGCATCTGCAGAGGCTTCGTTATTGACCGTGACTCTTACAATTTCAGAACCCGCTTGCCATAATTCAAAAATCTGGTCTGTGGTTTTTTCAACATCCGCGGTATCGGTATTGGTCATCGATTGCACGACAATAGGCGAGCCCCCACCGACAGGGACGGACCCTACCATCACTTGATAGGTTGGTTTTTTAATAATGATTTGATTCATTTTTTATTGTAAATATTATAATTAAATCAATAGCTTATTGAGTTAAATTCATTCTTTTTAGAGATCTTGTGGTCTTGTCTTTGACCTGCCCTGCAAGCTGCCCACAGGCCGCATCGATATCATCCCCCCGGGTTTTTCTAACCGTCACAATGTAGTCCTGGTTCATCAGCACCTCTTTAAATTTACGAATTTGGTCAGTTGATGAGCACTTGTATCCGCTATTAGGAAAAGGATTAAAAGGGATTAAATTAAATTTACACGGGACATCTTTCGCAATCTGAAGCAACGCTTTAGCATCCTCGATCGAGTCATTAATACCGTCTAGCATCACGTACTCGAACGTCACAAAATCCCTCGGCGCTTTTTTTAAGTATCGTTGGCACCCTGCCATGAGTTCCGATATCGGAAACTTTTTATTAATAGGTACGATCTCGTCCCTTAACTTATCATTCGACGCATGAAGTGATACCGCTAACGCTACAGGACAGTCCTCTTTTAAGCGATCCATGGCGTTGACTAAACCGCTGGTCGAGAGTGTAACTCGGCGGCGGCTTAAGCCATAAGCCCTGTCATCCAACATCAACTTCATCGCACTCACCACATTGTCATAATTGGCGAGTGGTTCACCCATGCCCATCATGACGACATTACTGATAATGCGTTCAGAATTGGCTAATGCGTTATAGCCTTCTTGCTGACGTATATGAAAATTAGCTAACCATAGTTGCCCAATAATTTCAGCGGTCGTTAAGTTGCGGTTAAACCCCTGTCGACCCGTGGAACAAAATGTGCACTCAAGCGCGCATCCGACTTGGGACGAAATACATAATGTACCCCGATCGTCTTCTGGAATAAAAACAGTCTCAATGCCATTATTACCACCCACATCAAACAGCCACTTCCGCGTGCCATCATCCGATATCGCATCACTCATCACGGAGGGTAATTGGATGGTGGTTTTATCTTTTAATACATCACGAAATACTTTAGAAATATCTGTCATCTCATTGAAGTTAATAAGATTTTCTTGATAAATCCAATGCATCAACTGCTTGGCTCGATAGGGCTTTTCACCAAAGGTTTCTATAAAAGAAACGAGGTGCTCGTAGTCCAAATCGAGCAAGTTAGTCATGATAAAAACTTAGCCGAAGAAGTATTTGATTTCGATTTTAGCGTTATCTAGCGAATCAGATCCGTGAACTGCATTCGCATCAATGCTCTCCGCAAAGTCAGCACGAATGGTTCCGGGTGCTGCTTCTTTTGGGTTTGTGGCACCCATTAAATCTCGGTGTTTTAAAACCGCATTCTCCCCTTCCAAAGCCTGGATCATGACAGGACCTGAAATCATAAAACTTACCAAATCTTTAAAGAAAGGGCGATCCTTATGCACCGCATAAAAGCCCTCTGCTTCGGCTTGAGATAAATGCGTCATTTTAGCTTTGATAATTTTTAAACCTGCATTTTCAAAACGTGCATAGATTTGACCAATTACATTTTTTTTAACTGCATCGGGTTTAATAATCGATAAGGTTTGTTCAATTGCCATTGTTATGACTCCGTAAGATTTAAGATCGTTGAAAAGACTGATAAAATAACATTTTTAGCAGGTTTAATAAAGCACAAAGCTCATGCAACACATCTATTTAACGACTGCGATGTATCATTTTGTGAGTCTGCCTCACTTTAAAACCTTGCGTGAGCCGCTCCTCAATTTCTGCGTATCCCAAAGCATCAAAGGTACCCTTCTTTTAGCTGATGAAGGGATTAACGGTACCGTCGCGGGCTCTGAAAAAGCGATTCATACATTTCTCGATTTCATAAAAAATGATCCACTCTTTGAGGGTAACTTTAAAAACTTAAGTCATAAAGAATCATGGTCGGATAAACATCCCTTCTACCGTATGAAGGTCAAACTCAAAAAAGAGATCGTGACCTTAGGTGTGCCTGGTGTGTCGCCTACTAAAGTGGTCGGTAAGTACGTGAAGCCTCAGGATTGGAATAGTATTATTTCGGATCCTGAAGTGGTATTGATTGATACACGCAATGATTATGAGTACGCGATTGGGTCTTTTAAAAATGCCATCAATCCCAAAACCAATACCTTCCGCGAATTTCCTGAATACGTGAAAACGCACTTTGATCCCAAGAAACATAAGAAGGTCGCGATGTTTTGCACGGGCGGTATCCGCTGTGAAAAAGCTTCTTCTTTCATGATGAGGGAAGGCTTCGATGAGGTTTATCACCTTGAGGGTGGCATCTTAAAATACTTAGAGGAAGTTAAACCCGAGGATAGTCTATGGGAAGGTGAATGCTTTGTATTTGATCAAAGGGTCGCTATTAAACATGGTCTTGCAGTGGGGGATTATGACCAATGCTATGCATGTCGTTATCCGCTATCTAAAGACGACATGAAGAGCGAAAAATATACGCCTGGGATTTCTTGCCCGCATTGCTTTAATACTCATACCCCTGAAAAATTAAAGGCGCTAACCGAACGACAAAAACAGATAATCTTGTCCAAGGAACGAGGTATTGAACATATTGGAAATAACCCTTAGTTTTTGAGCAATCCAAAGAAAAAAAATTTGGAAAAAATTAAATAAAACATTTACCACAAAAAAAATAAAGTAAATTTTATTAACAATATATTTAATCCTTTAAGGCAATTTCCCTTAAATCATAAATATTAAAATATATTAGTTACTAGAAATATTACAAAGCGATGCCAAAAAAATTTAGGATTGAATAATAGAGCTCTTTCACGTGCGCTTTGTTTTTAGGTGAAAACTTAGAGGCTTTATTAGTAAAAAAAGCAAACCCTTCTTCTTGATGCATACCATTTTTTATAGCAACAAAAGCAACATGATCTACTAATGAAATCACTTCTCCGTCCCTAGCTTTAATTTTACAGTCCTTATTGATTTCATGAGGGTATGTAAGAGTTACGAAAAGATTGCTACCCCTGTTATCGACTTCTTTAAATAAAGAAATACCTTCATTAATTGTCTTAATAGACCTAAGAATATTTTGAGCTTTGAGAGCTGCATTTTTTGTATGAAATGTAATTAAAAAATCTCGGGTCATTCTTGGCAAAACGTCTTTAAAGGAAATGCCCATTAATGTTAAAAAGTCTTGGTGATTCTTTAATCTGTAATAATATTTGATCTGATCATAAGGGCTTTGAGACAAGCCAGTTGCTACAATTAATTCTGAATGAGTCTCTAAATATTCTCCCAATATCAAATCATATAGTGTTAAAACTTCTGCAACAGGGTCAAGCTCGTCTTTTATGTACCAAAGAGGATTTCTTGACTTAGAGAGCTTCTTAATAGGTTTGGAATTAAAAAAATAATGATGCTGTATGTGTGCTCCAGCATTCAAAAATAAAACTGAAAAATCATTTTTATTATTATTAAATAAAGTTAAATGGATATCATGCAGAAATAAATCTAAAAAAAGCGCTTTACGCCATGGTGCATTTCTGGATGTAAGTGCGAGTTTAAAATAAATAGGGTAATGTTTTATTTTTGAGAATTTAATAAGGGCAACAAGAAGAATTATGATGCCTTTCATACTTAATTTAGATTGAGCATTATCATTGACAGCCTGACTTATTGTGTTTGCCAATGCTCGGCTCCAAAAAGATCCATCTGTAATTGATTTTGTCCATGGGTCAGGAATAAAATATTTTGCGGAAAGCATTTTATTTTCAGCATTCATCGGGGAAATGGCTCCAACGCTTAAGTTATGCTCTTCTAATTTTTCAAAAATTTGAGAGAGTCCAGAGCCCGCTATATCTCCCAATCTAAAAATACGATGCTCTTTAAATTTTAATCCAGTATGAACAGAAACCCACTGAATCCATGGCTCTAACAAATGGTATTGTTGCTCACTGCTTGTTCGAATAAAATGCCCCTCTAACAAGCACTTGAAATTTGGCAAATTCAGAATGCGTTGTTGAATATACTTTTTAGCCACATCAAAATTAATCTCATTCAATTCTATAAAAATTAAGGGGTTTATAGTTTTTTTACTTTTCATGAATTAAAAGTTCCTGATATATATTATGTGTCTCATGTAATACATCTTTTATATTAAATCTATTTTCTGATAACTGACGTCCGAATTGGCCATATTTTTTGCGCTTCTTTTCATCAAGAATCAATTTTTTTAAAGTATCGACTAATTGAGCCACATTAGCGACTGGAACGAGATCTCCAGTTACACCATCTATGATAGCTTCACGACAGCCTGTGACATCGGTCGTTACCACAGCACAACTTGCTGCTGCTGCCTCAAGAAGAGACTTAGGCATCCCCTCTCTAAAAGAGGGAAGGCACACAATACTAGCGTCTTGGTAATAAGGAATGGGGTTAGCTTGATGTCCAACCCATGTTATATCGCCACGATCAATCCACAAACGAAGTTCATCAATTGAAACACTGTCAGGATTTTCAGGATCGATACCTCCTAATAGGATAAATTGCCAATCAGGCAATTGTTTTTTTATGATTTCCGCAGCAGCGACAAACTGATAAATACCTTTATTTTTGAGAAGACGAGCAGGAAAAAGCACTATTTTCTTTTTGAATGTCTTTCTTTTGAAGAGATTAGGATTGACGCCAGACCCCGGAATTAAACGTATGATGCTCCGTCGAATTAAACCATTATTTTCTAGCAATTTATAATCATCTTTATTTTGAACAATAATTGCTAGGTTCGGATGTAAAAATATTCTTTTAAAGAATAAATAATAAATAAAAGAAATAAAACGATAAAAAAAGTTTAATTTATTCTTTTGTGTAAATAAAAATCCCAGGCCAGAAATAGCGACCACAAGCGATTTAACGCCAGCTAGACGAGAAACAATTCCTCCATACAAAACACCTTTCGGAGAAGCACAATGGACTATGTCCGGTTTAAATTTAAGCATATAAATAAAAATTTGAATGAGGCCAAAAAGCTCAACGAAGGGATTTGTTCCATTGCTTTTAAAAGAGACTTGCTTGAATGTAATTTTTTTCTTTTTTAAGAGGTTTATAGATTTTGTATCCTCTTCATCATTTTTTCTTCCAGCCAAGACCGAAACAAGATAACCCTTTTTTATAGCTTCCAAGGCAATAGGGAGTCTGTGCGAAATAAAAAATGGATAATGATTAACTAGAAAAAGTAATTTTTTTCTTTTCATAATTTTCTAGCCACATTTCAAACATAAGCACAGACCATAATTGAGGGCCCCAATCTTTTTTGCCACTAAGGTGCTCGGCCCATTTGCGCCTTATCAACTGGACATTTAAATATGATTCTCTTTGTAATTTAGATTCCGAAAGCAAATCTTCAACCCAATCTTTTAAAGGCCCTCTTATCCAATTATTTATAGGAATAGCAAATCCGGACTTGGGCTTATTAATCAATGATAAAGGCATATATTTACTTAAAACTGATCTCAATATTTTTTTAGTTTCGTAAGTTCCGTCTTTACTTTGTATTTTAAATTGCAAAGGTAGGTTTAAGGCAAATTTGACGATACGCTGGTCAAGATAAGGGCTTCTCGCTTCAAGGCCAAGCGACATTGAGGCTCTATCGACCTTCACTAGAATATCATCTGGCAAATAATTAACCATGTCCCAGAACATCATCTGGCTTGTATCATCCACATTCGTCAACATCGTTAAATCTTTACTTAATAAAATGTGGTTAGTGATATAAGAATCTAAAAGGGGATTTTCATTCTCATGCCAATATCCAATTAATTTTAAATACAGATCTTTTAGGTCTTCAGAATCCAAAACAAAAGCTGCTTTATGTATTTTCTCTGATAAATGTTTAATATTTTTATTTGTAAAAAATTTTTCAAAAACAAAGTTACGTTTATGATGAGGTGTATTTAAAATTAAATAACTAACTATTTTTCTTAAATGAAGAGGAACATACTTGAATTTTGACCAAAACTTTTCTACAAAGATATAACGATTATAACCACCGAATAATTCGTCTCCTCCATCGCCTGATAAAGCCACTGACACTTTGGTTTTTGCGATTTGACTCACGAGATAAGTTGGTATGGATGAAGAATCTGCAAAAGGCTCATCATATATTGAAGATAGCTTAGGAATCACAGACATCGCCTCTTTTGAGGAGACATATAACTCTGTATGGTCAGTTCCAAGATAAGATGCTATCTTTTTGGCATCTGGGGCTTCATTAAATTCCGCTTCCTCAAACCCTATCGAAAATGATTTAATTTTCGAAGTAGAATTTGACTGCATCACTGCTGTAATAAGTGATGAATCTACACCGCCCGATAAAAAAGAACCAATTGGAACATCCGATATCATTTGATCTCTGACAGTTTGATTTATAAGCTCGTTAAGCGAGCTAGAGGCACCATCAAAAGAGTTTAAATAAGGACTCGATGCAATCTGATTTTTAACTGAGTAATATTCTTCAATCTTAATATTAAAGTCATTTTGATTGATTGTTAGGTAATGACCGGGAAGTAGTTTCTTTACATTTTTGTAAATCGTTATATCAGACCCAAAATTGCCATATCGAAAATAAGAACCAAGGGTATTGGTATCAATTTCTGGTAAAAAATGATCATGCGCTAATATAGCCTTTAATTCAGATGCAAAAATAAAGAAATTTTCACCATTTTTTTTTAAAGCGAAATAATACAAAGGTTTTTCGCCTAAAGGATCTCTCGCTAAAATTAAAGACTTATTCTGCTTATCCCACACGGCCAAAGAAAACATGCCCCGAAGGAGTAAAAAAGTTTTATCTATGCCGAAAAGATCGAATAAAGCCACAATCGTTTCCGTATCAGACGATCCGCGCCAAGAAAAATTAGGACATAAAGCTCTTAATTCATGATGATTATATATTTCACCGTTGAAACTAATCACGTAACGCGATGAATGTGAAATCATAGGCTGATGGCCTGAGCTAGACAAATCTAATATAGATAAGCGCCTGTGTGACAAAGCCACACCTTGATTTTCGTCTATCCAAACGCCGGAATCATTTGGCCCTCGATGGGCCAAAGTATTCGCCATTCGTACAACACAATCATTGAGTCGATCACGAGATACACGACCTAAAAAACCCGCGATACCACACATAATAATTAGCCTAGGATGTTAATTGTTTATAAAAAGAAAAGTTTAATGCAGATCGACTACAATGAGTTTTGATAAAATTAACTGCATTATTAGATATATCCTGAACAATGCGTTTCTTATTCTTAAATAGTCTAATTTTTGAAATCAAATCAGCTAAAGAGCCGTCATACGGGATATAGTGAACGCCAGCGCGAAGACCAAGAGGACGATAACTATATGTTTTTGTCAGAAAAACAGCGGCACCTGATGCCATCGCCTCAAAAGAGCCTACTGTAGGGCAGCCAGAAAGTTCTTCGCCAGAAACCGCAAATAAGTGACTATTATAAAATTTATTCATATCAAATCTAAAATAGGATTTCTGAGACACATCAAAAAACTTTAAAAAGCTTACGAATGTAAATTTATCTTTATAAAAAGACTCGCTGCGATATCTTGATATTCTTGAAACTATAGAGCCAGCTAATAATGCTTGTAAGTAATAAATCTTCTTTCTAATGGGATGATAAGTATCTGTTTTAAAAAAATCTAGAAAGTCTTGATATAAATAATTTGAAATTTCGCGTTTTAAATTATGGAATGTCCCTGAAGCAGCGCAAGACCAAGCTCTTTTTGACAAGTTATTAAACTTATAAAAATTGGGGCTCACTTCAAAAGGCAATGCAATAAACTTATACTTCTTCCCAAAATGAAAACAAAAATATTTAGATACATTTAAGTCAACCTCTGAAGTAAGTATTACATTTTTTAATAATTTTATATTTCTAGCTTTTTCAGCAGTTGAAATAAAGTAATGACTCATATTAATAATTTTTATATCAAAATCATGAAGGTCAGTTTTCTCTTTTGATAAATCACCCAATGCATTTTTATAGGAAGTCAAATAAATATATTTTTTACAAGAAATAGTCTTAGATGCCCAATGAATCTTTATATGAGAATCAATTTTATTTAATTTTCTCCATAAATAAATCTCAAAAATTAATAAAAATTTTCTTACTAAAAAAGGAAGTTTTATAAAAAATTGATGGGGTATAAGCGATGATAGCCTACAATCAATGAGTATATTTAGTTTACTAAAACTTGTGGTAGCTCTATCGAGAATATACGAATACTTACGAAGCCCCTTTCTTTTTAGCAAAAAGAAGGAAACTGGCACACAATAAAAATCATCAACATGAGGATTTAGGATTGTTAATTCATAATGTTTTTTATTGTTTTTTTTCATACAAAAAACTAAGAATCCTATACATAAAAACTTTTAATAAAAAGACTAGTTTTTGCTTTAAATTTAACTCTTCATCAAACTCTTCAAGTATGCGTTTGTGTCCTAGAGCAATGAATTTGGCTCTATCTGTAAAAATTTTATTGGATAATCGATTGGGGCTGAATTGATTGTAACATCTTATGACATGAGGTAATAATAATGCGGATCCAAATTTCTTTATGATTCGAGCGCATCCAATTCCCTCGTAACCTCGCAAATCTTCGTCATAAGGTTTAAATTTAATGATTTCTTTATTAAAAAAACCAAAAACTTCACCGTATGTGGTGTACGTCAAAAAACGCTTAATATCAATTTCTTGAATTTGATCAAATTTAGTTCCCACTAGCCTTCCATTTTGATCAACGCATTTCATAAAAATTAAAGGCTTATCAAAATAATCTAATAAAATATTTTTAATGAAGGGTATTGAGTCGTTTAAAATCAAATCGTCCGAATCTAAAAAACCCACCCACTTTGATTTAGCCTTTAAAAAGCCTCTATTTTTAGAGGCTGTCACACCAAGATTTATTTTATTTCTTAATACAATCAATTTTCCATTTTTAATCGCAGAATAAAACTTGGTATTAATCCGCTCATAACTATTATCTATCGAGGCATCATCTACTAGAATAACTTTACCCCCAATTTTTGAGGTGAATTTTAAAGCGGAATGGATGGCTTGGTTAACTAAAGGATATCTATTGTAGTTAGTTATAACGATTGAAACTAAATTCGTCATTGATTTTTAGAGGTCAAATATGAGTCAAGTATTAAATGCTCTATGCGAGAATTTTAAGTAGTTGCTGAGTGCACAATATTTAAGGCTAGAAAATTCAAGAAAAAAGACTCTTATACATGAAAGAATAAATTTTTTTAGTGCTTAATAAAGCAATTCCTACTATTCCTTTGTAATATCTTATAGCAAATAAAGAAAAGAGATATTTTCTAATAAAGATATTCACATACCTCCTATTGTAAGCTTGATAATTAGAGTGCTTCATAAGTGTTTCATCTGACTTTTTCTGCGAAAGCCATGTATTAGTATTGAATTGAGCTAAATTAGAAGGAAGCAAAATGCCTGATTTCTTGGTATTCAAAATATAAAAATTATGTGCGATAAACAAATCAGAAAAGTAAGCCTCTCTTTTGTTGATTGAGTCTATATATGAAATTGCAGGATTAATGCCCTTACGATTTAAAAAAGATATGGCTAACCGCTGTTCACAAGCTAAATTAGAAAAGCGAAACCCAGTATTTCCGAAGAAAATTTTAGCTTTAGCATGAAGAAAAAAACTGGAATTCAAATCATATATCTTTTTATCTAGAACCCAATAACTCTCAAGGTCACTTTTTAGACCAAACATGGCTATATCTGAAATATGATAAAGAAATGGCTCTTTTGCACAATCAAAAGTTCCAAATTCCATAATCGTGATTTTTTCTTTGAAAAATGTAAATGAATTTTCTGAAGATTCTACTTTATCATTAATGATCGACATATGATTGTTAGATAAAATAAGATCAGACCTTAATTTTAAGACGTATGGATTTGTTGCTAACTTTAATCCAGCGTGCGTTGAAATTACTTGTCTATGCAAATTGTCCTCAACGCCAGATAGGGGGTCTTTATAGAAAACAGGCGGTGATTTACTTAATACAACCTTAATATCTTTTGGAATAAAATCTAAATCTTCTCCTAGCCATGTAGAGAATATGATTTCAGATTTTGGAAAAAATTTCTTTGCGGATTGGATTGTAAAATTAACATGACTTTCTCTTGAGAAAACAGGGCCTTGAATCACGATACTGATCTTTGAAGAGTCTATTTTTTTCAATTTATGTACTCAAAACTTAATCGGTTTCTTTAAATAAAGCCTAAGTTGACTGCAGGATAAAAAAACAAAAAATGAAATGGCAATAAAAGAAAATGCGAGTTTAACGAAAGTTAACATCGTACTGATATGAATCATATTTAATAAATAAGCAAGCAAGGCGCAAAAGATAAATATTGAGATATTTTTAATCAGAAAATCAATTCTTTGACGAGAAGACAGTTCCAAACATAAAAAGTGAGCAAGCATGCGGCTTATATTAAAAGTTAAAAATGCAATTGCGGCACCTATCAACTGAAATTCTCTTACAAGGTAATACACTAAAAAAATATAAAGTGGTAAGAAAAAGAGATTAATTAAAAAAACTCTTTTTTCATAGCCCATGGCAACTTGCAAGGAGTGTGGAATCGTGACTAAGCATTGTGCTAGGGAGCCCATCGCAATCCAAGGCAAGATATGACCCAATTCGTAAGGTGAGGGTTTATGTAAAAAAAGTACTTGGATAATATTCGACGCCTGGATACACATTAAAGCAGCTATAGGAAATATTATGAGCTGAGTTGTTTCAAATCCTAAATTTAAATACATACGCATTTTTTTAGCATTATTATTTTTAAATGATTGAACGAGAGACGGGAAAATTGCATTAGAAACAGGGTATGAGAGAACAATTAACCCACTCGCAATACTTGTCGCTGCTGTATAAATTCCAAAATTGGATAAATTCAAGAATCTTGAAAGTATAATTTTATCAGCCTGAGCCAACCCTACCGCTAATAAAGATATGCCTGTTAAATATATAAGACTTTGATAGTGTTTTTTATAAACATCCAAATACGAACCCAATGATTGAGTTCTACGCAGCGATATAAAGCTCAATAAAAAGATTAAAGTCTCAAATATATTTATTATGAGATGTGTTGTAAAAAAAACCTCTAAAGGCATCTTATATACGAATGCTATGAGGATGCTGATAAAGATTCTAAGTAACGAAGCACTAGAACTGATGATATTAGGCAAATGATGGTGATGAAGACCAAAATGAATATTTGTATAAAAAGAAGTGGGAAATCTTATGGCAGTAGAAATAAGAATTAAGGTAATACATTGTTTCATTTCGGTATAAGAAATGAGATTAAATTTTATCCAATGATCCAGAAAATAAGGAATACACAATAGGCTTAACGTTAAAAAAAGTAAGCTGATCACCCAAATTGGGATCTCAAATGCTTTAAATAATAGACTTTTTTTAGCGAGATTTTTACCCATAGCGATTTCTTTCGATATTGCGATGGGTATCCCAAAATCAACCAGTCCTATCAGCGCCAGAAGTGTTGTCTGAATTCCGAGTAAACCAAGCGCTTCAGCGTTATAGAAATAAGAAATTAATGGTATTAAAATGAGGCCGGATATTAGACCTAAAATTCTGGCCGTGTAATGCGAAAAAACTTGTTTTAAAAAAAACAAAATGTGTCTTCTAGAAAGAAAAAAAATGCTTTAATTGCTGTCTGATATGAAGTGGTAAAATTGCCCTCACAGGCTTTCCTAGCCATTTTAATATGAAAGATTTAACTTCCATATAAGGGGTTTCGGCAGCCCTTAGGGACAAATTAGGAAATATCCCTTCTTTTGCTAGTTTTCGCAAAGCTGATCTAAACCATTTACCCTTTCCAATCGCCATATAATAATGGATTGCAGGCTTCCAGACGCCACATATGCTTCCGGGATACCTATTATTAGAGCGTATAGAACTATTGATTTCAAACTCCCACAATGATTCACCCGGCCTAGTAAGATCTAGCAGCGCTTCTCTTCTCCAAATTGCAACTTGTGTATTAGTTCTATTTAATTGCCCAATATCTTGAAATCCAATATATGGCTGGCCCGACATACCTCGGGAGGGTGGCGGATCCGGATACAACCTCAAAAAATTTAGATCATATGTGTCCATTAATTCGAGGAGTGATGCAATTTCTTCCGTATTGACTTTTTTAGAGAGCATATAGTCCTCCAACATCAGAAGTACATAAGTACTTTTAATCTGAGACAAATGTTCGATTGCCCTTGATGACCAATTTGAATGCGCATTAGAGTGAAGCATTTTGACTTGGCTATGATCAAATTTTTTACGGACACTACCTAAGTAAACTTGGTAAGGACAATCATTCCAGTATTTAAAAAAACATTGGAAAAAAGGAAACCAAACATCTGAGTAATCATCAAAAGAGGAAACATAAATCACCATTTTTTTATTTTTGATAGGCATGAAATGATAAGTTAAAAATAAAAAATAAAAAAAGCCAAAAGATTAAATATGTAAATAAAGGATAATTTGATAGTGAGAATAAGGTAAGGGTTGTAAAAATTAATTTTTCATTAAAAAGCCGCTTTCTAAAAGCCCATAAAAAAGACCAAAATAACGTTAATGTCCCAATTAGACCAAATGTAAGGTATATAAGATGATAACCATTCACAGGATGTTTTTCAAAGAAAAAATGTGTTGAAATTCCCGTGCCAAAAAGAAAAGTAAAATTTGATGAAAGATTAAGCCTAGGCATTAATATTTCGCCACTTGTAAGTGAATCAGAGAATTTTATATTGTCAATATTGCTATGCTGGAATCTTTCAATGAAACTCCCGTCAGATTTCAAATTTATGATTCGATTTATTGTATTTGGATATTTATGAAAAGGAGGCTTAACTATCAATAAAAATGTACCCATAAAAGCAATAATGCAAAAAAAGTAAAAAAATAACTTTTTAAAATTAACGAGGCTTAACTTATAATTAGTTAAAAAATAACATCCAGAAAAAATAAATACAGAAAACAACCCCCAAAGAGAGCCTGAAAGAAAAATTGACAATAGTCCTAGACCAAAAATGATATGTTTTTTGTAAAATTTTAATAAAATAACAAGCATTAGAAACATATTTAACGCATAACTTGATGGCTCTCTAAATAATCCAGAAGCTCTATAAAAAAATGTACTGTCTTCTGGAAAAATCCTAGAAGTTATATTAACGATCGATAAGTAATCAAGTTTGTAATGAAAAAAGATGTAAGCTAAGAATTGAGAGTAGAAAGCAAGCAAATGAAAGCAGATAATAAGAATTAAAAGCTTTCCAAAATGAATGCTTAATTTGAAAAGTAAACTACATATTACTAAAATAAAAACACCACAGATAATAGCAACAGATGATTTGTGATGGTAATTTATCGCACCATATATAGCCCAAATTAAAACAACAATCGAAAAAGGGAATAAATCAGACTTTTTTAAAAAGCTTTGATAGATCTCACTACTCTTATTTATAAGTAAATAAAATGAAAAGCCTGTAACAACCAGCAATGAGAGTAAATCAAAAATTCTAATTTGATCGTTTAGTCTAAAATCCCATAGGGTTGCTAGAAAAAAAATGATGGCTATAAAAAATAGCGGATAATTTTTATTTTCATAAAGATAATTCATAAATTAACTTATCAGGACTTCATTAAATAAATTTTCCCATTTTTGAACAATTAAGTTTGTATCAAAATGGGTCAAATTAGTTGCATAAGCATTTTTACTCAGTCGCACAAGATCCTTTTCATTGACGATTAAATTTTGCATGGCTACTGCAAGTTGATTTACTTGTTCATTATAGGTTTTACCACTAACCAAAAGACCATTAATACGATTTTCTAAAATAGACTTAATATTAGCGCAATTTTCTAGAGCAATTACTGGCAAACTATGATTCATCGCTTCAGCAATTACCAGGCCAAATGATTCATACTTCGATGGAAGCACCATAAAAGATGCGGAATTGTAAGCAGCGCTTACGTTTTTAGTGGGCTTTTTAATAAATATACGCTTCTCAAGCTTATATGATTTAATTTTTGACATAAGTTCAGCGTATAAATTTCCTTCCCCATAAATATGTAAAGTCCAATCTTTATACTTAAAAGCAATTAAATTAAATGCATCAATCAGTAGTTTGTGATTTTTCTGCTCATCAAGTCTTCCAATAGACAAGATAAGCCTTTTTTTAATTAATGCATTTTTTTTAAAAAGATTATTTTTATTTTCATTTATAGGATTAGATATCACAGTCATTTTATTTCTAATGAAAAATGGGTATTTAGACTTAATTTCAGTATTGATGACCGAAATTTTTTTGATGGATATAGAAGACAGCATTAATAAAAAAAATTCAAATCTTTTATTCACATAATGCTCCATAACAATATGTTCACTAGCAATTATTTTCTTTTTAAGAAAAGCTAAAGATAGAGACAATGGTACAAACATAGAATGCATAAAACCAACCACAATATCCGGATTTATTTTAGAAATAGCTTTTCGCAGAACCCACATTCGTTCAATAGTATTAAATAAAGTAGTTTTTTTGTCTGGAAGATTTAATTGAATTAGTCGAATTTTTGGGTCTAAGTAATAAAAAGGTTTAGATCCTTTTCTATCATAAGAAAGGATCGTCACATGATGCCCTCTTTTAGCTAGTTGATTGCATAAAATGCATAAAACTTTTTCTGCCCCACCAGCAGCTTTGTGGAGAAATTTTATTGCAAAAAGTAGTTTCATGGCTTGCCCAAAATTCGCTTATAAATCAAAATTTAATGTACTTTCCCATAATTTTAACATTTTTGATGGCTCAAAAGCCTTAGAAAGACTCAATGATTGAGCGCCAAACTTTTTGCGAAGAAATTTTGATTCCATTAATTTTTGCATAGCCTTGTCTAGCTCATTAGGGGTAGTCAAAAAACCTGATTTTTTACTTTTAATTAGATTATTAACGCCGTCACAATCAGAAAAACCAATACAGGGTAGTCCATGCCCCATTGCCTCTGCTAAAACATTAGGAAAACCTTCCCAAAGGGAAGTAATACAAAAAATATTAGCGGTGGAATAAAGATTTGAAACATTCTTGACTGGGGACAGAACAAATACTCGATTTCTCAAATCTAATTCATCTATAAGCTTTATAAGTTTTTGTTTAAATGGGCCTTCTCCATAGATATATAAATCCCAAAGAGGAAATTTTTTACTTAAAGTATGAAAAGCTGTAATTTGTGCTTGTTGATTTTTTTGGGCACACAATCTTCCAATCGTTAAAATTTTATATCGCCCATTCTTATGAGACAAATCTGGGGTGGCAATTTTTTGGCTCGGTAATAAACAGTTTGAAATCACTACAATTTTTTTTCTTATTAAGAAAGGGTATTGATTAACGTAACTGCGAAATTGAACCGTAATTTTGTCAACAAAATATAAAAGTAGAAAATTTACGGAAAATTTTGTTTGCTTAACTATGGAATAAAGTTGAAGGGAATTTCTCTCTGAGCAAATAAAAAACTTCTTAAATCCAAGGCTGGCTATAAAAAAACGAAAAAGAAGGCCGTGATGAAAACATATAAGATTAAAATACTCAGCCTTTCGAAAGATTTTACGAATTGCAAAAATTTGTTTAATTCTGGCATAAAAAGAAATTTTATTATGGGGTGTAGAATTTCCAACTTTATACCACTTCACCCTTTCACTTATATGATAAAAAGATTTGGCTGAAGGAAGATCAAGCGTAATTAGGTGAACAGAATATAATTTCGAAAGGTGATTAGCCAGGAAAATGATTTGCCTTTCAATGCCCCCTGCCATTTTGTCAATAGAAATAGTTGCAAGGAAAATTGTTTTCTTCAAGACTTTATCGCATCTACAATTAATGATGTATTTTCATCAGGATAGGACCACTTAAATTCATTTTTCATATTCTCCTTATTGTGACGACTTCGTCGCACAAATCCATTTATACCATTTGACGAATTTAAAGTTAATTTTCCATTTACACGATACCCTTCTACTAAGGAAACTTTAAAACCTGATCTCATTAGGATTTTTTTTAGGGAATCATAATTAAAGAGTTGTTTATGATCTTCAGCATCAGGTCCAACACCATTAATTCCAACATTCCTTAAATATAAGGAATTTAAATTATACCCATCTGGGACAGCTATTCTTAAAATACCATTTTTTTTCATATGCAAATATATAAGACTTAGTGCGCTTTTTAAATCTTTATCACTTAAATGCTCTAATACATGCTCTGCTAAAATATTAGTAATTAATTGTTTTCCTTTAAATACTGAATTCCAATCACCAGGATTCGATATATCTAACCACTGTTGATTGGTTGAATACCAACCTTTCTGATAAGTAAGTGCTGCGCCGACTATAACTTTAATGGGTCGATTTAATAAGATGGGTAATTGAATAATAAATCTTCGCCATGAGTATTTAATAACCTTTTCAAGTATTCTTAATTTGTAGCGAAGTACAGTTGGAATTATGTATTTAATAGCATTCATTTACTCATTGAAATCTCGTGAAAAAAACGAGCCGGAAATGATCTAAGGATATGCTTGGTTCCAGCAATGGGGTATTTAATTAAAAAACAAATTAAAGCAATAAGAAACTTTATTTTTTTATGACTAAAATGGTAATACCTGATTTTTGTCCATAGCTTTGAATAGCCTAGCATATTAATGCTTTCTAGGTATTTTTTGTATTTTTCAACTAAGTACAATTCTGACTTAAATGCAATTTCGGGGTTCTTATCCTCTGAAATAGTTGCAAATTGAGAAAAAACATTTTTTTTTGTGCCGACAAAAAGGCCTTTCAAAAAACCAAGTCTTATTGCGAAGTCAGCATCTTCTACTCTTCGTAGTTTTGTATCAAATAGGCCGACTTTTAAAAAAGTGCTTTTTTTTGCGAATAATGTAGATGCTGGGGTTCCAGCGCCAAAATATAAACCCTTTTGTCTTTCATTAAATAGCAAATAATTCACAATTGCCAAGCCATATGGAGGATTTTTATGAGAGCCAATAGCATTTATTTTATATCTATATCCATTTTCATAGAATCTATGTCCAGAAGCATAACAAGCAACGAGTGAAGATGAATGCTTTTTTTCATAATAAGAGATCACTTTTATCTGCTCACTTAGTCGATTCGGCAAGCTTTGATCGTCATCGTCGAAAAAAGCAATATAATCGCCTTTAGCCATTTGGATAAGTCTATTTCTAGCTGCTGCTGCACCCGTATTTTTTTTGTGTGTATAAAATGAAATATTTTTATATTTCTTTGCAAATTGTTTAATAATAGAAACAGATGTGTCATTAGAATAATCATCTACAATCAATATTTCTTTATTGTTCCAATTCTGCTTAAGCGCTGAAAAAATGGCGTCACTAATCGAGCTTTCAGCGTTGTAGCAAGTGATGGCAATAGAAATTAAGGGCTGATTTAATTTTTTCATTGACTACTTTTATGATACCAACTAAATAAAAAATTGCTTTTAGTGTTATGTATAGCCAGAAAAAATCTTTTTAAAGTTAGATAAGGATGCTTAAAAAAGCATGCAATAATTAAAAACAAAAATAATTTAAAATCTTTTTTTAGCCATAAATGTTTAACCTCAAGCCATTTAATAGAAAAAGCATATTCCCCGTACTGATCTATAATTTTTTTATGTTTACGTAGCAGCATTAAATGAAATTTATATTCATTCTCAAGAGTTTTCCAGCTTTTTTTAAGCATATGCTGAATTACGCAAACTTTCTTTACCCCAATAAAATGACACCCCAGCTCTGCAAGCCTAACATTTAATTCTGTATCTTCACTTCTTCTAAAATTAACATCGAAGCCATTAGCAAATTTATAAGTAGCAGTTCTTGCCATTTGTGAAGAGGTTGCACAACTTCCAAAACCATCTTTTAAATATCTACCAAGCAATATTCTTTCAGAAACCGCCCTGCCATTTGGTGCATTAATAACACTCAATTCACCTATAGTGCCTAATCTAATTGATTTTTGGTTTTTATATTTAACTATTCTTGGCGTATGGCATAAGATTAAATATACGTTTTTATGCAAAGATTCATAAGTCAAAATGCGTTTGAGTTGCAAGTCGAGACGCTGTGGAATGCTTATATCATCATCATCAAAAAAAGCGATAAAATTGCCACGCGCATGATCAATAATCCGATTCCTACAATATGCAACACCTCGGTTTTGATTATTTTTTAATATACGTATTAACTTATTTTTTGAAGCAAAGTTTCTTAAAATTTGAAAGGTATTGTCTTTTGAGCAATCATCTACAATAATAATTTCAATGGGCTTAATAGTT
>Ga0194123_10002693_pt1 | contig 22589 bp, 25 predicted proteins | sample TA2MahsurfametaG_5_FD_155479 | JGI IMG/M metagenome (GOLD analysis project Ga0194123, IMG submission 155479) | Freshwater microbial communities from Lake Tanganyika, Tanzania - TA2015023 Mahale A surface | ecosystem: Environmental > Aquatic > Freshwater > Lake | place: Tanzania: Lake Tanganyika... | reverse complement strand
GATTACCCTCCTGAAGATAACACACAGGAAAATGGTGCATCAGATTCAATGACGCCGATGCTTGATGCAGAAGTAGAACGGTATTCTTCTCTACTAAATAGGCGATAAAAGGAAATTACTATGGATGCAAAAACATTTATTGACAAAGTTGCTTCTGGCGATGCCAATGAAGCAAAAGATTTAATTAACGACCTTCTTTCTTCCCGTGCTTTTGAAGCACTTGACGCAAAGAAGATTGAAATTGCTCAGTCTCTTTATAGTAACGGTGAAGACATTGAAGTGCAAAATACAGCTGATACTCCAGTTGAAGAAGAAGAATGAAATCTTTAGAGCAGTTTAGAGTTTTAACGGAAGAAGAAAAGTCGGACTATTCAAAGTTCGATATGTTGGTTCGTGCTGGTCTTGCGAATAAGGCACAGTTACAGAGAATTCATCGTATTTTAGAAAAGATGAAAGAAGATAGACCGGTATTCAATAATGCCGACAGAATGATTCTTCAAAATCTTTTTAATAAGATGGTTGATTTAATTTCAAACAACAAACAAATCTTTCAACAAACTCGCCGTGCTGTTCGTGAAGATGTAGAGTTAGATGAGGCAATAGTAGATACTGCCGATTACAAAATTGGTCCTTCTGGTCGTAAAGTAAGAGCGCATCGTATTAAAGTTGGTGATGAAGTCAAAGAAGAATTTGAGATTGAAGAAGCAACAGATGATATACCTGATGATCCGCCTTTTGTTTTGATGTTGAAACGAAAAGCAATTCGTATGTATCCAAACAAAACAAAAGTTGCTCTTTATTATAATCAGAAGTTAGACAAATATTTTACGATACCTTATGGTAAAGGAATTGATTCTCCTTTACAAGCAGAAGAAACACAGATTGAAGAAGCAGTAATGGATCAATTGCATAAAATTGTTGATGGTAAACAAACAAGCACAGTTAAATTTGCCAATGGTCAAACAAAAAAAGTTGACCACTACACAGCATCTGCAATTACACAAGTTCATAAAGCAGTAAATGATGAGAACAAAAAGAAGTTGGCTGACATGGTGCATAAATCACCAGAACACTTTGCGAAAGTAGCATCTTTTGCTTTCAGTAAAGTCAAATGAAATTTATAGATTTTATTTTAGAAGGTAAACTAAACGAAGCAAGAGAAGCATTAAAAGCTCGTTTAGATGAAATTACTGCCAAACGACTTGCAGAAGCAAAGCGTTATGTCGAGGCAGACATGTTTGAAGAAGTAGAAGAACAACTTGATGAGAAAAGAAATCCTAATCTCATTAAGATGGGAAGAATTACAAGAGTGCGCCGTAGAATTAGGCGCAATGCAAAAGGTCGTATTGTTGTTCAAAAGAATCGCAGACGGTCAGGCATTAAAGGTTATCGTATCGTAGGCAATACTGTAAGAAGAATACCTGCGGCACAGAGATTAAGAAAAGCCCGTTTATTGAAACGGTCATGGAAAACAACTAGAAGAGCAAAACTTCGCCGTTCTCTATTGAAAAGAAAACTATCAATGAGAAGGCGCACCTCAATGGGACTAAGATAAAATGCCATTCGAAATTATAAATGCAATTAGAGCAAAATCTACAATTCGTGTTACTGGTCCGGCTGGTAACACACAAATTAATTTGGTAAATCTTTCTGCCAATACAACAGAAGAAACAGTAACTTCTGCTGCTATTGCTCAAGTGTCTGCTTCAACAAATGGCATTTACAGAATTTATAGAGGAACAAGTACCACAGGCGGTGCGGCACCTGCAAGTGGAACATTAATTATGGAAATTTCAACGCCAATCAATCTTGTTCTTTATGAATATGACATTACATTTGCAAACAACGCAACGGCAAATCTTTTCATTGAGCATACAGGAACAGCAGGAACTTTAGTGATGCAATTGGCAAAATCGGCTACTTACAGCCCAGCACTTACAGGAATGTAAAATGAAGTTAATTACAGAAACAATCGATAATGTAAAGTATCTTACTGAAGCTTCAGAAGACGGCAATAAAAAACTTTACATTGAAGGAACATTTCTTGTTGGCGAAACAGTCAATAAGAACAATCGCATGTATAAAATGGACACTCTGCGTAGAGAAGTCAAAAGATATACAGAAGAATTCATCAATACAAATCGTGCATTGGGTGAATTAGGTCATCCAGATACGCCATCAATTAACCTCGAGCGTGTGTCGCACAAGATTGTATCCCTCTCAGAAGACGGCAATACTTTTTATGGTAAAGCACTCATTCTTGGAACACCATATGGTCAGATTGTTGAGAATTTTATCAACAACGACATTCAAGTTGGTGTTTCATCTAGAGCCTTAGGTTCTCTAGTTCAAACAAAAGAAGGTTACAATCTTGTTCAAGATGACCTGAAACTTGCTACTGCTGCCGACATTGTTGCTGACCCATCAGCGCCTGGGGCTTTCGTTCAAGGAATTATGGAAAACAAAGAATGGATGCTGGTTGACGGCAAGTTTATTGAAGCTGACCATACCCATTTTAAGAAAACAATTCAGAGGGCTTCTAAGGGTCAAATCGAAGAAACTGCTCTTAAACTATTTGAAAATTACCTCAGAAAACTTTAATTTTATAAATAAGAAATCATAAGGAGATTCCTAATGGCAACAAATAAACTCATGGAAGCTGCGGCAGACATTCTTTCTCAAAGTAAGAAAAATGCCCCGAGCGAACCAATGCATAAAATGGCTACGACCATTGATGATGTTGGTGGTCCTACACCAGAAAACTACAAACCGGATGATGATTCGGCTAAGATGGATACCTCTAAAGGTGTTCGTGATGGTGCTGCTGCATCAAACGCTGCTTCTGTCAAAATGAAACCTTCTAAGGCTTCTGCCGACACTCAACTTCATTTGAATAAAGAAGAAAAACATGACAAAGAAGAAGATGAAGAAGATGAAGAAGATAAAAAAGAGATGAAAAAGAAAATGAAAGAAGATATTGATTCTCTTTTCTCTGATGATTCTACCATCTCTGAAGAATTCAAAGAAAAAGCTGCCACAATTTTTGAAGCTCGTGTTTTTGACCGAGTAACACAAATTGAAGAAGAAATCGAAACAAAATATGCTTCGATGCTTGAAGAGGCAGTTGACCAAATTAAGTCTGATTTGACAACCAAAGTTGATGACTATCTCAACTATGTTGTTGAACAATGGCTTGCTGATAACGAAATTGCTATTGAGTCCGGTCTTCGTGCCGAACTTACCGAAGAATTCATTGCTGGTCTGCGTAATCTGTTTGCTGAACACTACATTGATGTTCCAACAGAAAAAGTTGACCTCGTTGACGAACTTGCTACAAAAGTTGAAGAATTGGAAAGCAAACTCAACGAAGAAATTGAGCGTGGCATTTCTTATGCCAAGGCTCTTGTAGAGTCCCGCAAGAATGAAGTTACCCGTGAAGTTTGCGAAGGTCTTACGACTACTCAGGCTGAAAAAATCAAATCACTCGCAGAGGGTGTTGAGTTCTCCACAGAGGAAGAATACCAAGAAAAGCTAGAGACAATCCGTGAGAACTACTTCCCTTCTGGCATTAAAAAGGCAGAAGAAACACAACTACACGAACAAGTTGAAGAGGCAACTGAACAAAAAGTGATTAATGATCCATTTGTTGCTCTTGTCTCTAAAGCAATTTCTAAAACAAAATTTTAAGTAAATAAAAGGAGACACTTAAATGTATTTGTCTGAATCACTACAAACTAAATGGGGCGGCGTTCTGGATCATCCAGACCTCGAACCAATTAAAGACCCGTATCGTAAGGCCGTTACGGCTGTTATTCTTGAGAATCAAGCTCAAGAAATGCAGAAGGCAACCGATATTCTTAACGAAGGTAGTCCAGCAAACTCTACTGGTGCTGGTGTTGCTAACTTCGATCCAATCTTGATTTCTTTGGTTCGCCGTTCACTGCCAAACCTCATTGCTTATGATGTTTGTGGTGTGCAACCAATGACAGGCCCAACCGGTCTTATCTTTGCAATGCGTTCCCGTTTCAGCTCGCAAACGGGTACTGAGGCATTCTACAACGAAGCCAATACCTTCTTCTCTGGTGCAAATGCTGCCATTACTGCTGCTCAATTGGCACAAATTACCAGTCTGTCTCTTGCTGCTAACACGACCGAGACCTTTACTTCGAACGCTTTCGCTGTTTCAGGTATGTCGACCAGTTCTGCTGAAGCCCTTGGTGATGGTGCTGCTGGTAATACCTTCCAAGAGATGGCGTTCTCGATTGAGAAAGTCACGGTTACTGCCAAGTCCCGTGCTCTGAAAGCCGAATACTCAATGGAACTCGCACAAGACCTGAAGGCTGTTCATGGTCTGGATGCTGAGACAGAACTCGCTAACATTCTGTCTACTGAAATTCTTGCTGAAATCAATCGTGAAGTTATTCGTACCATCTACGGTGTTGCCAAACTGGGTGCCCAAGTCGGTACAACGACCCGTGGTACTTTTGACCTTGACACCGACTCCAATGGTCGCTGGATGGTTGAAAAAGTTAAAGGTCTTGCCTTCCAGATTGAGCGTGAAGCGAATACTATCGCCAAAACGACTCGTAGAGGTAAAGGTAACATTATGATTTGCTCGTCTGATGTTGCTTCTGCTCTTGCCATGGCTGGCATTCTTGACTACAACTCTGCTCTGCAAGGTCAAGTTAATCTGACAGTTGATGACACTGGCAATACTTTTGCTGGTACTCTGTTCGGTCGCATCAAAGTTTACATCGATCCATACTTCCCGGCTGGCTCTACAAATGAGTTTGCTGTTGTTGGTTACAAAGGTTCGAATGCCTATGATGCTGGTATCTTCTACTGCCCGTATGTTCCATTGCAAATGGTTCGTGCAGTTGACACCGGTACCTTCCAACCGAAGATTGGTTTCAAGACACGATACGGTCTTGTTGCCAACCCGTTTGCCGAAGGTACAGCTGCTGGTCTGGGTGCTCTGACTGCTCAGTCCAACAACTACTATCGTGGCTTTGTTGTTAAGAACCTGATGTAATTAGAAAAGTCCTATAAGAACTATTATAAAAAGGGACTACTTCAAAGAGGCATCTTCGGATGCCTCTTTTTTTATACATAAATATTAGTATGACAGCACTTACAAGAAACCCATCAAATCCTAATCCATTAATTGGTAATCGATTCACATTGAACTTTGGTCGTGTGCCAAATGTGCAATACTTTTGTCAGAATGTTACGATACCAGGCATCTCTTTATCTGAAGCAGTCATTACAAACCCATTCGTTGATATTTACTCGCCAGGTGAAAAACCAATTTACGATTTGTTGAATGTCACTTTTTTGATTGATGAAGACTTAACTGCATGGAAAGAAATACATGATTGGATTCGTGCAATGACTTTTCCTGTAGAGTTTGCCGAGTATCGTCAGTTGCCTAGATTAAACAAATATAATTCAGCTGCTAACGATTTAAAAAGAGAAAAGTTTCCTCAATTCTCTGATGCTGCGGTAAGTATTTTTTCATCATCAAACACACCACTATACCGATTCAAATTCCACGATGTATTTCCTACCACATTGTCAACATTCATAATGAATACGCAAGATGCACCAGATAACATTTTAACTGCCGATGCCACATTTCGGTACAGTTACTATGATATCGAAAAAATGTTCTAAGAAAGCTTGACAAACATTTCCTTTTGAAGTATACTCCTATACGGAGGTGATATATTATGAAACAATTAGAAGAACTGTTAGAAGAATGGCGCAAGGATTCTGTTATCGATAGAACAGAACCAGGCAAGGCTTTGCTCGACATTCCTAAGATGCACAGTAAGTATTTGAACATTCTATCACAACATCGTCTGTTGTCAAAACAAGCAGAATTCAAATTTAATAAGATGAAGAAGTTGAAATGGGAATACTACACTGGCAAATTAGATGATGATGAACTGAAGAAATATGGATGGGAACCATTTCCGTTTGTATTGAAATCCGATATCACTACATACTTAGAGAGTGATGAAGACTTAAACAAATACTCTGCACAAAAAGTAATGCACGATGAAATTGTGGATATATGTACCGCAATTCTCAAAGAACTTAACTCTCGCACATTTCAATTAAGAGACTACATCAGCTGGGAAAAATTTATACAAGGTGTCTGATTTAATTTTACATAAAAAGAACGAAGCACATATTCAGGTAGAGTGTGATAAAAGTGTTGCACAAGAGCTATCGGACTATTTTTGCTTTTTCGTTCCCGGTTATCAATTCACACCGGCATATAAGAGCCGTGTATGGGATGGCCGCATAAGACTATTTGACCTTAGAACATTTACCATCTATCACGGTCTTGTTCATTATATCATTAAGTTTTGTAAGGAGAGAGACTACACGATTGAAATTGCCAATGAGATTTCAACTACAGAAAATTTCTCATTAGTTGAGGCAGTAGACTTTATTCGCACACTTGGTTTGCCATTTGAACCAAGAGACTATCAAATTAAATCTTTTGTAAGTGCAGTAAGAAACAAAAGAATGTTATTGCTTTCTCCTACCGCATCAGGTAAATCACTTATTATCTATCTTATCGTAAGATGGTTACAAGAGGCAGGATATGAAAGAGGATTGTTAATTGTTCCCACTACATCATTGGTAGAACAAATGTTTTCAGATTTTGATTCTTATGGTTACGATTCAGAAGAATACTGTCATCGTCAATACTCTGGTAAAGAAAAACATACAAACAAATTTCTTACAATTACAACATGGCAGTCAATCTATAAAAACGAAGCTGACTACTTCGAACAGTTTGATTTTGTGATGGGCGATGAAGCACACCAGTTCAAAGCAAAATCATTAACAACTATTCTCTCTGGTTGTGTCAACTCTAAATACAGAATTGGCACCACAGGTACATTAGATGGCACACAAACACATCGACTTGTATTAGAAGGTTTGTTTGGGCCAGTTTACAAGGCAACAACAACATTCGAGTTGATTGATAAAGGTCAACTTGCGAGTTTCAAAATTAAATGTCTTGTATTGAAGTATCCCGAAGAACTATGTAAACAAGCAAGAGATTGGGACTACAATACAGAGATAGACTTCATTGTTCAGAATAAGGCACGAAATGAATTTATTCGCAACCTTGTTCTTTCTTTAACTGGTAACACACTTATACTATTTCAATTTGTGGAAAAACATGGAAAAGATTTACACTCAATTATACAAGATAAAGCAGGCAATCGACATGTCTTCTTTGTATTTGGCGGCACAGATGTTGAAGTTAGGGAATCTGTTAGAGCAATTACTGAAAAAGAAAAAGATGCAATCATTGTTGCTTCTTATGGTACTTTTTCTACTGGCGTCAACATCCGTAATCTCCATAATATCGTATTCGCTTCACCATCCAAGTCCAGAATACGCAACCTTCAATCGATAGGTCGTGGTTTAAGACTTGGTGAAAACAAAGAAGAAGCAACATTGTTTGACATTGCAGATGACTTTAGAACAGGCAAATTTGCCAATTACACCTTGAAACATTTTATTGAAAGGTGTAGAATATACGATGAAGAAAAGTTCAAGTATAAATTCTACAACATAGAGCTCAAGAATGCAAGCAACAACTAATACAAATATTAAAATTGTCCGATTACAAAGTGGTGAAGATATCATGGCAGACTGCATTGAAGATACAGAGCAAGGTACCGTTCTTTTAGAAAATCCAATGCATATCATTTTCAAAAGAGTGCCTACTGGTCAAACTGTAATGATGATGATGCCATGGTTACCAATTGAACTGATTAAAGATAATTCAGCAATCATCTATGATTCAGACATTCTTACGGTCATTGAACCAAAAGATGATTTAATTAATTATTACGGGCAAATTGTAATCTCTGCCCAAGAGAGAATGGAAAACTCTACTAACATCTTTGGGGAAGAAGATGATGATGAAGATGAGGATATAAAAGAAGAAATTGATCCAGAAGCATTGTTTGAACTTCTCAAAGAAAGAAAGAAGAATAAGTTACACTAAATATTTTATTATCGTGAGGTCATTATGTCAAATGTGTGTTTCGTGGTGCCAAGTAGTGCATCTAAAGCATATCAAGATTTAGCAAAAACATATTCGGCAATTGAAATGCCCACATGGGCAGCATTGTTGGCTTCTGCTGTGCGTGTTAAAGGCCATGAACCATGTATATTGGACTTTGATGCTTGTCCTGCAACTGACGAAAATGCGGCAGAACAAATTGCATCATCAAAGCCAAAACTAGTAGTATTTGTTCTCTACGGACAAAATCCAAATTCAGGCACCACAATGATGATTGGTGCCAAATCTCTAGTCACTCAACTAAAACTATCACATCCAAATTTAAAGACTGCATTTATTGGGTCACATACATCAGCATTACCACATGAAGTAATTCAATACAAATATGTTGATTTTGCTTTTATTAATGAGGGCGTTTACGGTCTTTTGGATTTATTAGAAACAGATTTAGAAAATGATTTAGATAATGTTCGTGGCATGTGGTATAAAAAACATGGACTTCCAAGACCAACAACAGGCGGATGCATAGTAAAGACCGATGATATGGATGTTGTAATGCCTGGTTATGCTTGGGATTTATTACCTAAAGATAAAAATTTATTAGACAATTATCGGGCTCATTATTGGCATACTAACTTTTTAGAGAAAGGTCGTACACCATTTGCGGCAATTTATACATCATTAGGTTGCCAATTTGGTTGCAACTTCTGTATGATTAACATTGTAAACAGAACATCATATGACGAAGGCATTGTATCTTCTGATAGTCGTGGTATGAGATTTTGGTCTCCAAAATTAATATTGAAAGAATTGGAATACTTGTATGAGAATGGTGTTAGAACAATTCGTCTTACAGACGAGATGTTTTTTCTAAACAAAAAATATTATCAACCAATATTGCAAGGTATTGTGGATCGTGGCATGAAGTTTAACTTTTGGGCTTATGCTAGAGTAGATTCTGTTCGTGAAGATCAATTAAAACTATTTAAAGATGCAGGTGTAAATTGGTTGGCACTTGGCATTGAATCAGGTAATCAACAGGTTCGTTTAGAAATTGACAAAGGTAGATTCAAACAAGTAAATATTCGTGAAGTGGTAAAACAAATTAAAGATGCCGATATTAATGTTCTTGGTAATTATATGTTTGGATTTCCAGAAGATACTAGAGAAACAATGCAAGAAACTTTAGATTTAGCTTTAGAGTTAAACTGTGAACACGCAAACTTCTATGCAGCAATGGCATTACCTGGTAGTCCATTGTATATGGAAGCCAAAAATAATAATTGGGAATTGCCACAAACTTTTGATGAGTTTGCTTTCTTATCATATGATTGTAAACCATTAAGAACTAAATCGCTATCTGGTGCTGAAGTATTGAAGTTTCGTGATGATGCATGGCATACTTACTTTTCACACAAACCGTTTTTAGATTTGGTAGAAAATAAATTTGGAATACAATCAAGACAAAATGTAGAAGAAATGTCAAAGATTCGTTTGAAAAGGAAAATATTAGGTGACTAAAGAAGAACTCATATCATTCGAAGAAAAAATGGCCGATCATTTCAATAAGGCTAAAATTCGAGCACCAATTCATTTATACTATGGTAATGAAAAAGAATTGATTGATATATTTAAAAACATTCGTTCTAAAGATTGGGTATTTTGTTCTTGGCGTTCACATTATCAATGTTTACTTAAAGGTGTTCCACCTGTCGAATTAGAAAAAGATATACTAGAAGGTAAATCCATTTCTTTATGTTATCCTAAGTATAACATATATTCTTCAGCGATTGTTGGTGGTAATATACCAATTGCAGTTGGTGCTGCTATGGCAATGAAACGAAAAAATATTGATACTAAAGTTTATTGTTTCGTTGGTGATATGACAGCTGAAGCAGGTATATTTTCAGAAAATTTAAAATATAGTATGAATCACAAATTACCTATTAAATTTATTGTCGAAGACAATGGCAAATCCGTTTGTACGAACACAAATGAAACATGGAGTATAGATAATTCTTCCTATAAAAATTTAAATAATGATTATGTTTATTACTACGAATATGAAACAAAATATCCACATGCTGGTGCAGGAATGAGGGTACAATTTTGAAATATTTTGAAGAACTTAAAACAGCGATGGAGATGTTATCAAAAGATCCAAGAGTAATGTTTATTGGCCAAGCAGTTGAGTATCCTGGCACTGCAATGTCAAATACACTAAAAGACATTTCAAAAGACCAATTATATGAATTGCCTGTTTTTGAAGATACACAAATGGGTATGTCTTTAGGTCTTGCACTTGCAGGTTTTATTCCGGTTAGCATTTATCCAAGATGGAATTTTTTAATATGTGCAACAAATCAACTTGTCAACCATGTTGATAAAATAACTCTAATGTCAGATTATAAACCAAGAATGATTATACGCACAAGTATTGGATCTGAAAGACCTTTGCATCCACAACATCAACATATTGGTGATTATACTGATGCATTTAAAATATTGTGTCCAAATATTGACATAATTAAATTAGAAGAACCAGAAGATATTGTGCCTGCTTATACAAAAGCTTATGAAAGAAAAGATGGCAAAGCTACTGTGTTGGTTGAATATGGAGATTTTTATAGCGAAAAATGATTATCACAAAAACACCTTATAGATTGTCGTTGTTTGGAGGCGGTACGGATTATCCAGCGTGGTTCAATGATAACCCAAGTATCTGTATATCAGCTGCAATGGCAAACTATTGTTATTTGACAGTAAAAAAATTACCACCATTCTTCGATTACAAATCACGAATTATCTATTCACAGATAGAGAGTGTTCAATCAGTAGATGACATTAATCATCCATCAGCACGAGCATGTTTACAGTATCTTGATATGAAAGATATCTCTGTGACACACGATGGTGATTTGCCTGCAAGGTCTGGTATTGGTTCTTCATCTTCTTTTACTGTTGGTCTATTACATGCACTCTATACAATGCGTGGCAATACAATAACAAAAGATGAATTGGCAAGACAAGCAATTCATGTTGAACAAAGCATCATTGGTGAAAATGTTGGCATACAAGACCAAATCATTGCTGCAAAAGGTGGCATACAAGTCATTCGTATGGGGCCAGGCTCAGGGATGTATTCATGGACATCCAATACACTAAAAATTTCAAATGACTATATGAAAGAATTAGAATCACACATCATGCTTGGTTTCTCTGGTGTGTCTCGTCATGCCGAAGTGCAGTCAAAGAAAAAAGTAGAAAACATCAAACAAGGCATTAATCACAATCAATTACAACTCACGGCAAAATTAACAGAAGAAGCCTTAGAAATGCTTGTCAAACAAGAAGAAATTATTACAATAGGTAATTTCTTAAATCTTGGTTGGAGATTAAAAAGAAAACTAGCAGAAGGTGTAACTGAGAAATGGATTGATGACATATATGAACAATCAATTAAAGCAGGTGCGTTTGGTGGTAAATTGATGGGTGCTGGTGGCGGTGGATTCTTTATGTTCTTAGTGCCATCTGAATACCAAGAAAAATTTAGAGAAGAAATGAAATCAATTAAAGTATGGGTACCTTTTAGATTTGATACAGAAGGTTCTCAATTAGTTTTGAATACATGAGGTTGAAATGAAATATCCTTTGATGAGAAATAATATTACACGGCAAGATTTAGATGCCATGATTGAACATCTGAAACAAGATGATCCTATTTTAACAAATGGGCCTAAGTGCCGAGAGTTTGAACAGGCCTGGTCTGATTGGTTAGGTGTAAAGTATTCCGTTTTTGTAAACTCTGGTGCATCTGCCAACCTTCTGTCAATAACAATGTTAAAGATAATGTATCCTGAAGGTGGTCAAATTATTGTGCCACCTCTGACATGGGTATCTGACATTGCATCGGTATTGCAAACAGGTTTTACTCCTGTGTTTGTTGACATTAATTTAGATACACTTGGTATGAATATTGATGCCATTTTGAATGCAATTACACCAAATACCCGTGCCGTATTTCTTTCACATATACAAGGCTTCAATGCGCTCACAGATGAATTGATAGTTGAATTAGAAAGAAGAAAGATTCATTTGATTGAAGATGTTTGTGAATCACATGGTGCAACCCATAATCGACAATTATGTGGTAGTTTTGGACTCATGTCAAATTTCTCATTCTACTATGCACACCACATGACTACAATTGAAGGTGGCATGGTGTGTACCAATGATGAAAAGATTTACAATACAATTCGTATGCTAAGGTCACATGGCATGGTAAGAGAATGTGACAATGAAACAATGAAGGCAAACTATAAAGAACAAAATTCAGAACTCAATTCTGATTTCATCTTTGCTCATGCAGCATATAACATGCGTAATAATGAACTTGGCGGTATACTTGGTCTCAACCAGTTGCCAAATCTAGACCAAAATGTTATACTCCGAAATAGAAATCACGAAAGATTTTTAAGTAGATTAGACCAAAACAAATACTTCGTGGGTTTCAAATTAGTTGGGGCAAGCAACTATGCCTTCAATTTGATTGTCAAAGAAAAAGACAAAGAGTTTACAGAAAGACTGATGCAAAGAATGAGAGAAGAAGGTATTGAATTTAGACGAGGTAGTGCAGGCGGTGGTAATCAATTGAGACAGCCATATCTGCAAAATATTCTGCCTAAAGAATACTATAAAAACTTTCCTAACACAGAACATGTTCACTTCTATGGATTTTATATTGGTAATTTTCCTGCAATGACAATTGAAGAAGTAGATGCAATCACAAATATATTGAATGGAGTATAAATGGCAAATATTTTAGTTACGGGTGGTGCAGGTTACATTGGCTCAATGTTGGTGCCAGAACTTCTTAAAGATGGTCACAATGTAACCGTTTTAGATAATTTTATGTATCAACAAACATCACTCAATCATCTATGTAATCATTCAAACTTTAGAGTGTATAGAGGCGACATTCGTATTGGTGCAGATATCTTTCCTCTAATGAATCAAGCGGATGTTATTATTCCTTTGGCAGCTTATGTTGGTGCACCATTGTGTGATAAAGACCCAATCGGTGCAACTACTACAAACAAAGATGCCATTTTTATGATGATTGAAAAGTTAAGTGACAATCAACTTGTATTAATGCCTACAACAAATAGTGCATATGGTACTGGTGATTATTGTACCGAAGAATCACCATTGAATCCTATTTCTAGATATGCCATAGATAAAGTAGAAGTAGAAAAAAGATTGATGCAACATCCTAATGCAATTAGTTTCAGACTTGCAACTGTATTTGGCATGTCACCAAGAATGAGAATTGATTTGTTGGTAAATGATATGACATATCGTGCTGTGAATGATGGCTTTGTTGTGTTGTTTGAATCACACTTTAAGAGAAACTACATTCATGTGATGGATGTTGTTCAGGCATTTCTATTGGCTATTCGTAATCATATTATTATGAAAGGTAACATCTACAATGTTGGTCTTTCTTCTGCCAATGTCTCTAAGAAAGAATTGTGTGAAATCATTAAAGACCATGTACCAAGATTTGAAATCATTGAAGCATCTATTGGGAAAGATAAAGACCAAAGAAACTACATTGTGTCTAATGAGAAGATAGAGAGTGTTGGTTTTACTCCTAAATATACATTGAATGATGGAGTAAAAGAACTGATTAAAGGTTACACAATGGTTAAGAATACAAAGTATGGTAATATCTAAGCAGCTGCTATTAACATCTAACGGGAACACCCAGACTATAACATCTGTCAAGCACTAAGTCAACAAAAAAGAAGGCAATTATGAGTGATAAGAAAACAAAACATTATGTGAATAACGCCGATTTCTTGGCTGCACTTATTGAATACAAAAGAGTGTGTGATGAAGCCAAAAAATCAAACAAACCAGAGCCATCAATACCAAATTACATTGGTGAATGCTTTCTAAAGATTGCGGAACATCTATCTCGCAAACCTAACTTCATTTCGTATTCGTTTCGTGACGAGATGATTGCCGATGGTATTGAAAATTGCCTTATGTATTTTCGCAATTTCGATCCGGATAAGTCCAAAAATCCATTTGCATACTTCACACAAATCATTTACTATGCTTTCTTGCGAAGAATTGTTAAAGAGAAAAAACAACTCTATGTGAAGTATAAGGCAACAGAACAGTTTGGCATACTTGATGAATTCGAAATGTTTGAAGACTCTGATGGCAACATGAGACAATTTCAATTGTATGATAATATTTCTGAATTCATTCATAACTTTGAGGAAAGTAAACGAAAGAAAAAAGAGGCAAAGATAAAAGGCCTAGAAAAATTTATAGATGAATAATTGCCTGATTCTGCTTGACTTGTGACACAATAGGAGATATAATGGACAAGGTAAAAATTGAACATCACATTAAACACTTAGAAGAACAGCACAATAAGTTAGACAAAGAAATCATAAAAGAAGAAACAAATTATGGTAATTGTGCCGTCATATCAATTCTCAAAAAGAAAAAACTTAAACTTAAAGACGAAATTGAAGGATTCAAAAAACAGATAGCATGAAAATTTGTATACTTGGAGATACCCATTTTGGTGCCCGTGGGGATTCGTTGGACTTCCACAAATACTTTGAAAAGTTTTATGATGAAGTATTTTTTCCTTATCTTAAAGCAAATAACATTGAAGTAATTTTTCAGATGGGTGATTTGTTTGACCGAAGAAAATTTATCAACTTCAATACACTACATCTTTGTCGGCAATACTTTTTTGACCGATGCCAAATTCTTGATATCAAAGTTCACACACTTCTTGGTAATCACGATATTGCTTTCAAAAATACACTAGAGATAAATTCAACTGGTCTATTGTTGAATGAATATGAAAACATTGAATACTATGATTCATTTGAGACAGCAGAGTTTGATGGTGTTTTAATTGATGTTGTGCCATGGATTTGTGATAACAATGAACAAGAAATCTTCAATGAAATGAAACAATCAAAGGCACAGATTTGTTTCGGCCATTTTGAAATTACTGGTTTTGAAATGGATAAAGGTAATGTTTGTGACCATGGTCTTGACAAAGCACTACTTAAAAAGTATGATGTTGTATTGTCTGGCCACTTTCACCATAAGTCTACTGATGATAACATTACCTATGTTGGCACACCGTATGAAATGACCTGGTCTGACTACAATGATCCAAAAGGTTTTCACATCTTTGATACCAACACAAGAGAAATGACATTCGTAAAGAATCCTTTTGCGATGTTTCATAAGTTGACATACGATGATGGGCAAACTGATTTTGAGCATTGGAAGAATTATGACTTTGAATCACTCAAAGATTCTTATGTCAAAGTGATTGTGATGAACAAACAAAATCCTTATTTGTTTGATACCGTCATCGACAGCCTATATAAAGTAGGTGTTGCTGATTTATCGATTGTAGAAGATTTTAGTGATACACTTATTGATGATGATAGTGATATCATTGACCAGGCAGAAGATACAATGACAATTCTCTCTAAGCACATAGACAATCTTGCGCTCGATGTTGAATCAGAAAAACTTAAATTACTAATGCGTGAATTATACATCGAGGCTCTTAATACAGAAATTGCTGAATGATTCTATTTCGTAATGTTCGTTGGAAGAATTTGCTTTCAACAGGTAACTTCTTTACTGAAATCAAACTGGACGGCAATACCAACACACTCATTGTTGGTGAAAACGGTTCTGGTAAAAGCACAATGCTCGATGCGTTGTGTTTTGGTTTGTTCGGTAAGCCATTTCGCAACATCAACAAACCACAACTACTGAACTCAATCAATCAAAAAGATTGTATTGTGGAAGTAGAGTTTGATACCAATAACAAGTCATACAAAATTGTTCGTGGTATCAAACCAAATAAGTTTGAAATTTATCAAAACGGCGACCTCATCAATCAAGATGCAGCCACAAGAGACTATCAAGAATTCTTAGAGAAGTTTATTCTCAAACTCAATTACAAATCTTTTACACAGATTGTAACGCTTGGTTCTGCATCATTCACGCCGTTCATGCAATTGTCTGCTGCCGACAGACGGGCTATCATCGAAGACTTGTTAGACATTCAAATCTTTTCGACAATGAATACACTTGTCAAAGAAAGATTGTCTATTAATAAAGAGAGTTTGTTTGATATGAAACATCAGATTGAACTCACCCAACAGAAATACGATATGCAGAAAAAACATATCGATGATTTGAAACAGAACAATGAAGATAAGGTGAAAGAATATGATGCAGAAATTTCATGTCATAGCAATACCATATCCCTCTTACTCAACAATGTTGCGACCCTTACCACAGAGACAGAACAACTCCAATTGGTTGTTGCGAGTAAAATTGATACAGAGGCTAAGGTCAAGAAAATTACAAAACTTGAATCGCAAATTGAAAGCAACTTATCCAAATTTCAAAAGGATATCAGTTTCTTTCAATCGCATGACGATTGTCCAACCTGTCGGCAGGCCATTGCCAGTTCTTTTAAAGAAGAAGAACTTAGCAGTCTTTCTACCAAAGTTACTGAGTGCCAACACGGCCTCTCAGAATTAGAAAAGAAACTTCTTGCTGAACAGAATAAATTGAATGAGATTAATGATAAACAAAAACTTATCAATCAGAAACAAGTTGAAATTGCAACTGCCAATACAACCATCAACGAAACAAACAAATTGATTGCTCGCTTGCGTAAATTGATTGACGAACTTAAAAACTCAAAAGTAGTAACAGACTTAGAAGAACAACGCCTGAAAGAACTAAAGGATTCTCTGAGTATACTGCAATCAAACTTAAAACAGCTAATTGAAGAAAAATCATATTACGATGTTGCCTCTTTATTGTTGAAAGATACTGGTATTAAAACGAAGATTGTTAAACAGTATTTACCAATCATTAACAAACTTGTCAACAAGTATTTAGCGTCCCTAGATTTCTTTGTCAATTTCAATCTTGACGAATCGTTCAAAGAAACAATTAAATCTCGGCATCGTGATGATTTTAGTTACAACAATTTCTCCGAAGGCGAGAAGCAACGGATAGATATGGCATTGATGTTGACATGGCGTGCAGTTGCCAAGTTAAAGAACTCATCGAATACCAATCTATTGATACTTGATGAAACATTTGATTCTTCATTAGATGCCAATGGCACAGAAGAACTTATGAAAATCCTACATATGCTAGAAGGTATAAATTTGTTCGTTATTTCGCACAAAGGCGACATACTGCAAGACAAGTTTGCCAATGTGATTCGATTTACAAAAGAGAAAAACTTTTCGAGGATAGTAAAATGAGTGATGTATTAACAATTGATACTGGTGCTGGAATTGCGATTGAAGAAACAATCAATCCGTTGCCAGTCTATGACGAAAATCATCCAATGCTCAAACAAAAAATACCCGAGCATGGATATTCATTGCCAAGTCCTTTGATGACAACATTGGCCAAACGATTGAAGATGACGATGAAGTTATATGGTGGTATTGGCCTCTCTGCAAATCAATGTGGTGTGTTTGAACGAATTTTTGTCATTGGTACAGACCAGTTTCAAATTGCATGTATCAATCCTAGAATCATTAATTCATCAGCAAAAATCAATAAGAGTGATGAAGGCTGTCTTTCTTTTCCTGGTTTGTATTTGAAGATTGAAAGACCAGAATGGATTGAAGTTGAATTTACAAATGAAGAAGGAGTGATTCAACAGATGCGGTTAGAAGGACTTACCGCAAGATGTTTTCAGCATGAGCTAGACCATTTGAATGGCATTCGTTTCGTTGACAATATAAAACCAGTCGCATTGCAGATGGCAAGAAAAAAACAAAAAAAACTTATGCAAAGGATAATTAGAGCAAATGAAAAGACCGGTCGCTAAACATCTAAACATTCCTAAATACAAGGGTGATTTGTTAAAGGTAATTTCTTACATTGAAAATATTCCTTTGTCTTTGGTCAAAACAAAGTATAATGATGGTAATTGGGAAGCAATTTCACTTCGTGGATACAGTACCGACCCAGGTCATATTTTGAAACCTGGTGTATTGAAAACAGAAGAAACAGACAACACACTACAAGACACAACACTTAGGGCATTGCCAGAGATGGCTGCAATCAATGAAATACTTAAACAGATACCTGCTGAGTTCGAAAGAGTGAGAATCATGCGATTGAAGGCAGGAACAAAGATTGAGAAACATACTGACAAGGTAGACAAGTCAATTGGTTTTGATGATGGGCAAATTGTTCGCATTCATGTGCCAATTAAAACAGACCCAAAAGTTATCTTCTCTCTCTATGAAGGCAAAGACAAGAAAGACTTTTTCTTTGAGACTGGCAACTATTACTATGCCGATGTAACAAAGGCACATGAAGTTCACAATACATGGGATCAGGATAGATTGCATTTAGTTGCCGACTGTTACTCTAACGAAACAATTAGGAATTTAATTTTAGAATGAATATTGCCACACTTGACGATTTCGATGTGATAAAATCTGTATTTGCACCACATCAAAAAACATATTTTCCTCACATTCGTTCCGACTACATTCAACGAAAGATAGAATCAGGCAATGTGATTTATGAAGATGGTGTTGTAATCATCTTTGGTGTCTACAAAAGAAAACAAAAAATTGGTACTCAACAAGCAGAAAGAGGTGATGCACACATTGGTCAAATCGTGGTTCAACAACAAGGCAATGGCAACGCAAAGAAAGTATTGAATAAGTTTTTTACAGAAATGAATACAAAAGTTTGGTTAACAGTTCGAGCAGAAAATACAAGAGCCCGTGCCTTCTATGAAAAGAATGGTATGAAGAATGTTGGTGATATCAATTGGTCGGATGGTAAAATTCCTGGCGTGATATATCTCTATACAAATTAATATGTCAAAATATTTTTACGAAAAGAATACTGAGTTTTTAGAATCGACTGTCAATAAAACATTCGAAGAAATTCTATGGATGTCCAAAGATGATTTTCGTCAATGGGTAATTGATATGCGTAAAGAAGTGGTTTGCCTTTGGGATGAAAAAGGACAACCACCAAGAGTTGGGTATAACGAACAAGAAATCATTGACCAATTCAATGAGATGACTTCTTTTCCTATTCACAAGTTTTTGGTGAAAGATGAATTAACTGGTGATGAAGATGTGATTCGTAACACAAGTGTGGTTGGCAATGCAGTCAATCAATGGTTTCCTACCATGATGAAAACTCGCATCAACTATACCAAAGATGTTGAGAAAGGTAAATCAATCTATGATTACTTTGCCAAAGATGAATTGTTAGAGACATTTGTTACCTATGCATCACGACATTTCAAACGAGATTCATTCTACCATCATTCTACGCCTGTTAAGATTGATGAAGTAATTGAACTTGGTAGTTTACAATTCAAAACTTCAACCGTAGAAAAATTTGTTGAGTGGTTTGAAAAGTTTGCTCGTTCTTATGACACACATGATTATTGGTTCGAACCTAACTCTGGTGAGAACGAATATACTGGCTACAACGAAGACCTAAAGAATCAAAAGTATATGCTCATCACAAAAGATGAGTTATTGAAACTAAATGTGCCGAATGGTTGCAAAACAAACATTGAACACAAAGATGCACAAATATTTCGTGTTCGTCTTTACAAGAAAGGACAAAAAGTATTTCCTGTTGGACTTAAAGCCTTCCGTGTATCATTTTGTCAGTATGCAGTAAACTTTCCACCATTGACTGCCAAGTATCTGTATGAGAGATACACCGAACATTTTAAGACACAAGAACAAATCAACATCTATGATCCATCTTCTGGCTGGGGTGGTAGATTACTCGGTGCAATGTCGATTGATGATGAACGAAACATTCATTACATTGGCACCGATCCAAACACAGACCACATTACAACAGAAGGCAGAACAAAATACCATGAATTCGCAGATTTTTTTAATACCAAAACCTATCGTGCTACAGGTTTGTTTCCAAAGACCCATACTTATGAAATCTACCAACTTGGTTCAGAAGAAATTCATAACAATAAAAGTTTTCAAAAATACAAAGGCAAGTTAGATTTAATCTTTACATCACCTCCATATTTTGCGAAAGAGGCATATAGTGAAGATGAAGAGCAGTCTTATAAAAAGTTTTCACAATACGATTCTTGGCGAGAAGGTTTTCTTCGTAAGACATTGGAAACATGTGTTGAGTATTTGAAAGAAGACCGATACCTTCTTTGGAATATTGCTGATGCAGCTTTTGGTGGTGATATGTTGCCATTAGAGCAAGATTCAATTGACATTCTTACAGGTCTTGGTATGGAATATAAAGGCAAGTTGAAAATGTCACTCGCACAAATGCCTGGTGGTAATCGTGTTGATTCTGAAACTGGTCTGCCCAAGGCAAAGAATTTTTGTAAAGTCAATGGCATGTGGCTAAAATACGAACCCGTTTTCGTATTCTATAAACCAAAGTGAGTATTCACTAACTTACTGGTAATATTACCGCACAATAAAACCCCATATAGTATAATGAATATATAGGGTTTTTTCTGTATCTTTTTTACAACAAATGTGCTTGACAATTGCCTTTTTTTCTGTTATAATGATTAAATAATAGTGAATGGAGTATTATACATGTCTTTTACTGCCGAACAAAAATCGCAATTAGCTAAACTGCTTGCGACTGAAAATCTTACGGTTCAACACCAAAAGATTCGCACCGCAAAGTTTGATCCAACTAATCGTGTTCTCTATCTTCCTATCTGGCAAAACATGTCAGGTGCCATCTATGACCTTCTTGTTGGTCACGAAACTGGTCATGCACTCTATACTCCGCCAGAAGGTTGGCATGATGCAATCGTAAAAAATGCCAAAGGCAAATACTACAAAAACTTTCTGAATGTGGTCGAAGATGCCCGTATCGAAAAGAAAGTTCAACGCAAATATCCTGGTCTCAAAAAACAATTTGTTACTGCATATACTGATTTAATCAATCGTGATTTCTTTGGCACTAAGAGCCGTGATGTAAATGAATTGTCTTTTATTGACCGACTCAATGTATTCAGTAAATCACAATGGATGAATACCAGTATTCGATTCTCTGCTAAAGAGAAAGACCTTGTTGACCAAGTTCGTGCCGTAGAAACATGGGATGATGTTGTCCGTGTTACTGGTGCCGTGTTCGATTATTCCAAAGAAGAACAAAAAGAAATGCAATTGGAACAATTCGAAGAAATGATAATGAATGGTTACGGTGAAGATGAAGAACAAACCGATGACTATGATAGTTACGATGACTATGATAGTGATACCAATTTATCTGAAGAACCCGATGAGTCTGGTGATGCTTCTGGTGATGCTGGCGAAGGTGAACAAGGTGACAATGGTGTTCAAAGTAACTCTGATTTTGATGAGAGTACCGAAGAACAATTGCATGATGATTCGGTGCAATCACAATTCAATCGATACAAACAATCGAAAGAATCATGGGAAGACCAATTTACTCCTAAGTGTGAGACTGACCAACAGTTTCGCCGCAATGAAGATGCATTGCTTGATGAGGCTTGCAAAGATGTTGTTTATGTTACGATTCCAAAACCAATTTTGAGTAACATCATCACACCTGCAAAACGAGTCCACGAATTGCATGACAGTTATGTGCGTGAGTATGTTAGAGAATCTTGGTTGAATCCTAATCTTGCTTCTGAATTATTGCAACAATTCAAAAATCGAAACGACCGATACATTGGTCTTCTTGCCAAAGAATTTGAAATGCGTAAGGCTGCTCGTTCATACAGTAAGGCAAAAGTTTCTGATACTGGCGACATTGACATTAACAAACTGGCATCATACAAATTTGATGACAATATCTTCCGTAAAATTATGAGTGTGCCAAAAGGCAAGTCGCACGGTCTGATTCTGTTACTCGACAAGTCTGGTTCAATGTCTAAAAACATGCCTGGTTCGATTGAACAGATTCTTGTGCTGACAATGTTCTGCCGCAAAGTGAACATTCCGTTTATTGTTTACGGTTTTGGTGGTTCGGCACCTGTTAAGTATATTGATGTTGATTTTGATAGAAAAACTCAAAAGCTTGAACAATGTTTCACAGAAAACGAAAACGAACTTCAATTTGCAAGTGTTTATTTGCGTGAGTATCTAAACTCTAAAATGTCAAATGCAGAGTTTACGAAGGCAACAAAACATATGCTTCTCATTAAAGAATCATTTGAGAGTGATGCTTCTGGTCGTTATAGTCGAAGTCGTTGTTATCGATTTGCAACCGAAGATTTGTCAAACACACCTTTGACTGAAGCTCTGGTTGCAACTGCTGAAATTATGAAAGATTTCAAACAGAAAAACAATCTTGACATTACCAATCTTGTGATTGTGCATGATGGTGATGCCGACTTCCATAATTGTTTTGTAAAAACAAGAGTTGGTTACGATGGCAAAGAATTTAAGGGTGGTGCCTACTTTATGCATCGTGA
>Ga0194123_10002691_pt1 | contig 22594 bp, 14 predicted proteins | sample TA2MahsurfametaG_5_FD_155479 | JGI IMG/M metagenome (GOLD analysis project Ga0194123, IMG submission 155479) | Freshwater microbial communities from Lake Tanganyika, Tanzania - TA2015023 Mahale A surface | ecosystem: Environmental > Aquatic > Freshwater > Lake | place: Tanzania: Lake Tanganyika... | reverse complement strand
CTTTCCGCGGGCCGCCGTGAACCGGATCGCCGACGCCGGGCACTACGTGCTCGAGGACGCGCGCGAGGAGCTCGTGCCCCGGATCCGCGTGTTCCTCAGCCACGGGAACTGAAGCGCGGAGAGGGGTGCGTAGACGCCGCGTCTGCGGGAAAAACGTGGCCTCTGCTCAGCGGGCAAGCACCGAGAAATCCGCGAAGGCGAGGTAGAGGAGCACCACGAAGCCTACGAGGCCGAAGCCCGCGGGCTTTGCCCACCGCCAGGGCGTCAGGTCGACGTCCCCCGACGCGCGGTGCTCCCACGGCTCCGCTCGGGGGGAGAGGATGGCGGCGGCCCCTTGGAACAGGATCAGGGCGAGGAAAACCAGACCGATGAAGTGGAACCCGTTCAGTTTTGCCGCCCACGCGGAGAAGGGGGACACGAAGTAGCCCAGGAGCAGGATCACGCACCCGCCCACCAGCGCGGCGCTCGCGGCCCAGGCTGGAGCGCGGCGGAACAGCAGCCCGGCCAGCACCACCGCGAAGATCGGGATGAAGTAGAGGGCGTTCATCCGCTGCAGGTAACCGAAGATGCTGTCCTGCCCAGCGAGCAGCGGCGCGGCGATCATCGCGAAGACGGCCGCCACGGTGCCCACAATCTTGCCCCGGCGGATCACCCGGGCGTCCTCCGCGGCCGCATCACCCGGGCCCGCGCGATGGAAGCCCAGGCAGAAGAGGGTGACGGTGGAATTCAGGACGGAGTTGAACGAGCTCAGGATCGCGCCCGTAATGACCGCGGCGAAGAAGCCGGTGAGCCACGACGGGAGCACCCGGCTGACCAGCGTGCCGTAGGCATCGTCCGGCTTGAGCCCCTGCTTCGCGTAAAGGTGGAACGCGATGATGCCGGGCAGCACGAGCACGAGCGGCGCCAGCACCTTGAAGCAGCCGGCGATCAGGACCCCGCGCTGGCCCTCGCGCAGGCTCCGCGCGCCCAGCGCCCGCTGGATGATCTGCTGGTTGGTGGTCCAATAGAAGAGATTCAGCAGCAGCACCCCGCTGAAGAGGGTGTGCCAGGGCACGGAGGAACTGCCGCTACCGAGGGAGTTGAACTTCTCCGGGTGCGCCGCGCGGAGGTCCCGCAACGCGGCGAGCGCGCCGTCGCCGTTCACGGCCTGCAGGCCGAACCAGGTGATGAGCACGCTGCCCACCAGCAGGCCGAAGCCGTTCAGGGTGTCTGAGACCGCCACCGAACGCAGGCCCCCGAAGATCGCGTAGAGGGAGCCCACGATGCCGATAAACCAGACCGTGACCCACCGGAGGGTGGTCACATCCTGAATCCCGGTGATGGCGCGCAGGTCGAGGATGCCCATCAGGCCGGTGGCCCCCGTGTAGAGGATGATCGGCAGCAGAATCACCGCGTAGGCGGCGATGAAGATCACCGTGGTGATAGCGCGCGTGTGCGCGGCGAAGCGCGTCCCGATGAATTCCGGAACGGTCGTGATGCCGCTGCGGAGGAAGCGCGGCAGAAAGTACAGCGCCATCACGACCAGCGCGGTTGCCGCGATCACCTCCCACGCCATCACCGCCAGGCCATCGGTGAAGGCGGCGCCGTTGAGCCCCACCAGTTGCTCCGTGGAGATGTTCGTGAGCAGCAGGGAGCCCGCGATGTACCCGCCGGTCAGCGTCCGGCCGGCGAGGAAGTAGCCGGTCGCGGTCTGGTGGTCGTCGCCGCGGGTGAGGCGCCAGGTCAGTAACCCGACGAGGCCGGTGAAGAACAGGAACGTGAGCAGGGTCATTTGGCGGGGTGGTCCGGGGGCAAAATCTCCGCTGCGCCCGCGGCGCGGGTGACGAAGACCAAGGGGGTGTGGCCGAAGCGGCCGGCAAAGTCGACCTCCAGATGCCGCGCGAGCTCGGCCTCCTGCCCGCGGCGGACCAGGGTGATCGTTGCGCCGCCGAAGCCGCCCCCGGTCATCCGCGCCCCGATCACGCCTAGCTCCGCCCCGGCCCGCCAGGCCGCCTCCGCCAAGGCGTCCAGCTCCGGGCAGCTTACCTCAAAGTCATCGCGCAGGGAGAGGTGACTCGCACGCAGCAATTCCCCCGCTGCACCCGCATCGCCGGCCGCCGCGGCCGCCACGAAGGCCGGGACGCGCGCGATCTCGGTCACGACGTGCCGCGCGCGCCGCACGAGGCGTTCATCGAGCCTGGCGGCGTTGGTCGCCAGCAGCTCCGGGCTCGCGTCGCGCAGCGTGGAAACGCCCAGCGCGCGGGCCGCCGCCTCGCAATCCTCGCGCCGGCGGCGGTATTCCCCGTCGGCGAGCGCGTGCTTCACGCGGGTGTCCGCCACGACGATCGACCAGTCCGGCGGCAGGGGCACCGGGGTCACCCGGAGGTCGCGGCAATCGATGAGCAGGGCGTGGCCCGCGCGGCCGGCGCCCACGGCCAGTTGGTCCATCAGTCCGCACGGGACGCCCGCGTGCCCGTGCTCCGCCTGCTGGCAGAGTCTCGCCCGCCCGATGGGGTCGAGGCCGCGCCCGCTCAGGCCCTCAAGGAGGAGGGCGGTGGCGGTCTCCAGCGCCGCGCTGCTGCTGAGGCCCGCACCGAGGGGCAGGTCACCGGCGAAAAGTATGTCTAGGCCGGGCACCTTCCAGCCCCGGTCCCGGTACTGTGCCAGCACGCCCAGCACGTAGTTCAGCCAGTGTTCCGCCCCGGCGCGCGGGCCGAGCGCGTCCACGGGCACCTCTACCGCCGCGACTCCAGGCGCCTCGGAGACGAGGCGCAAAAGGCCCGCGCCGTTGGGTGCGGCCACGGCGTGGACGGCGCGGTCGATGGCCACGGGCAGCACGAGGCCGCCGACGTAGTCCACGTGCTCCCCGATCAGGTTCACCCGGCCGGGAGCGCGCACGCGGAGGGCGGGGTCGGTCCCGAAGCGGACCGCGAACCGGGCGGAAAGGGAGGATAGGGCGGGGGACGACATCGGGGGGCCGGAGAGGCGGCCAGCATCCGTTTCGCCGCTTGATCGCCTCAAGGGAATTCGCGCCGGACTTGCCGCCGTCGTTCCCCGCGGCCCACTCTGGGGAATGCCCCCGCGTCTCCTCGTCGTCCTCACGGTGTTCCTTGGTTGTTTCGCGCGCGCGGCGGAGCCCCGCCCGCCGCTGGCCCACGCGCACAACGATTATGAGCATCCGCGGCCGCTGTTCGACGCCCTCGACCGTGGCTTCGGCAGTGTCGAGGCGGACGTCTGGCTGGTGGACGGCGAACTGCTGGTCGCCCATGACCGGCGGGATGTCCGTCCCGGTCGAAACCTGCGCAGTTTGTACCTCGAACCGCTGCGGGCGCGCGTGCGCGCGGGGGGCGGGACCGTCCACCCGGGGCGACCGGACTTCGTATTGCTGGTGGATGTGAAATCTGCGGCGGCGCCCACCTACGCGGCGGTCGCGGCGGCGCTGGCGGAGTACGCAGAGATGTTAAGCGAGTTCGAGGGTGCGCGGGAAACTCGGCGGGCGGTCACGGTGATCCTCTCCGGCAACCGCGACGAGGCGGCCTTGCGGGCCGCGCTGCGGCGTTGGGTTGCGATGGATGGCCGTCGCGTGCACCTCGACTCGGAATTGCCGGCGACGTTGATCCCGTGGATCAGCGAGAACTGGCGCACCTTCTCTCCGTGGCACTGGACAGGTCCGATGCCCGAGGAAGTCCGGAGCAGCCTTCGAGACTGGGTGGCGCGGGCGCACGCGCGGGGCCGGCGGGTGCGGTTCTGGAACGTTCCGGACTCCCCCGCAGCGTGGAGCGAGCTCCGGGCCGCTGGCGTGGACGTGATCGGCGCCGACGACTTGGCAAGCTTGCAGGCCTTCCTTGCCCGGACCTGAGCGGAGGGCGGCACGTTTGACAAGCGCACTCACCTTGCAGGATCCTAAGGTTGATTTTCCTAATGCTCCCCTCACGGATTCCGTTCCCGTTGCTCTGGGTCCTCAGCGCGATCGCCGGCGGCGGTCCTCTGGTGGCCCAGCGCGGGGACGCGCCGGACGCGCGGCCTCGGCCCGCGGCCGATCAGCTCGCGCTGTTCCACCTGCCGCCGGGCTTCGCGATCCAGCTGGTCGCGGCAGAGCCGGCCTTGGGGAAGCCCCTCAACCTCGCATTCGACGCCGCCGGCCGGCTGTGGGTGACCACCACACGGCATTACCCGTGGCCGGCGCGAACCGACGCCCTCGGCCGGCCGATCGCGGACTTCACGCGCGACTGGGAGGATAATCACCTCGCGTTCCGCGGGCTGGTGCGGCCTCCGGAGCCGGAGACGCAGGCGCGTGACCAGTTGCTCGTGCTCTCGGATTTCGACCCAGCCACGGGACGCGCGGGGCGCGCCGAGGTGTTCGCGGCTGGCCTTAACATCCCCGTGGGGGTGGCGCCGTTGCCGCGAGCTCCCGGTGCGCGGGGCGCCGCCGTCATCGCGCATTCGATTCCCGGCATTTGGCGTCTCGAGGATACGGATGGCGACGGGCGCGCCGACCGCCGGGAGCTGCTTTACGACGGGTTCGGGTTCAAGGATACGCACGGGATGGCCTCCAGCTTCACCCAGTGGCCCGACGGCTGGATCTACGCCACCCACGGTTTTGCGAACCGCAGCGAGATCCGGGACCGCTCCGGCCGCGTGACCAAGCTCGAGAGCGGCAACACGTTCCGGTTCCTGGCGGATGGTTCACGCCTCGAGCCGTGGGCCCACGGCCAGACCAATCCGTTCGGCCTCGCGTTCGACGCCCGTGGCGACGTCTTCACGGCGGACTCCCATTCCAAGCCGGTCTACCTGCTCGTGCGCGGCGGATACCATGAGGGGATCAACCGGCAGCATGATGGGCTGGGTTTCGCCCCGCCCATCACGCTCGACAGCCACGGTTCAAGTGCGATCGCAGGGATCACCGTGTACGCCGCGACCCAGTTCCCGGAGGAGTACCGTGGCAACGTGTTCAACGGCAATCCGGTCACGCGCCGCGTCAACCGGGCGAGGCTGGACTGGACGGGGTCGACGCCGAAGGCGGTCCGGCAGGCCGACTTCCTGACCTGCGACGATCCCGCCTTCCGGCCGGTGCAGGTCGTGCTGGGGCCGGATGGGGCGCTTTGGATCGCCGATTTCTACAATCCCATCATCGGGCACTACGAGGTGCCGCTGACGCATCCCGCGCGGAACCGGACCCACGGTCGGATCTGGCGCGTGTACTGGCGCGGCGAGGACGCTGCGGTGCCGCCGCCGGCATTGCCCGACTTGGCGCAGGCCGGCGCGCCCGCGCTGGTGGCCGCGCTGGGGGATCCGAACCTCGCGGTCCGCTCACTGGCGGCGGGGGAGCTGTCGGGCCGCGTCGCTCCGGCGGAGGCCCGCGCCGCGCTCGCGACGCTTCCCGCGCCCTTGCCCCCGGGCGCCGCGTTGCCGGCGGCGTTGCTTCGGAAACGTTTGGGAGTGACGGACGAGGCGCCGTTGCTAGCCGCGCTTGAGGCGGCGCGGACGACGGATGACGAGGCCGCGCTGGCGAGCCTCCGCGCGATGCTGCTCCGCGGGCCCCCGGGCCCGGCGGCGGCCGAGCGGTTCCGCGCGCTGCTCGCCCGGGTCGCGCCGGGACACCTGTGGCGGGCGACGGCGGACCTGTTCGCGCGGCATCCGCAGCCGTGGCAGACGCCGTTGCTCCTCTCGATGCTCGCGCGGGCCCCGGAGGCGGATTCGCTCCTCGTTTACGGGCTCAGGCTGGCGCTCAAGGAGCACGTCGCCGCAGCGACGGCCGGAAGCTTGGTGGAACTGGCGGCTCGCCCCGAGGATGCGGTCCGTTTGGCGGACGTGGCCGTCGCGGTCGCGACCCCGGTGGCGGCGGAATTCCTGATCGCGCATCTGGAACGCTTCGGGCTGGCCGGGACGCGGGTGGGGGAGTTCGCGCGGCACGCGGTGCGGCAGCTGGGTCCGGGCAAGGCCGCGGCGGTGGAGTCCCTGATCCGCAAGCTGGAGAACGCCCCTTTGGACCAGCGCTTGGCGCTGGCCGAGGGCTTGGCGGGTGCGGCCGGCGAAGACCTTAGTCGTTGGCCGGCCCCGGTTTCCGACTGGCTCGAGCGCACGTTACTCGGCGCCCTGGCCGCGGAGGATCCGGCCTTTGCCCGGCGGGCGGCGCAAACCCTCAAGCCCCTGCCGTCGCCCGCCAAGAACGCCCCGCTGCGGGCGCGCGCGCTGGATGCCAAGTCGCCGCCCGCGCTGCGTCAGGCGGCGCTGGAGGCCTTCGCGCTGGATGCGGATGGAGAGGTGGCGCTCGCGCGGGTCCTGACTTCGACGGCCGGACTGCCCTTACGGCGGGCGGCGGCCGAGAGACTTGCGAAGGTCCCGGGAGGGGCCGCCGCGCGGGGCGCGTTAATCGCGGCGCTGCCGGCCGCCGGCACGGATCTCGCGATCATCGTGGCCGGAGGGTTGGCGCAGTCTGAGGAGGGCGCGGCTGCGCTGGTGACCTTGGTGGCCGAAGGCCGGGCGCCGGCGAGTCTGCTGTGTCACGGTCGGGTGGCACCCGCCCTAGAGCGTCGCTCCGCGGGCGTCCGGGAGCGGGTTGCGGAACTCACCCGGCAGCTGCCCGGCGAGGATGCGCGGCTCGATGCCGTGATTGCCGCCCGGATCGGTGCCCACGGTGAGGCCAAGCGAGATTCGCGCCGCGGGGCGGAAGTCTTCGTGGCCCACTGCGCGGCCTGCCACCGGCGCGGCGATGCCGGCGGGATGGTCGGACCCAGCCTGGACGGGCTGATTGCGCGCGGGCTGGGGCGGGTGGTGGAGGACATCCTCGACCCTGGCCGGAATGTGGACCCGCTGTTCCGGATGGCCGCTGTGACGCTGCGCGATGGGGAGGTGCGCTCCGGCTTCAATCCGCGGCGGGACGAGGTGGGCGTGACCCTGGCGGACGTGGCAACGGGGCGGGATTTCCGAATCGCAAGGTGGGAGATCGTGCGGTTCGAGCCCTCGGCGGCGTCGGCGATGCCGGCGATCTTCGAGACCGCGCTTCCGGACCGCGATTTCCACGACCTGCTGGCGTTCCTGCTCGGGCCTTGAAGCGGCGACCGGCTAATCGCCGCGGCGCCAGGGAAGCAAAACGCTGACCTGTTCAGGAATCGGCATTTTAGGAATTTGTCGGGATGGACAGGGCTCGATCCCGCGCCGCCGGCGGGCGGTGGAGGGAGTCGCGGAACCGCTCGGGGGGCGGGCGCGATTTGGCGGCTGGGAGCTGCGGATCGGCACCCCCAAAAAAGCCCACTCAACCCACCGAAATTCCCGCCCGATTCCTGCCCAATTTGGTGCGATTCGGTGCTTGCCGGTTCCCGCCGGTTTCGTCGTCAAGGATGACCTTAAGTGTGAATTTGTGCAGGGTGCTCATTATTTCAAAGGCTATCGCAGCCTCTTCGCATAAAAGCCTAGGAAAGGGCTCGAATACGTCTCTCTAAGCCACCTCGCCAGAGAAGACGTGGTATCCGCCGGCCAGTTATGCTTGCTCCCCTTCACCCTCAGTCCGCCCAGCCGACCCTTTTTCTAGGTTCGAACGCTGGGCACCCGACCGATAGCTCACCTCCGCCTGAAGCAAGTCGACGCCTTATTTCGTCTCCGATGGCGCGTTTCTAATCGCTCCCTTTTGGAAACAGGCCACCGATCCAGGTCGTCCGCCGTGGATTTTTTATCCGGAAGAGGTCCTGTTTGGAAAACCTCGAAAGGTCAAATTGGGGCGGAGACGTCGGGGACCCTTGTTCCAAGCTTTTTGGCGGCCAAAATTCTATTCGCGCCGGAGCGTTGCTGGTCCGCTGAATCAACGCGGGCTGGCCGACCTGTTCTCACTCCCGCCTGTGGTCTTGCGGCCGGCGCAGGCAATGAGTAAGAAAACGCGGCAGGTTGCTGATGCGCCGCCCAGCCGGAACCCTGCCCTGCCATGACCCGTATCCTCACCGCCCTGCTGCCGCTGGCCGCCGCGCTCATCGCTGCGCCGCCCAACATCGTCATCGTCCTCACGGATGACCAAGGTTATGGCGATCTCTCTTGTCACGGGAACCCCATCCTTCGCACGCCGCACCTTGACCGGCTCCACGGCGAGAGCGTGCGGCTAACGGACTTTCACGCGATGCCGATGTGTACGCCGACGCGCGGCCAGTTGCTTACGGGCCGCGACGCGCTCGCGAATGGAGCGATGAACGTGAGCAGCGGCCGCACCCTCCTGCGGCGCGAACTGCCGACCATGGCGGACATTTTTGGCGCGGCGGGCTACCGTTGCGGGCAGTTTGGCAAGTGGCACCTTGGCGACAATTTTCCGTTCCGCCCGCAGGACCGTGGATTCCACGAGTCGCTCTTCTATCCCTCGTCGCACATCGGCAGCGCGCCGGACTTCTGGGAAAACCACTACTTCGGTGACACCTATGTGCACAACGGCCGCCGCGCGAAATTCCCGGGCTACACCACCGACGTGCTCTTCGACGAGGCAATGAAGTGGATGCGCCGCGAGGCGGCCGCCGGTAAGCCGTTCCTCTGCTACCTCGCGCCGGCCGCGGCGCATAGCCCACTCTTCGTGCCGGAAAAGTACCGCGCGCCCTACGACCAAGCCGCGTGGCCTGCCGACCTGAAACCCGCGCAGCGCGCGAGCATCGCCAAGTACTTCGGGATGGTCGCGAACATCGACGAGAACCTGGGGCGGCTGGAGGCATTTCTGCGCGAGAGCGGCTTGCGCGAAAACACGATCGTGGTGTTTTTTACGGACAACGGCGGCACGGCGGGCGTGCCGGTGTTCAACGCCGGGATGCGCGGCCGCAAGATCGAGCTCTACGAAGGTGGACACCGCGTGCCGTGCTTCGTGCGCTGGCCCGCGGGTGGGCTGCGGGCGGCGGGCGACATCGGCGAGCTTGCGACCGTGCAAGACCTGCTGCCCACGCTCGCCGAGTTCGCGAGCGTTGCGTTGCCGAGCGGCGCGAAGCTCGACGGCCTTAGCCTCGCGCCGCTGCTCCGCGGAAAGGTCGAGCGCCTGCCGGAGCGTTCGCTCGTGATCCAGTTCAGCCGTATGCAAGACCCGGTGCCCAAACGCGGCGACGCCGCCGTGCTCCGCGGTCGCTGGCGGCTCGTCGCTGACCAGGAACTTTATGATCTCGCCTCCGATCCGGCACAGGCGACCAATGTGATCGGGCGTCATCCGGAGATCGCTTCGCGGCTGCGCGCGGACTACGGCAAGTGGTGGGATGGCGTGGCGCCGCGGCTGAACGAATTCTCAGCGCTCATCGTTGGCAGCGAGGCTGAGAATCCGATGCAGCTCTCGCCGGCTGACTGGGAGGACGCGTTTCTCGACCAAGGCGCGCAGGTGCGCGCGGGGCTGCGGCGCAACGGCCCCTGGAACGTCGAGGTCGCCCGCGCCGGCGAGTATCGCATCGAGCTGCGTCGCTGGCCACGGGAGGACGGCGCCGCAATCCGGGCGGCGCTGCCGCCGCGGATGCACGCCTACGGGCAGTTTGCGGCTGGCGTGGCGCTGCCAGTCGCGCAGGCGCGGCTGCGCGTGGGCCCCTTCGACGCGTCGCGCGCGGTGGGCGAGAACGACGATGCCGTGGTCTTCACGTTGGCGTTACTGCCCGGACGGACAAAATTACAGACATGGTTCCTCGACGCGGCGGGGACGGAGATCGCGGGGGCGTATTTTGTATACATGGAGCGGAAGTGAGCGTTGCGCTTGGCGGGCCGGCGGGGAAAAATCGGTGCGAACGGGGCCAATGGCCTGAAGGCAAATGAGTTGCCGCTCAAGGTACGCGGGTTGCCGAGGAGTCGCGAACGGCGGGCAGCCCGCCCGGACCGCTTCACTCCTGCACCGTTTCGTTTGAGACCAGCCACACTGTCGCTCGACTTTAACCGTTCGTCTCACCTCCGGCAGCCACCCCGAGGCCCGTAGTGAGTAGAGCTCACGCGGTCCAACTCACCAGCCTCGCATACGGACCGAGAAATTGTTCAAAGGACAGATGGTGGGCAGGGTTTAGCCCAGTCAGCTCAGGTTACGCGGGTTGCAGACTTGGGGGTTGGAGGTCCGAAATTTTCTCCATTCCCTTTCCCGCTCACTGCGTATCCGTCACTCTCAGAGGTAGTTCAGGTAGTTTTCTGTCCGTTCTGTTCGCTTACCGGCCCTGCATTCTCGTGCCCAAGCGCAGGGAAGCACCCCCGTTTCCCGGCTCCGGGCAGGACCGGAGCGCCGCGCAAGCCCCTCTGGCAGCAGCTCCGCATCGAAACCCGCGAGTTCGTCAAGCGCCTCCACACGTGTTCGGACGAGCACGGGAACTTTGTCTGCCGGGAGTTCAACTCCACCGCTCCAGCACCGCATTTTTTTTGACCAAGTGGGTAAATCGCACCCCCTTGACGACTTTGCTAAGCTGCTGTGAAATAGGGCTAAAATGAGTTTCGTCTTCCTACTTACTCTCTCGGCTACCGGGTTCAGCGTTGCCGCGCTCCACGCTGCCATGCCCACGCACTGGCTGCCGTTCGTCATGATCGGCCGCGCCCGCGGCTGGTCCCGACGGCGCACGCTCGGCGCGGTGGCCCTCGCCGGCGGCGGCCACATCCTTGCTACGACGATCCTCGGCATCGCGCTGGCCCGCTTCGGCTGGGAAATCAGCGAGCGCTCCGACGCTGCCTTCCATTGGGTTGTGGCCGCGCTGCTGGTCGGGCTTGGCGCGTGGCTCGCGTTTCGCGCGCCGCACGGCCGCGGCTGCGACCACTGCGAAGGCAAGAAATTCATTCCCGAGGCCACCGACCGCGCCGCACTTTGGGGCCTGTTCCTCACGCTCACGCTCTCGCCGTGCGAACTGTTCCTGCCCGTCTACCTCACCGCCGCTCCCTTCGGCTGGCAGGGCATCGCGTGGCTGAGCGCCGTCCTCGCGGTTGCAACCCTCGTTGGCATGCTCACCCTCACCTGGCTGACGCTCCACGGCGCCGCACGGGGGCGCTGGCTCGATCGCCTCGATGGTCGCGTCGTCGGCGGCCTGCTCATCCTTCTCGGCGTCGCCACCGTCATCCTTGAGGGATGAGCGTGGATGCTCCCGCCTGTCATCATCTTTCACCCTCACGCCCACGCTTCAATCCCTGACTCCAAATTCCCTTATGATTCCCGTCACTGTCCTCACTGGTTTTCTCGGTTCCGGGAAAACGACGCTCCTCAACCGCATCCTCACTGAGCAGCACGGGAAAAAAATAGCCGTAATTGAAAACGAATTTGGCGAGGTCGGTGTGGACAACCAGCTAGTCATCCAAGCCGAGGAGGAACTCTTCGAGATGAACAACGGCTGCATCTGCTGCACCGTCCGCGGCGACCTCATCCGCATCCTCAACCGCCTCGCTAAACGCAAGGATCCCCTGGACGCCGTGCTCATCGAGACGACCGGTCTCGCCGATCCCGGGCCCGTCGCGCAGACTTTTTTCACGGACGGCGATCTCCGCGATAAATTCCGCCTCGACGGCATCGTTACGCTCGTAGACGCGAAGCACCTTGCGCAGCACATTGATAACGCGCCGGAGGCGAAGGAACAGATTGCGTTCGCGGACACGATCCTGCTGAACAAGACCGATTTAGTCTCCCCCGCTGAGCTCGACGCCATGGAGTCGCGGATCCGCAGCATGAATGCGGTTGCGAAACTCCACCGCACGCGAAACGCCGAGATCGCCCTTGATCGCGTGCTCGGCCTTGGGGGCTTCAACCTCGACCGCGCCCTTGAGGTCGACCCGCAGTTTCTTGAGCCCGAGTATCCCTTCGAATGGGGCGGCGCTTACGAGCTGCCCGCCGGCACCTTTACCCTGACGGTTAACGAGGGACCTGATCCCAGCATGGATGTTGTGCTCCTGCCCGTTAAAAGCCTTTCCGAGTCCGACCTCGCTGCCGCCCGCGAAGCTGCGGTCCTCGCGTTTTCCGACTGGGAGACGATCCTCAAGGCCGGCGACACCCTTTTGCCCAGCGGAACCCTTCAGCGCCTCGTATTTTCGGCGTTTCCGGCGGAATTCGCCGTGCGCGTCGCGCGTGCGGGTCACTATGCGCTTTTCACCCAGCACCACCCGGAGGAGTTTAATGCCACCCTCAAAGCGTCTGCCGAAGGGCTTAAGCCCGCGTGGTCGCACGTCTTCAAACCCGATCACGAGCACGACGACGAGGTGAGTTCCGTTGGCATCACGACGCCCGGCGACCTCGACGGCAAACGGCTCAACGAATGGATCAGCGAGCTGCTCCGCACCAAGGGTAACGACATTTTCCGGATGAAGGGCGTGCTCGCCATACGTGGCTCGAACAAGCGCATTGTGTTCCAAGGCGTGCATATGCTCTTTGATGCCAAGTTCGACCGCGAGTGGCGACCTGGTGAGGCGCGCTCCAACACCCTCATCTTCATCGGACGCAGCCTCGACCGCGAACAGCTCAACGCCGGCTTCCGTGCCTGTCTCGCGTAGCGGGCGGCCGCCGCAGGTTTCGCGGGTCGCCCAACAGCCCGCCCCGCTCGGGCCTCCTCCGCCATCATTGTCCGCCGATGCCCAACTTTGTGCCATCCTTTGATCCTGACGGCAGCCCACCTGCTGGCGCCCTCGACCCCACGCCTGCGCACGCGGTCGCGGTGAAGCAGTGGACCCGGGACTTCCTCCGACTCAGCGACGATGCGGTCGTTACGGTCATCGAACTCGCCTGCGCCGATCCCAGATGTCCGCTTGTCGAAACGGTGATCGCCGTCTTCGAGGAGGGTCGCACGCGGCAGTGGAAGTTTACGCGCCCGAAGGCGGCGATCACGAAAGTGATGGTCCAGCAGGCGCTCACGGCTTCAGGGCTCCCGCCCGCGCTAAACGCGCCCGACCGCCGCTCCGCCTGAACACGGAAATCCGCTGGTGTGTCGCCCGGCAGCTGATTCGCCCTTTGAAGCGACCGCCGTCCTGTGATCCGCAGGGAGAGTCAGTCTGAGCCTGCCGCGAGCAAAGGAGCTTATAAAAGGCATGCGAGCCGCGGCCGCGGGAAAATCCACAACGTGCGGGAGGCCAACAGCGGCCGAAACCCCGAGGAGGTCTGCCGGTACCGTAACCTCTCCGAACAATCGTCCCATCGCTGAAAGCGCGAATTGGACATGATGGACATCATCGAGGCAAAACGGCTGCAGGAACTGGAGCGGGAGAACAGGGAGCTGAAGAGGATTCTCCCCGGCTCGGTGCTGAAGAACCGGTTGCGGGAGGCGATCCACGCCAAAGTGGTGAGCCCGGAGCATTTACGAGGGATAGCCGCTTCGCCCTCGCAGGCGGCCTGTGCTCTGGGCGGGCGGTTTGCCGCTATCTGGTTTTGGCGCGGGCCGCCGATCGCGAGCGGGCGCAGCCGTAGACCAAGCACTGCTTGCTCCCGGTGGCGCGCATCCCGGACCTTTCGGCGGCCGAGCCGCGCTTTGGCCTCCGGCGGATCGTGGCGCTACTGCGCCGCAAGGCCTGATGCGTGAGCCGCAAGCAGGTGCAGCGCGTACGGCGGGCGGAGGGTCTTCCGGTGCCACCGCCGCGCACGCGCCACGTTCGCCGAGGTGTGTCTACTGGGCTGCAGGCTCGGGCGACACATCAAGGACCTGCAGGAACGTGGGACTTAATTGCAGCTACCACGGGGCGTGGCGGAGCATTACCGATGCTCGCGTGCTCGGCGAACACACGATTGAGGTTTATGTCCTGCGCCCCGGTCGGCGGATCGGTTCGGCCGATTTCATCGCCTTGGTCAATGGTGCCGTCGCCGCCTAGAGCGCGCCGCAGTCCGTCCACTCCGCGACGGCCCGGATTTTATCGCGAAGATGCGATTGTAATGGCCGGCCGACCCGAACATTAAAACGATCTCCATCACGCCAGCGAGCCATTGAGAAAACGGGTTCGTCGAAAGCCTCCACCGTCCTTCCGTGACGCATACCTGAGCCGGCAGCAACTTGGGACCTGACGGAGGCGCGCGTGGTCACCGAAGAGTTCTGTAAGGAATACGAGCTCGAGCGACCGCAAAGCTCGCGTGGGGATGAATCTTCCTGACACTTCGCGGCGCGAAAAACCTTACAGATTCCACGCTCCGGGACGGACCACCAACTTGGTCCGCCCCTCCGCCCAGAGCCGCCGACGACCGCCAAATCCACCTCATAACTACCGCCTCAGACTGACATCAAAGGTGAAGCAGTTCCGGCGCCCTCTCGCTACTGCGCAGCTGCGCTAGCGACAATCATCATTCCCGCAACTCGCGGCTTTGCGGCGCCAGCTCGCGCTCTGGGAGCAGGGCCGCCTCAAGGCCTGCGCGAATCGCCGCCTCATCGAGCCCCACCCCAATGAATACCAACTCTTGCCGGCGGTCGCCATGCGGTTCCTGCCACAGCGCGACTACCAATTCGGGCCGCTGCGCCAGCCCCACTCGTCCGTTCTCGATCAGCGCCGACCACCAGTAGCTGAGAAAATCGTATCGCGCCGCGCCGCCTGCGACTGACAACAAGCCCATCTCATCCGGCCGCTCCTGTGTCCAAAAATGACCTTTCGCGCGCAGCAACCCCGGCATGCCACCCTCGATCAGCGCGAAAAATCGCCGCGCCGCGAACGGCCGGCGTGCCTGAAAGACAAAGCTGCGGATGCCATACTTCGCTTCGTGGCTCGGGCTCGCGTGTGAAAACGCGGCCGGGCGCGCCACCGCGGCGCGCAGGCCCACCGCGCCGCCGGCTGCTGGCAGCAGAGCCGAAAGGGACTTCGACCACGCGGCCGCTCGCAGGGTCTCCTTCGCGTCAAAGCGCGCGCGTCCCAGCAGGAAATCCGCCTTTACCTGCGAATGCACGGAACGCACGATCTCGGCGCGAGGGTTTAGTCCGCGCACAATCTCCTCCAACTCGTCTAGGTCCGCGACGTTGACGAGATCGGATTTGTTGAGCACCAGCACATCGGCGCACTCGGCCTGCTCGATCATGAGCTCGAACACCGGTCGTTCGTAGCTCGTGAGCACCTCGCGACCTGTCGCGCGGGCTCGGTCCTCGCGCCAGCGGCGGAGAAAGTCGGCCGCATCGATCACGCTCACGAGCGACGCCAGCGTTGCAAAGTCACCCAAGCTGCGGCCGAAGGGGTTTTTCTGGATAAAGAGATTCCCGATGCTCCGCGGTTCCGCGACTCCGGTGGTCTCCAAGAGGATATGCTCGAAGCCTTTATCGGCCGCGCTCGCGGCGAGTTTCGCAATCGTCTCAGCGAGTTCATCCCTGCTGGAACAGCAGACACACCCATTGCTTAGCTCCACAATGTCGCGATTCGTGCGGGCGTCAGCGCCGGCGCGAACCACCGCGCCGTCGATGTTGATGGCGGCGACGTCGTTGACGACCACCGCCCAGCGTCGTCCGTTTGCCTGCGCGAGCAGATGGTTGAGGAGCGTGGTTTTGCCAGCGCCGAGGAAACCGCAGAGCACGGTCACGGGTGGGCGCACTCCACCGCTAGGTCGCTGCTCGCGTAAACTCATGCGCCGTCCTCTGCCATGCTGATCCGGCCGCCGATGAGCGCGGCGGCCTGCACGCCGTGGATGCGCGTCAGCCAGACCTCGCGGCCGCGCGAGCGCCAGAGCGCGGGGGTCGCGCCTGTGAGCGCAAACGCATCCGGCGAGATCGCCTTGAGCTCGCTCAGTTCCTTGAGCTGGCAGGAGCACACATCCTCAAACTCATCCAAACGGTAGAAGCCGATCCGTTCGTCCAGCTCTGCCAAGTTCTCTACGACTGCGAGCTTGTAGGGATTGTCGGCAAAAAATGCCTTGGCCTGCGCAGGCGATTTCTCCAAGGGCGAAAAATGCCGGCACTCGACGAGGATGCTCCGCATGTCGGCCTCGATCTGAGCGATTTCCGCCTCCGTTGGTGGCGTGTCGCCAAAGCCGAAGTCGCCGAAGAATCCGGTGCAGGTCTCGCCGCAGTCGCCAGGCCGCACCTGCGGCCAGCGCCGCGCAACCGCCGCTGTGAGCACATGTGTCAGCAGGTGGTTGATTTTATGGAGCTCGGCGGGCGTGGGCATGTGAGGAAGCTTCCATACTAGCAAAGTCGTCAAGGGGTCGGCGGCGGCCGGCCCGTTTTTGCTGCCCGCGGTTAGGCGCTGAGGCCGCGAATTCTCGGCCGACCGCCGGCCGAGGGCTTGCCTTTGGCCGGATGTGAAATGATAAGATCAAGACCTCTTCTGCATGGCTCTTTCAAAGCTACCTTCGGCGGAACCGCCGGCCCGCCTCTCCTCGCTCGATCAGTTCCGCGGTTACACGGTCGCCGCGATGTTTCTGGTCAACTTTCTCGACAACTACCGCGCCACCCCGGCGATCCTGCGCCATCATCATACTTGGTGCAGCTTTGCCGATACCGTGATGCCGCATTTCTTTTTCGCGGTCGGCATGGCCTTGCGTCTCGTGATGCTTCGAGAAGAGGCGAACCACGGCACCGCGCCGGCCCTCTCCCGGGGAGCGCGGCGTGGATTAGGTCTCATGCTGCTCGGCGTCATCTGGTATCATCCGGGCCGGAGGTACGCGACCTGGGCCAATCTCACGGGCGCCGCGCCGGAGGACTTCTTGAGGGATGTATTTCTCACGAACGTTTTCCAAGCGCTCACCCACATCGGGGCAACGACGTTGTGGGTGCTGCCGGTGATCACCCGCAGCGCCCGGATGCGGATCACTTTTGCCCTCGGCTCTGGGGCGCTGCACCTTTGGCTCTCCCACGCTGGCTGGTATGAGACCCTGCATCGCTGGGATGTAATTGATGGCGGGCCACTGGGCTTCCTGACTTGGACGCTCCCCGTCATCTTCGGATCGCTTGCCCTTGATGTGGTGCGCAGTGGCGCAACCGGCGGCATCCGACTGCTTCTTGTCGGCGGCGCGGCAGCCATGATCGCTGGCTATGGCCTTTCCTGCTTAACCCAAGGAGGCGCACTGGCCGCGCCACCGTTCTTTCCTCCATGGCACGGGCCGGACCTGTGGACGATGAGCCAGCGCGCCGGAAGCGTGTCCTATCTGCTCTTCTCCGCCGGATTGTCTCTCGCAGTTTATGCCGGATTTGTCGCTGCCTGCGACCGCCGCGGCCAGCGCCTCACGCTCTTCAGCGACTTGGGCAAGAATGCTCTGGCCGCCTATTTGATCCATATGGTCCTGATGGGCTTTCTTTCCCGCATCGGTCCGAAAGACTCGCCTCTGTGGTATGCGCTTACCCTGACCGGCCTCGGTTGCCTAGCCTCATGGGCCGCAGTCCGCTGGCTCAACGCGCGCAACCTCTTTCTCCGTTTGTGATGTTCCGCATGTTGCGCGGGCGCGCTATCAGCCGATTCGGTATTGCACCAAGGTGCGGGGGCCCGACGGGTGCTCCGTCCAGACCGGCTGTGAGCTGCGACTGCCGCCGCACTGCGTATTAGCGGACGCCGGTTATGGCGGACCGCTCGGCGAAAACTCCTCCCAGTCCGATGCTGCCAACACCACGCCGGCTTTTTAGCTGGCAGCCGATTGGCGGAGCCGCCTCAGGCCGACAGCGACACCGGAGGCAGATAGCAGGAGCCCGCCAATGCAGAGCGCGAGGACAAAGATGTCCCAGAGCGGCCGCCGCGACCAGAGCCACCACCAGTCGAGCGAGTGGAGACCGTGGTAGAGGTGACGGTGGAGGCGGTTGACGCGGGTCGATCGATCGACGACGGCCCCGGTGGAGGGGTCCAAATGGAACCATGTGCCGGCGGCGTCCTCGAAGACCACGCGCAAGACCGGCAGGGGACGGCGTCCGAATTCGGGATTTCGGGTGTAATAGTTGCTGTCGTACGCGAGTAAGCGCTGAATGGCAGGGGGTGGGGTGTCGGGCAGGAGCGCGGGGGCGAGCTTGCGCACCCTAGCTTCCGAGGGAAGCGCAAGCGACGGTACGGAGGGGACTACCTGGCGCTCGCCGGTCCGAAGCGTCGCCAGAATGAAAGCTCCTCCGTCGAACGAATGCAGCTCCGCTTCGACGGTCCCCGCCGGAAGGCGCGGCACCGGGGGAAATTCGAGCAAAACGCGGGAGGGCCCTTCGAGCGTCGCGCGTTCGGAAGCGGACGGGGCGGCCGGGGGGTTGAGCTGGCCGGGGTTCATCGACATCCAGCCGCTGAAGACGAATGTCAGCGTGGTTCCTCCAAAAAGCAGGCCGACGACCCAGTGCCGCCGGATCCAGCGTTGTGTCCCTCCGCTGCCGGCGCGCAGACTCGTGCGGTGAATCCGCAGGACGCCCACCGCCAGGCCAGACAAAGCAAGGAGCGTCCCGGCGAAGGCGAGAATGTTGACCGTCCAGCTCCATGCCTCGGGATGACGTCTAAGGACGTGAGGGTAGATCCAGTGGGTGACCGCTCCGACCAAGTTCAGCCAGCGTTCCCGACGCTGGGTGTCGCGGACGACTTCGCCGGTGGTGCTGGAGACATAGACTTCGGTTCCGGAGGTATCATCCAGACCGATCCGATGCAGCGGCCGGTGAAGATTGAGACTGGAGGAGACGGTCCACTGGTCCGACTGCAAGACCCCCAAGTGACGAGGCACCGTCCCGGGGCGGAAAGTGGCGGCGGCGGCGACGGCATCAGCGCTTAAGACGGGCCCGAGCCGCTCGCCTGTATCGGCGAAGATTACCCGGGGTTGGGCGGCGCCGGAGTGGACGACAAAGGCCGGGCGCCCCTGAATCCGGGCTAGGCGGACGAAGTCGAGCGAGGCGAGGGCGCCCGGTTCCGGAACCACAATTGGCTCTTGTCGCGTGGGTGTGCCGCGAAAACGGAAGTCGCTCGCCCGCAGCCCCGCCAGCGCAATGGCCGGCGGCAGCGCGTTCTCCGGCCAAGCCAGTTCCGGGAGGGCGGCGCGACGTTCCGGGGGCGTTAGCTGCGGAAATGGCACGTACATCATGACCATGCCGCTGACGAACCAAGCCGCCATCAGCAGGCAGAGCAGGATTCCCAGCCAGCGGTGGATCAGGTGGAGCGGGCGCTTCCAATTCATGGGGATACCGGGATTAGCGGTGCAGATCGAGACCGATCTCGAGGGTGCGCGGGGGTCCGAGGAGCCATTGGCGGCCCGCGTTTCCGGTAGTAGTGGCGTAACGTTCGTCCAAGACGTTAAATATCCGAGTGGTGATCATAGTGGTGTCGGAGTAACGCCAACGGAGCCGCAGATCGGTCACGGTATAGGAAGGAACGCGCAGAGTGTTGGCGCTGTCGACGAAGCGCTCGGCGACGTGACGAATCATGGTAGCGGCCTCCCAGCGGGGGAGGAAAGTCCAGGTGACCTCAGCGTTAGCCGTCACCCGTGGCACGTTTACCGGGCGCAGGCCGCGGCGATCGACCGGCAGCCCCGCCACAACTTCGAGAAACCGGTCAAAGGAAGCGTCGACCCAAGCGGCATTGCCGCTGATTTGGACGGTGGGCACTGGGCGCCAGAGAGCAGTCCCTTCGAGGCCGCGGGAGGACTGCTCGCCAATCTGCTGGGTCAAGGCTGGATTGAGCGGGTCCCGGCTGAGTAGATTAGTCTTCACGAGACCGAAAGCGGCCACCGTCGTCTCCGCCTTTTGTCCCCAGCGTCGCTTGTAGCCGACTTCGAATTGGCGGCTTTTAGCGAGATCGAACGCGCTCTGCGTGACCGCAGTGGTGATAAGGGACCCGCCCACCGGATCGGCTGCGGTCGATACCTGCGCGTAGAGAGCTCCGGCAGGGGACTGTTGCCAAACAAGGCCGAGGCGCCCGTTGCTGAAGCGGTAGGAGCGCTGGAACGAATTCGCCGCCGCCCGGGCATCGACCCGATCGAGATCGACCTCGTCGCGTCGGACCCCCGCCACGAGCGACCACGCGCTGGGGAGGGCAAGCCGGCCCTCAGCAAAAAAGGCGTGTTGGTCGGTTTTGGAAGAAAAACCCGGCCCGAATGGCGACGTGGAGGCGAAGATGCCAGGAACCAGAGCGAAGGGATCTACAGTGTCTCCTCCAGCATACGGCGCATTGTTGGTGTGACGAAAACGGATGCGATTGAAATCGGTGCCGGCGAGGAGGGAGCGACGCCCATCGGCCGATCTCCACAAGCCCTCGATCCGGCTCCCCGTCTGGACTAGATCGTGGAGGATGTGGATCGGGCTGGTCCGAGCCAGACGACCGGTGGCGGCGGTCCAAGAGTAGCTCTCGATATTACGCCAGCGGCGATCTGCGGTGAGGTGATGAAGCGAATGCCGCACATTCAGCCGGGCGGAGGGGGTCCAACTCGTTACGAGCCGTAGCCAGCGATCCGTGTAGCGAATGAGGCTATCAGAAACGTTGAAATTCTCCCGATCCAAGCGTCCATCGAGCTGCCCGTTGATGAGCGGGGTTCCGAAGTAACGCTGGGGCTCCTGACGCGAGATGTCGAAGCTGAGGGTGGACGCCCAGGACGAGGAGGGCCGCCATCGCACCGATCCAGTCCCGGCCAAGCCCTTGGTGGCGTTCCGAGCACGCTCCGTATCCGAGCTCCGATGACTGAGAGCGAGCCGATAGTCGACCGCGGGGCCCGCCGGGCCGCCAAGATCAAGGTGGGCGCGACGGGTCTCGAAGGCGCCGATGGTGATTCCGGCGCGAGCGAGGCGCGAGGATACGGGCTGCTTGGCGACGTAGTTGACGGCCCCGCCGGTCGCCGCGTCACCGTACAGCACGGACGCGGGCCCGTGGAGAATTTCGATGCGGTCGAGAAGGTCGGGTTCCAGCGGAAAAGAGACCGTGCCAGAGGCGACATAGAGGCGAGTACCGTCGAGCAGTTGCATGACGGCGCCGTGACCCGTGAAGCCCCGCGCGCCGAGAGAGGTGCCGCCGTTGCCCGGCGCTCCCAAATTAGTGAAACCGGCGGCCCGGGTGACGGCCTCAACGAGGGTCCGGTCCCCGCGCGCGGCGAGCACATCGGAGGCGATAACGGAGATCGCGGCGGGGGTCGCGAGGGAAGTCAGGGAGAGCCGTGAGGCTCCACCGGCGGACTCCTGCAGCGTAAACTGAGGTGGGGTCAGCGGAGTTGTGGTCACATCGACCCGCTCGAGCTGGACTGGGCTGTCCGGCGGAGCCGGGGCAGCGAGTAGGTGCGGAATCAGAGGACTGGCGCCAGCGGCGAAGCACGCGGACGCAAGGAAAAGGTTTCGGTAACAAGGCATGGAGATGCGGCCGTGGGAAGTGACGCGAAGACGCGAGGCCGAAACGCGACTTGCGAAGAGGGCCCGGCTGCCGGCGGGCGGAGGGCGGGCCGGAGAACCGCAGTTCCCGGCTTGGCACTTAGGGGACGTCAGGCGACGTCGGGGGGCCCGCAGGAGGGAGGGCGCTCCGCCGGTCGCGTTCGGCGCATCTGCTCGCAAGAGGAAACGATTGTGGCGACGCGCAGCAGGTGCACTGTTTGGGCGGCGTCCCACGGCGCGGGCGAAGCTGCGTGGTCGGAAAAGAGAACAACCGCGCAGCCCCCGTCGCAATCAGAGCCGGACCCAGGCTGGGCTGGCGGATGCTGATGAGTGCAGCCACCGGAGGTGCACCCCTGAGCCAGCGCTCCGGAAGCGGACGGGGCAAGACCTACTGGCGTCGGCCGCCCCGCGGCCTCGTGCCGGTGAATCCAGTCGTGAAGTCGAACGTCCTGCGCAGCCCACGTGAGCCCGAAAACGAGCACCAAACCGACCACTGCCGTGGTCCGCATCCAGAGCGGGGCTGAGCTACGGAGTGACGACGAGCGAGTCATTTTTCGAAGGAGCGTAGCACAGACGTCAACCCCCCCCTCCTCTACAGCTGCTGGAGCAAAACTACATTGCCGAGCATCTCGTGGCTGGCACGCAGGTCAGCGCCAGTGCTGAGCGGTGGCGAGGCGAAAATTTTCTCGAGCAAATGGGTCTTCAGCTGGAAGGAAACCGAATTTTCAGGGGGATCGGTTCTAGGAGGGGTTTTCTGCGTCGCGGTTCAGCGATCTCGCGTAACCTTAACTCGGTTCAGATTTACGACCGTCGACCTTGGTCAGTCCGTAGGTGCGCAGGTAACCCTTCATGGCGTTGTCCACGTGCTCGAAGAATGCCTTTTCAGCTTTCGAACCGTTTCCGAGCGCAATGACCTCGACCAACTTGAGATGCATTCGCGAGGTGGCAGTAGGGCTGACAGTCCGCAGGTAGTGGTATTGGTCCCGGCGACCCAGCACTCGAATCTGACTCATGTTGTAGGCGCGGATCAGGCGGGTGTGTTGAGTCGCCTGGACGATGACCCGGTGGAAATCGAAGTCGCAATCGCGTTCGGACACATGCAGGTTAAGTTAATTCTCCCGCTCTGCGCCGCCGTCCTCCGGCGCGGATGCGGCTGAAGCCGCAGCTGCTTTCCAAGCGGATGCGCGGCGTAAAACTCCGATGGTCCCTTGGTCCTTTAGTCCCTTAGTCCCTTTGTCCGAGGCGCAGCCTCGTCACTTCTGCCTCGACGGACCGTTGAACCAGATGCCATTGGGCGCATCGGAGCGGGCCGCGACGATGTCGGGCCAGCCGTCGCCGTCCAAGTCGCCGAGCGCCACCCCGTAGACCGCGCCTTGGCCGTCGCCCCAAGCGGTTTCGGTAAAACGGGCTTTATTCGGGCTGCTCTCGTTGAAGAAGACCGTCCCCCGCGCCTGCTGCCGGCCCACGACCAGATCCGGCCG
>Ga0194123_10002681_pt1 | contig 22691 bp, 17 predicted proteins | sample TA2MahsurfametaG_5_FD_155479 | JGI IMG/M metagenome (GOLD analysis project Ga0194123, IMG submission 155479) | Freshwater microbial communities from Lake Tanganyika, Tanzania - TA2015023 Mahale A surface | ecosystem: Environmental > Aquatic > Freshwater > Lake | place: Tanzania: Lake Tanganyika... | reverse complement strand
CCTCATCCTGGAAACTTTAGAGTCTTAAAAGATGGTCGTCTTGGCGTTCTAGATTTTGGCGCATGTAATCGTCTGCCTAATGGATTTCCAGAGCCCTTTAAGCGCTTACTTCGAAACGCGCTTGAGGGTGATGCAATTGCTTTATATAACGGCTTTAAAGAAGATGGCTTTATCCTCTCTGATGTTGAGGTGAGCCCTGAGCTGGTTTTAGATTATTTACTTCCGCTAGTTGAGCCTTTAAGAACTGATTATTTCGCCTATAGCCGCGACTGGCTTAGAACCCAGAGCGTGCGAGTGGGAGATCCACGAAATCCAACTGCAAAGATCGGTTTTCAATTAAATCTTCCCCCGGAATATGTCTTGATTCATAGAGTCACTCTTGGAACAACTGGAATTTTCTGCCAATTAAGAGCTGAGGGGAATTTCAGAGATGAAGCGCTCTCCTGGTTTCCAGAGATAACCCCAAGTTACTTGCAGAAGAGTTAAGAGATTAATTCTGCTTAAGACAGGGCGGGTTAGATAAAACTCTCAAGATTGCATCTTTCTCTGCTCTTGTTAGCCAGAGGTTATATTTAACTTTTACCTCAACTTGTCTTGCAACATAATCACAGCGAAATTGCTTATTGGGTGGAAGCCAGGTTGCAGCATCGCCGTCGCCTTTCTGACTATTTAGCGAGCCTTTAACTGCTAGAAGATTTAGCGGATCATTTGCAAAGTTTCTTTTAGTAGCAAGATCTGACTTAAAGATTCCAGTCTGCCAAGCATTAGATAGCGCAACAACATGATCAATCTGCACCAAGGCGCTAGTTCTCTCTCCCCTTTGAAAAGTAATACTCTCACCAGAGAAGGGATCTGCAAGGACTCCACTTTCCACAACACAATCTTTAGTTCTTGCTCTAAAGGTGACTTGAGTTAAATCTCTTTTAAGGATGTCGTTTCTGGTATCACAGCCATTTCTATCCACATCTGCCCAGGCAGGACCAAAGGCAGATCTTGAATATCCCGTTTTTGGCGCTCGTCCCTTAACTGCCAGAGTTTCAAGTGCTCTTATTGGATCAAACTCTGCTCCATTAGCTGAGGCAAGTTGAAGTATTTCGATCTGATATTTCGAGCTTGGCGAAACAAGAGAGAAAGAAGTAAGTGCAATACTTCCGATTAGAACTATTAGAGTTGCTTGTGAAGTAAAAGCTGCTCTGTATTTCAGCTCTTTTTTTGACTTCAAGAGGCTCAAAAAAGCTTTTTGCCAATTGGACTTCATGGCTTCATTCTCATCTATTTGGCTTAGAAATTGGTATCTAAGGCAGTACTGGTTATAGTGTGCTTCGCCTGATCACGACAAATGGTCAACGGGTTGTTAGCTCAGTTGGTAGAGCAGGTGACTCTTAATCACCGGGTCGTAGGTTCGATCCCTACACAACCCACTTTTTGACGAAGACAATTTCGGCTGAACGCTCATCTCCAGGCTTTTAGTAACAAATGGAAGGTATTGTTTTTAATGCGCTATTTTGCAACAAATAAGTAAGAATAGAACAACCGGTTAAATAATCCTCTCTTAAATACCACGAATCGAATGAATCGAATGGCCATATCAATCTCACAAAATTTAGATTTAGCAAGATCTTGTCTAGGGAATCGATTTTGTTCAAACTACCATTATTTTCAATAACTAATAGGTTCGCCAACATGATATTTTCCGTGAAACCACGGAGTGCATCAACTTCCCCACCTTCAATATCAATCGTCACTACTAGAAATCTTCCATCGATTGAATACTCATTGCAAATACTATCTAGAGTTGTAGAGTTAACATCATAAGTGACACAATTCCGTCTTTCCGCACTCCAAAAATCGTCTGGCAAACAAACAGAAATACCTGATAACTCAGGATATTCCGTTTCTGTAAAATTCAAAGTCAAATTTGATGAATGCGACACTGCGTCGAACACAAGCTTTGAATCGGATCGATTCAATATCAATTTTTGCTTCCAAGCACGACAAGGTTCGACTAAAACACACTCCCAATCCAGAATTTGCTCAAGCATCAAAGAATTCGAAAGTAAGATTCCATCTGTAGCTCCAACTTCAACTATTAATCCTGGATTCCGATCGCAAATCAAAGCTATGATAACGTCTTGCCTGCACTGACTCTGACTATGTGTTATTAATTCATTGTATAACCTTAATTCATGTTCGGGAAGACTGATTCGAAAAAACTTGTCTATATTCTTTTTCAATTGAAATGATTGATTGGCAATATCTATTTGAAGACGTCTTAACCTACGATGAGAAATAATGGGGTTTGGCCGACATAAAGACACAATTTTAAGAAATTTCAACTTGAGTAAAGAGAAGAAATACATAACAGCTATGGTACAGTAAAATTATCTACACGATGCAAGGCTATGAAAACTACTACAGTCAAATATAGAAGATGTTTTGCATAAAGGCTATGGGAAAGAGAGTTCATACAATCTGAAAATCGAATTTAGACGTGAACCTCTACTTTTGTACCTTGGCACCGATTAGAATAAGCATATGCGCCTTCGCAATTTAGTGGATCCAGATGTCAATACGATTCTTTCATTTGATTTCTGGGACACAATAGTTATCAACACGGAATCTCCGCGAGAGCGATGGCATAAAACGATGAGGGAGTTAATCGACGAATTCAAATTGGAAAAAGATTGCGAAACATATGAATTCTATTACAACAAAATAGCCACCTCCTTGAGAAAACTAAACAAAGAATATGGTTATGATTTTGAATACAAATCGAAAGCGGCGTGGAGTTTCCTCTCTAGTCTAATTTTTATTGATACAAGGGATAGATTGGCATTTCAAGATCGTGCTTACGAAATATATTTACGAAACGCTGTTCTAGGAAGCAAATTAAATCCGTACTTTGAAATGTTTTATCAACGAGCGCGCAATCAAAATAGAATCATAATAACTTCAGATTACGAGTTCGATAAACATTTTATACGTCATTTATTGCAGCAAAAAGGACTTGTGTTTCCACTAGAAAATATATATGTATCTTGTGATTTAATTGCAAACAAATTATCAGGCACTCTCTTTTTGCAATTGCTTGAGAAATTCCGAAACAGAAGAATAGTTCATATTGGCGACGATTTGAAGTCCGATTTCTTGATGGCTCGTCGGGCAGGTATTGACACAATTTTCCATGCTCGCGTCGATAATGCGATTATTCGTAAATACTCTTTTCTCAAAACTAAATATATTGCAAAATTCAAGAAAATTCCTTGGAGAATCCCAACTTATAGAAACGATATCAGCTTGCTCAATTCATCCATGTTGCAGTTTAAATCGTATGTTGAGAGCAATCTTCGTCCTGGAGATAAGGTGTTTTTTTTGGGTTCTGAAGGAGCTTTCTTTTCTCAGTTTTTTGATGATGCATTCCATTTTCGCAATTTTAGCACGTGTGTGAATTTCGGAAGAAAAGAGATATTGCAGGAATTGTTCCCGGTCGACCCAGATTTTGTTGCTTCGATACTGCTGTTGGAGGAATTAACCATCAATGAGTTTTTGCGATATCTGAAGTCCTTTATTACGATCTCAAATGACGAACTAATTGAAGCATTAAATGAGGGATTTGAGAAGTACAGATCGTGCGATAAACCACTCAAGTCTCCATGTCTATTTTATCTGTTTCAACAAAATCCCAATCTATTTGCCCGGATAGTTACGGTTGATATTGGTTATAAGGGTACTTTTTCGATGGCTCTAAGCAGAATTCAAGATACAAATGTTACCGCCCTGCAATTGCTTGGATTTGAGCAGATTCAAAGGAGGGATAATTTGGAAATACAAAGTTTGTTGAATGTGACTTTTTCGGTATTTGGGCGTTCTTTTTCAACAAAATATCTCGAAAGTATTCTTGCCACTGGCCCCCGAAGTGAATTTAGTCTTCATGGATCCGTTCTTGAAATCCAAAATGCGCTTCTAAAGAGTAAATCCAAGAGGACTCATAGACTTCAAAAATTGATTCACTTTTCTCGTTTACCGTCTCGCACCGTGCAGAGAGCAATAGATCGCACAAGATTAGATGACTTGCGCATCGAGAAGAATAATGGAAGTAAATTGTCATAGATATTGCAAGTAATCATCTATTCAATCACATTTTTCGGTAGATGCTTCATTATCGAATGATTCATCAGCGATTATCTTCTTCCGAGTCTACGCCTCTCAACTCTTATATCTTTTAGAATCGTACTGCAGGTAATGCGCAGAGAAGAAATTTCAAATTCTAGGTCTCAATAGATTCATATGCATTTTTCCAGATCACGAATCCATTTCTATATCTATCTCGACTACTGATCGAAAATCCTTGAAGACCGCCCCAGCATGTAATTCCAAAAGGAAAGCTCTAAATTTGCTCTCTAACCCAATCTTGCGCTCGTTTCGCGAGCTAATTCCTCTCTGATTTCGAACTTTATCAAATGCACTAAAAACTTCCTGTAAATCAATTTACTAGAAATGACCAGACACTACTTTAGAGAAATAAATCGGATTTTCCAATATCTTTCTATGCCGTCGAAGTCCAGTTCGGCTCCCCTAATTTTTGGACAATCACTTAAATATGCAAAACTTTATCAGCGCATTCCACGATTCTTTTATCATGAGTAACGACCACTATTGTTCTGTGTTCAGAAAGCACTCTAATCAGTTGAATAAAACCGGATGTAGAATCATCGTCTAAAGCGGATGTCGGCTCATCAAAAATCAATATTCTCGATTCCGTATATAGAGCCCTTGCAATCGCCAAACGTTGCTTTTGTCCACCACTAAATCTCAGTGAATTTTCTCCCAAATTTTCGTATATACCTTTAGGTAAGGATAAAACCTCATCTGAAATATTTGCTTCAGTTAATGCTTTAACTACGCTCGGAACCGAAACTTGGTCCGGCTTTTCACCTAATGCAATATTCTCTAAAATAGTGGCGTTGATAAACTTTGACTCCTGTGAGACAAGAGCAATTCTCTTGAAGGGAGAGTTACCCAAAGATTGAAAATAAATATCTCCCTCGTTTGGAGTGAGAAAACCCATAATAAGATTTATCAAAGTTGTTTTGCCCGCGCCGGATCCTCCCCTAATTACGAATATCGAATTTTCATCAATGTCAAAGCTCAAATTCTTCAAAACTGGAAATTCTCTTCCTGAGTAAGAGTACGACAGATTTTGAATTGAAACCGCGACTTTCCTGTCAGTCATAGCAATTTCGTTTCGGGCTATCTCGCCATCTTTCAGATCCATTTTCATAAGTTCAATAATCTCAGAAGAAGCGACAATTGATCTACTTACTTGCAACCACGATGCTTGAAATCTCAGAAAAGCTGGCAAGACTCTTGCTGAGGCAGTGAAAATCAACATGATCTCCACCGCTAAACTCCGGCTGTCCCCAAGAAGCAAGCCAACTAGCGCGAATAATGCAACTCCAAAAATCAAAAAGGCTTCAAGAATATACTTGGGAAGCAGTCCAAGAGTTTGTAGATAGCTCACTGTTCCTGAGCGTTTTTTGTATACATCTTCAAAAGTGTTTGCAAAAAACCTAACTTTATCAAATAATACGATTTCCTTTTTGAGATTCAACGTTTCTTGAACGTGTTCTATTGCTTTTGCGAAACTTCTTATTGATATCTCTTCATTTATTCTTGATTTTAATGAAATAAATCTATTTAATCCGAATACAACAAAACTAAAGTAAGTAATTACCAATATTGCATTTATCGGCATCAACGTAATTAATATCAGTCCAATAATAACTATCAACAAGACTTCTGAGAATGCAATCGCTATGTAGCCCAAAGCGTCAACAACAGCGGCTTGAACTCCGTTAGTTAGCATAATAGCAATACCCTGAGAATTATTATCATGAGATTTGGCATCTCGATTCTTCAAAATAGATTCATAGAGTCTCTTTGAAAGTTCTGTAGCTCGTTTAGTTAAAAAGCGAAAGAGTATTGCGATAAACGTAATTCCGAATATACTTTTCAAAATGAACGAAATAATTATTATGCAGGTTAACATAATAATAGATTGATGCATATTAGCGTCGACAATTCCAATTTTGTCATTGAAATTTGAGTATGACTGGCCGGATGGATAGATTAATTTGATTGCGAGAAAACTCATGGCTACGATGCCAAGAAAATCAAAAACATTTGAAATTACGAGAAATATCGAATAGAAACCGTAACGTAGCCTGTCTACCCGAGAAAAGGATCTAATAACTGGCCAAATATTTGAAATTAAGTCAGTCCACATACTCAGATTTTCTTTTCATTATAAAATAAACGATAATCAGGCGAAGGCATGAAAAGAGTATTACTGGATAATATAGAATTGGAAAAAAACGTATAAAAATATTTGAGTTCGCGAGAATTATTTCCCATCTTTGGATTTCCACACGTACCCAATATTTGAAATTCTGGATTGGGCTTGCTGTTCTATACATTGTTAGAACTGATGACAAATTTGCAAATTTGAATCCTTTTTTATTCATTCGCATAAATAAGTCTAGATCTGCATTTCTTTTGAAATCGCCACGATATCCGCCGACCGATAAAAAAGCTTCCTTTCTAAAGACTACTGTTGGGTGGTTCATGGGATTCCTTTTATGTTTGAGTCTCTCTGAGATTTCATCACTACGTATTGGATTCTTGGTAGATTCTCGCGACCTACCCCAGTCTCCAAACCGAATCATTTGACCACCAAGTACATCAATATCGGGATTTTCAATCAAATACTGGTGCTGTTTCGATAACTTTGCTGAATCCCAAATATCATCCGCATCCGCAATCGCGATAAATTTGCCTTGAGCACGTAAAATTGCCATATTTTTTGCTAAAGATTGTCCAATATTAATTTCCGACTCTATTACCTGGATCTTTGTAGATTTGCATTGAAAAGCAATCATTTTGTCTTTGGTTCCGTCATTGCTACCATCCGAAACGAGAAAGAACTCATAACTGAGAAATTCTTGATTCAGCACTGCCGTGACCGCTTCATCAATGGTTTGCAAATCGTTATACGAACTCATAACAATTGTGAAAAAAGGAGATGTTGACATCATTCATCTAATACCTTTCGCTCTAATCTGTGGAAATCCTTTTTTGGCCTTAATCCTTTTCCTATATTCAAAAATTCAAATTTGCGCCAATATAATCTCATACGCAATATTCTACTCAATCCGCAGACTACTTTAGGAAGATGGAGTATAGATCTTTGTATTTCCCATGCCTCAGACGCCAATAATGGAGCACTCCGTGACGATGTTCCGCCGCTTTCAAATTCACAAATTACCAAAGGGACCCGGATAAAAGCTTTTTTGTTGGCCTTCCAGATTCTTGTCGTAAATTCGAAATCACCAGCAATCTTGAAGTTCATTGAATATCTGTTTGTTCCAATCGATTTAACAGAATAAAGAATGGCTTGATGACGTGTTGGTAAACTGTGATAGATAGTCCAAACATACTTACTTCTTCTGATCCGTCTAATTCCTAAATCTCGTTTCCAATTGCAAATAACTATTTGAAAAGGATCTGTAGAACCTAAATATTTGTAAATTTCAGGCAAATTTAGAGCTGTATCCCCGCTATTTAGGAACCAAACAAAATCTCCTGTCACTAATTTTAGACCTTTATTCATCGCATCATAAATTCCGTTGTCAGATTCGCTTATCCATTTTACTAAATTTTCGACATTTTCGAGAAATTTCACAGTTTCTTTTCCCGAATCTCCATCAATTACAATCCACTCAAGATCAGTATTAGCCATATGTCGACGTATGCTCTCATAAGTTCTTTTCAAACCTACAAGATTATTCTTATTCACTGTTACTATCGAAAGTTTAGTCATTTCAAAGTTCGATCAATGATTTATATAGATTAATGTATTCCAAAGTCATCCGACTTTGAGATAAATCTTCAGTATCGAACTTTGTGTATTCAAAATAGTTTGACAAATTGTGAATTAGTTCCATTGGAGAATCAAAGACGTAAACGTTTGGAAACTTCTGCAATTCAATGAGATTGTCGGATCTCAAACCAAGAATTCGCATCCCAGAGGCAAGTGCTTCTAACGCTAGTAGGGAGTAAACATCAACCGAACTTAAAAAAACCAAATTTTTATGATGCAAAAGTAAATCTCTAAATTTAGATTTGTCTGAAGTAAAAGGAATCAATTTCGCTTTGGTTTTTTTTATCCTCTCAGACGGCAAGTCTCCAACAATTGTTAATTTATTTCCGAGTTCTTCACTTAATTGCGTTAGAAGAGTTTCATTTCCTTTCAGGCGATAATCCAGATATCTCGATACAAATAGGAATGAGGATTCTGTTGATTCCAATCTCCTTTGACGATAAAAGCCAACATCTATACCATTATGAATAGTTTGAACATTTCCAAATCCCAAACTCTCAAGGTTTTTACTTAGCCAAAGCGCACAACTGACAATCCGCACTTGAGGTTGCAATGAAAAATGTATTAGAAAAGACTTTTTCTTCATAAATGACTTTGCTGTTATCAAGTCGATTTTAGACGAAGGGTAAGCAGCAAGATCTTGACAAGGATTGCAACCCGTTTTCCAACCAACGCATTCTCCGGGCATTGCACATCGGCCCGTATATACCCACTGATCATGCATCGTCCAAACAACTGGCTTCTTCGACTCCAAAATTGAACCAAGAAGCCATTTATAATGCCAAGAAAATGAATGAATAATATTTAAATGTATCAAATCGACTTTTTCGATACTCTTATGTAAACGAGATTTCATAAAGTAACCCGGGCTCAAAATCTCTTTTCCAATTAATTTATGAGATAAATAGTTGATGATAGCTACCCAAAATGGTGTCAAATTTGAGGCTTGAAATTTTTTGGCGCGAGAATCCCTAAATCCCTTTTTCCCATATCCATATAACATAACGCTTTCTACATTGTAGTCTTCTAACTCTCCCTGGAGATTGATTATGAAATTGAAGGCTCCACCCTCCAATTTCGAAGTAATGAAAAGTACTTTCACACTTCATTCCTATCTAATCTCTTTAACATCAAGGTTTGGACTAAATGTCCTCGTATCAAACTTATCATTACTCCAGAAAGAAGAATAAATTCTGGCATTGTGATTCCACCTGTGAATCCCAACGTGAATACGGGAAGAAGACCAAATACCCAGTATTCACTGCCTAAATTTCTGAGTTTTAATGAGAGTCTTAAGCAATAAACCATAATCATCGTTAGGAAAACTATCCCAAATAAGCCAAAATAAATTAATATATACAGCCACCCATTATCTATTGACGTCACCAAGTTGTCTTCTAATCTTTCACTAGAAGATATTACAAGCATTTCACGTACCCCTAAGGGTACTCCAAGCGGGAATTTTTCCAAATTTGTTGTATATATTTTAATAGGCGATATCAAGCGAAAGTAGGCACTACTTCCAGGTTGAGTAATTGATTCGATTCGGCTTAGTGTATAGCCTGAAATTACTAATGCGTAAATCACTAGAATAAATATGTCAATTGAGCTCTTCTTTTTCGTGAATAATACCTTCAAAAGCAAAATGATAGACATTGTCATCAATCCAGAAAAAGATCGGGTTGCTAATAGCCATAGACTAATGAGGCTCATGTAAATCCACCTCTGTCTATTTGATTTAAGTAATGCAACAACGGGAAGCAAGCAGATCGCGACTAAAGCGTTATACGAAGGCTCAATATAGAATCCAGGAGCACGAGAAACGCTGGCTAGAGAGTTCAGTTTGTGTGTGTTTAGATTAGAGAAATTTCCAAATGGAATGTCTAACCAATGATATCTGCCAAACCCAATTGACGATTGCAACAAACTAAAAGCAAAGCATACTGGAATTACGATTCTTATGGCAGATACCAAAATTGTGGTGTTTTTCAAAGAATCTCTTGAAACCGAGTATATTCCATAATAGGTCAAATTAAAAAGAGCAAATGACTGAATCCATTGAATTCCATCAAGATTGTCAGCTTCCATAAAATAAACGATTATGTTCAAGCAGAAACTAAACAGTATCATCATCTTAATAACTGGATTAGCATCCCCAGAGAAAAGACTGCTCATGACAAATGGCAATGCGATCAAAGAGACCGTAATGGGGAAATTTCGATAAAGTCCAAACTGGAATTGCAAGAATACTATGACAAAAGCAAATGTTAAACTAAAGACCAAATCAGATTTGGAGAGAGACTTTGTTGAACTTGATAAGGTCATTTCAGGCCTCGATTCTCGCTTTGCTTTCCTATAACTTCCGCATTAGTTTCTTGCAGCCTCATTGTAAAGTATCATGGGCCGGTCTTCCTTGTTAGAAATACCTAATAACTTTTTACTCAACCAGATTATGCAAAATCTATGAATAACTCAACCAAAAGTGTCAGTGACTAGCTTAGATGGAGCGCTCGATTGGCGCGAATTGTCCAAATTACATGCTCTCAAGAGAGGCCTCGGGTCAATTCGATGATGTTGCCGAATATGCTCGAATTGAGGACATCGCGTGACTAACTATTGTCATTTTGTTGCGAAGGCGTCTTATCGACTATACGCTTTGAATCGAGAAACTTCAGTATTTAGCAAAGTAGACTATAGGCATGAAAAGAAATTTGAATTCTTTCTCAAGAGATTGGGAGTTTTCAATTCCCCAGAAAATATTTCTACTAATTTGGCATATATTTCAAAATGTCATCTTCAAATCTTTTCTTTTTCCGGCTCGATTTCGACCACTTATTTTGAGACTTTTTGGTGCTTCAATCGGCACGGGAGTTTTAATTCGAAGAGGCGTCAGAATACATCTTCCTTGGAATCTTACGATTGGAAACGACTGCTGGATTGGTGAAGATGTTTGGTTCATCAACCACGAGAAAATCACAATAAGTTCAAATGTTTGCATATCTCAGAGATCAATTATCTGTTCTGGAGGTCATGATTACAGAAAGTCCTCACTTTCATACGCTCACAAGCCGGTGTCCATAAAAGATGGAGCCTGGATTTGCTTGGATGCTAAAATTCTGCCTGGCGTCACGATAGGCGAATGCTCCGTAGTATCCGCCGGAGAGATTGCTCGAAAATCAATTCCGAATTATTCAATATTGATCAACGGCCAAGTCCAAAGAATCAATTACCCCAGATAATTTCATGCCAAAACGAATCCTCCTTGTTACGACTAATTTCTGGCCCGAGCCCACCGGTACAGCGCCCTTCGCCACTGACTTGGCAATGGCGCTTAATCTTGAAGGATATAGTGTGAACATCTTAACTACATATCCACATTATCCATGGTGGTACATACCCGATAAGTACCAATCCATGCAGAATCCCTATATCGGCGAGGGCGGAATTACAATATATCGCACAAGAAATTACATTCCAAAATCAAGTAATATCATAACGCGAGTTCTCTACGAACTTTCACTCTTAAAGAATCTAGTACATACTATGAAAAAAACTGAATTTTCAAATATGAATTGTGTCGTGACTATAGGTTCGTCTTTTGCGGGACATTTTATTGGAAAGAATTTTGCGAAACAAAGAAAAATCCCACTGCTAGTCATTATTCATGACTTAGTTGGAAAAGGTTTGGAACAGTCTGGTATAGCCGGAGGGAAAATTATTTCTAAATTTGTACAACGTCTCGAGTTTATTAATCTTAGAAGTGCTTCCGGCATTGCGGTTATTTCTTTTGCGATGAAAAGTGCACTTCAGGAGATGGGTGTTGAGCCTGAAAAAGTCTCGCTAATACCCCTATACGCTGCCAAAACAATTCCTGAACTGGGGAGCTACAAGGCAAAAATGTCAAATAGATGGGATCCAACTACCTTCGCGGTTGTGCATTCTGGCAATATGGGTAACAAACAAAATCTAGAAACACTTATTGATGCCGCTAGAATTTTAAGTTCTGAAACAACTATCACTTTTTATTTGGTCGGTCATGGAAATCAGGAGGTGCACCTAAAAAACCTCGCCAGGGGGTTAAAAAATCTGCACTTTATGCCAGCTGTGGCAGATGACGATTTGCCGAAAGTACTTGGGGCAGCCGATCTACTGTTGGTGAGTGAGAGAGCGAGTCAATTAGAAATGAGTCTTCCAAGCAAATTGACTTCGTATTTTTTTAGTAACAGACCGGTTATTGCTTCAGTCCCCATAGCCGGAGCTACGGCGCAATATCTTGATGGGCTTGCTGAAATTGTTCCTGCTGAAAACCCGAAATTACTGGCCGAAAAAATCATGTACATGAAGCAAAACGAAGCATACAGAAAATCATTGGCTGAAAAAGCACTTGAATTCGCCCGCCAAAATCTAACTAGAGAGAATGGTCGTAAGCGTTACATTGACTGGATCGTAGATATCCTAGTTAATTGAAGGTTGCTTTATTTTTGGTCGAACTTACTTTCTATATTCCAATCATTTAGCGCACTATGCAAATCATATTGCCAAGTAAATCCGAACTCTTGCAATTTTGAAGGTGCTATGTTTGTTGGGAAAACAAGTTTCAGTAACCGTTGACCAAGACTTCCTAAAGGACCACCAACCTTAGAGAGCGCTTTGCCTACCTGAGCAACAGGAATTGATGTAGGCTTTGCGTACTTAGATATGCTACAAAAAGCGTCACAGATTTCACCTATTGTATAATTCCGAGGAAAAGAAAAGTTGTAAACAATTTGCCTTATATCTTTTTCTGCAAAAAAGATCAGCGATCGAGTAGCGTCCTTCACATATCCAGACGCTTTTCGCGTTTCCCTTCCGCCGGGGAAAAAGAAATAGCGACCTTTAAGTGCTTTTGCTAGTCTTGTGAAATTTCCCCGCTCATCACGGCCAAAAACTACCGCTGGGCGACAAATGACAAGTGACCGATTTTGTGGGTCTTCATTTTGCCAATTGCGGTGAATCTCCTCAGCCATCAATTTAGACTTACCGTAATCGCTTATGGGCGCAGGAGTGGTGTTTTCGTCCAGCAAATTTTCGTTTGGACCGTAAACAGAAATAGAACTTGTGAAAACAATTTTATTAATTGAATTATCCGAGGCCCATCGCGTAACGTTCTCAGCGCCTTTTATATTCGTTTCATAGTATTCACTGGGTTTGTGACCAGGTGTTCGGTGTACAGCAGCTAAGTTGAAGACAATCTCAGGTTTAGAGTCTAACTTCAGGTTAATTTTCTCACGAACGTCGCAAGCGATAAATTTGAGAGCCTTACGCTCTGGTAGAACCAGATCGGCAATGATTACATCGAAATTCTGAGATTGAAGTTCTTCTGCTAGATGGGTTCCGATAAAACCACTTCCGCCAAAGATTATGGCGTACCGCTTGGTGTTGCTTTTCGCCAACTTATCAGGCATTTTCCCTCTCGCATTCTAATTTCTGACTTACCAGATTAGAGCAAATGGATATGCTTGACAATGCGAGGCTTTAACATAACTTGGAGAATTTAACTTAAAACTAATGATTTGAGATACTTTTATACAAATTCCACATTAACTCAAGTGCTATTCTACTGCAGGGGGCCAAATCTTTGAAAAAGGCGGGAATTAGTTTCATGCTAACTAAACAGAGTTGAATCTGAAATGGACACGTATAATATCTCAAATAGAAAACTATTGGTTTGCGCTTTTATTGCCTCGGATTTCATAGCAATTTTTTGGGCTTCGATATTTGTCTATAATTTTCGGTTTCGTTCATCTTTTTTTGAGACTGAGCCAGAACCTTCGATTGCAACGTTTGACTACCAACTTATTCTTGGTGTCGTAGTGCTTGGATGGTTGATAGCTTTCGGCGTGAGCGGCATTTATAGTTTGAATCACGACACTCTTTTTATTTTAAATTTACAGAGTCTCATCAAGCGGTCAATCTTGTACTTCTTCTCTTTGGGTTTTCTCTCGTTTGTTTTACGCGCGTCTTTCTCTCGAACGGTATTCATTACTCTTCTTCTATCAGGGCTGATTAACTTAATATTGGTTCGTACACTTCTTTACTTTATTTTTTTAAAACCTTTAATCAAGCGTAAGAAATTTTCTACTCGCTTAATGATTGTCGGCCGCACAATGCGCGAATCTCAACAATATAGTGATTGGATCATAAAGAATCGATTGTTAGGTTATGCAGTCGTTTCGAGAATGGAATGTACCGCGATTAGTAGTACCTGGCTAGATGAGTTTGAAAGGATTACAAAGTTCACGCCCATTGATGAAATCTTGCTTCTGCCTGGAATGGAAAGTGATAAAAATTTCTCCAGATTTGTTCATTACTGTGAGGACCTGGGAATTAAGACTAATTGGATTCCTTTGGATTCTGGAAATCTTGGATATTGGTTAATCCCAAGGCCACAAGTAGGAATTCCATTCCTCGCATTCTCTCATTCGAAGATTTCGGTTGCGGAGAGGATGCTGAAGAGATCATTTGATGTGGTGTTTGCTGTTTTAGCTCTTGTACTTCTAAGTCCGGTTTACTACGTGATTTCAGTACTCATTCTCATCACGAGCGGAAGGCCGGTTTTTTACTCTCAGAAGAGAGTTGGGCTCAATGGCAAGGTTTTCAATTTCTATAAGTTTCGCTCTATGGTCAAGAATGCAGACCAATTGATTTCTTCAGCGGCCAATGTTCATGCGAAAGATCATGTAATTTTTAAGGATAAGAAGGATCCACGGGTGACCCCCATTGGACGCATATTGCGAAAGTACTCTCTTGATGAGCTCCCCCAATTCTTTAATGTGTTGATAAATGACATGTCGGTGGTTGGGCCCAGACCTGCACTTGTGCACGAAGTGAAGAAGTACGACTCTATGTATGAGCGCCGTCTTAATGCCAAACCGGGAGTAACTGGTCCGTGGCAAATTAGTGGACGTTCTGATCTTGATCTGCAGACGAGCGTAGCCCTTGATTTGAACTACATGGTTAATTGGAGTTTTACTCGAGACTTGTGGATCATCATCGCAACTATCGGGGCAGTATTTAAAGGACGCGGTGCTTACTAATTAAGACTTTTGGAAAGAAAGCATTTGCACTTGGTCTTGTAGTTTATTCACTAACTTTACTTTTGTTTACTCTATTTCCTCGTCCGTTGTTGGAATCGGCAAGTCCAAGTGAGATTGAAGAGTTTCTACGAACTCATGCCAACCTTTTCTACAAGATTCTTTATGCAGATACTTCATTGGTTTACATCGGGAATTATTTACTCTTGCTCCCTTTTGCTTTGCTCGTTTCGTGGGCGTTTCCTTCATGGTCTGTTGTCACGCGACTTCTAAGTGCAGTATTGATTTCTGGATTTATTGAAATTTCGCAGATTTGGATTCCGGGACGCGTTTCAGATGTCGTGGACTTTATTTCAAATGTATTTGGTGCTTCTGTTGGAATTCTTATTTACGAAAAGTGGTTGCGTCGAAAGAGTTAGCAGTTATCCTTTATTTTGACTATTTCAGGGCGGACAAGTGGTTGAGTAATTGAAGTTAAGCTACCTGTACCGCCTCTAAATTGGGCAACGATTACTTCACTTGCATCGGGCGCTAGATCTATGTCCTCGATAAAAATAGGTCGCTCACGTTCAGAACCTATGCGGGCATTACCATCTGCGCCCGATCCAAGGGATCCTCCGATAAGCGTGGACTGATAAGGCCCATAAATGAAGACTTTGAATCGATGTTGTCCCGTGACTAACTCTTTTGGCTTTCCTTTATCTGCTCTTGTGAGTACATACGGAGGTAAATCTTGGGCGTTCACAACTCGATTTTTGAGATACACGGTTACTTGGGTGGTTGGGCTTGGAGCGCAGGTTAAAGTCTCGATATCAACTTCTCGGTCTAGGTAGTAATCAAGTTTGCTAGCATCGGTATTTTGAATAACGACACGATACTGATTGTCTAAAGTCTTGTTGAGAGAGCCTGCAAGTCGTGTTTCTTCATTCTCTGCTTGGGTATCTTTTGAAGTGGTGTAAAGCAAGAGGCGATTTTCCAGGATAGATTGATATAGCGCTTTTGGCATCTTACGTACGCTGAATTCTCTTGCTAGAAGTTGACTAAAAGTGGATTTCATAATTGTTACTAAGAACTCTTTGCGCGCCATATTGTCTTCTTCATACCGCTTATAGGCTGTTTTAAGCGTCTCTTCAACAACATTCTCCGAATCAATTTGAAGCCCGTCGGGTAAGGTCACAGTTCCAATTGCCTTCAGAAAGTAACTGAGTGCGATGGGATCGGTTGCTATGAAGCCATCAAGAATTTCTCCGGTTTGGAGGCGCCATAGTTCTAGGTAATTCATGGCACCGTATGGGAAATGGGGCGAAAGGTTTGCGTTTTGCCAGATACCAGGATTATTTCCGTAGAGTTCAAAGTATTCATCGGAATGCTTAATAGGCAGAGCAGTGAGGTGCTGTAGTCCCAAATTTGATGAAGCTTTTATTACCTCGAGCTTTCCGCGATTGATCTCGACAATTGCATAGGCACCGAGAATTCCACCTGTGCCCCTAGCTTCGGCGGAATTTTGGAAGGAGATCATGTATCTCTTGGGTCGATCAAAACCTGCGAGCTCAGGATAGTGTTTGGCTGCAAAGAGAACTTCAGGTTTGATCTTGAAAATATCTATTCCAACTAGTTGTGATGCTTGTTTGATACCAGGTAATGAAAGGTACCGCAGCAAGTCATTGGTATCCCGAAAAAGAGTGTCGCCTACATCGATAACTTGACTTGGCTTTAAAGGGGTATCAGGAATGTTGCGATAGGTATTTAGTAGTTGAAGTGAGTTCCACACTATTGCGAGAACTGGTACGGCAACAATCAGAGAAATGGAAAGTGCAAAGGTCTTAATTCTCATAGTCAACTTGAGATAACGCTAATGGAGTCGGCGAAGTACGAGGATAAGAATGAATCTGGGAGGGTACGAGATTTACTTCGACGTGGAGAAGTGATGATTACTACTGAGCGAGACTTGGCATAGAAATCTACCAGTCGTTTCCAGCTCTGACTTAAGAAATATTTCTCTGGCTTGTCTAGTTCCCGACAGTGTCGTAAAACCTGATTCTCTCTCAGTTTAGGCAGAGTGCCCTGCATTGAGAGCGTGTAATCAAAATCTACGGGCATTAAGTTTTGTTCTTGGAAATCAATGTCATGTGGGGCCCTGCAATCACCATCAATAATGGTCGCTCCGATCGCATTTGCCTCAAAAACGGCATGCGCGATTGTTTGAGAGATATCAGTCGTGCCTCGTGGGATGAATGCAAGGATTTGGTTCTTGTTCTTTACACCTATCCACTCGTAGATGGTCCTCATTACCGTATTGGAAACTTTCGCAAGTTCGCGCTCAAAGTGAGACTCTTCCATGCCGTCTGGATCACTTGGACGAAGTTCGGGATGAATTAATTCATCAGTGAGTGATCGTCGCTCACAAAGAATAGGAGCATCGTTAAGGGCATCGAGAACTAATTGATCTGCAGCGATCAAGAGCTCGGGTGAAAAGCGTCCGTGAATAAATTTCTCTATTGAAGTCGTTCGCTCTTTCATAGGTGAAAGTCCCCATCTTTGGGCGGTGAGTGCGGCAAAGTCCGAGGTCTCTTCTCCGTCTGTTACCTCGGTTCCAAATGAGGTCACCAGAGATTCGGGAAAGTGGTGGCGAATGACGAGTTCTGCGAAAGGCGAGCGAGCCTTATTTTGGCGACACGCGACGGCAATTCTCACGCCGCACACTGTAGCGGCGGCTTTTGGGGTCTATGGCATCGCTATAAACGGACTTGGCGTGTGCAGTGAGCCCGTTTGAAGGATCGCCGCTTGGCCATAAGAATTCTCGAGGGTATCTTTAGGCATTCCACCAGCGAGGTAGGTCCAATGGAACTGATCGCCTACTGGCGATTACTTGTGCAGTCGCGACGTTTGATTTCTGTCACGACTCTTTGTGGCCTGCTTATTTCTCTCCTTGTAACAATGTCGATGACGCCTGTTTATAAGTCTTCGGCACAACTATTTGTGTCTACACCAGCGTCCGCGGTCGATATCTCTGCGCTATTGACCGGTTCAAGTTTTTCTCAGCAGCGCGTGAAGTCATACGCCCAAATTATTAATAGCCCTGTAAATCTTGAACCTGTGGTCAAAGAACTCAAACTCAAGATGTCGGCCGAGGAGTTATCTAAGAACATCACCGCATCTGCTCCATTAGACACGGTACTAATTTCCTTAACAGTTACTGATACCAATCCTAAGCGAGCTGCTCGAATCGCAAATGCTGTAGCGCAACAGTTTGGAATCACAGTGAAGAGTCTTGAGTTGCAGGAAATTGATACTGAATCGCCTATCAAAGTTTCGATTGCCAAATTTGCTACTCCTCCGACGGCTCCAGCCGCTCCGCAGAAGTCCATAAATTATGCGCTGGGCTTGATGTTGGGATTTGGATTAGGTTTTGGAGTTGCAAGCTTAAGAAAGTTACTCGACAATACAGTCAAGAATGAAGATGATTTAGGTGAGATCCCACTCCTAGCGGCAATTGGTTTTGATATAAATGCAGATGAAAAGCCGCTAATTACCCAAATCGGAAGATATGCAGCTCGAACAGAGGCCTTTAGAACTTTACGCACAAATCTCAAACACGCTAATCCCGGTGTTAATCCAAAGTCAATAGTATTTACATCCGCACTTCCTAATGAAGGAAAATCTACTTCGGCAATCAACATTGCCATCTCGCTGACTCAATCTGGCGAAAGAGTCCTTCTTGTCGAAGCAGATCTTCGCCGGCCTAAAGTTCCCATTTACCTCGAGTTTGCATCAAAAGTTGTGGGTCTCAGTGAGTTGTTGAGTTCGCCCACAAAGTTGACCTGGCCCCTTGTGAAGAAACACATGCGAAAGCACCCGGAAATTGATCTCCAGGTGCTGACTTCAGGTCGAATTCCTCCTAATCCTGCAGAGTTATTGGAGTCTGGTCGATTCAGAGAATTGCTCACGATCTTGCGTGCAAAATTTGATTACATCATTATCGATTGCCCACCTTTGCTTCCTATTACCGATGCAGCAATTGTTGCCGCCCAAACCGATGGTGCAATTCTGGTCTCACATGCAGGAGCCACGAAGATTCCTCATTTCGAAGGCGCACGAGATGCAATACGTGGAGTTGGTGCTCTCGTTCTTGGAGTTATATTGAACAAAATTCCTGAAGATGCGATGGAATACGAGTACGGCTATAAGTATGGATATCCGAAGTATTACGGTTATAGCGGCAAGCCTTACGATCCATTGAATTCCCATGAGCGAGATACTCGCTATGCACCTCCAAAATCGGAAGTTGACCGCATGAACGAGGAAGAATTTGTCTTCATCAAGGGAAAGCGCTTTAAAGAAGAGTTAATGCGCGATCGAAATAAGATCTAGGAATTAATGCGCAATAGATGGACATCGGCTCTCCTCGTGGGAGCATTTATCCTCTCGTTTCAACAAACTGCACCTTATCTCGCATTTCTTGCAGAAGTCTGCAGAGGACCTGCGGCTTATCCTCCAGATTTACCTGACTGCCTCGACCCAGCGGTTCTGGCGGCCCAAGAAGCTGCTAAGAAAGTAGCAGAAGAGAAAGCTGCTGCTGAAGCTGCTAAAGCGGCAGCAGAAGCTAAAGCTTCAGAAGAAAAGGCGAAAGCAGATGCTGCTCGCTTGCTTGCAGAGCAAGAGAAAGCAAAAGCTGACGCCATTGCTGCGGAAATTGCAGCGGGAAATATCAAAGCGGCTGCGGAGAAAGCAGCAGCTGAAGCAAAGGCAGCTGCAGAAGCAACTGCAAAAGTCGAAGCGGCAAAAGTAGCTGCGGCGGCAGAGAAAGCTCAGAAAGAGGCTGCACTCGCTGCAGCACAGAAAGCGGCTCAAGAAGCAGCCGCAAAACTGGCGGAAGAGCAGGCGAGGTTATCTGCTGAAATCCTTGCCAAGGAAGCGGCAGCAAAGGAACAAGAGGCTAAGGCTGCAGCCGCAAAGAAAGCTGCAGAGGATGCTCAAAAAGCTTTTGAGGCTCAACGTGCTCAGTTAGAGGCTCAAATAGCAGCCGCCAAGGCGGAGGCAGATCGCCTTGCAGCAGCGCAAGCCGCAGCAGCAGCAGAGCAGGCGGCAAAGCAACAAGCGGCGCAGGCTCTTGCACAACAGGCGCAGGCGGCAACGAATGAGGCAGATAGTGCGCGGCGCGCATATGTGGCAGCTGGCGGTAATGCGTTGCGAGCTGGTCCCATTGTTGAAGAGAAAGTTCGGCCCTCGAGTGTCGGCTTTGAGTATTTAAAAGCGCAACCACCTGCAGAAAATGCAACGCTTGAAGAATTGCGCGCCGCGTGGCAAGCAGCTGAGGCGAAAGCAACGGCCGTTAGCGGTCAAGCAAAGGCAGCAAATGATGCAGCTTCTGCTGCGAAGGCAGCTGCAGATAAGGCAACAGCAGATGCAAATGCAGCGGCAGATACACAGAAAAGACGTGAAGCAGACAAATCTGCTGCAGAATCCAAAGTGAAAATAGCAGAAGCCAAAGCTAAAGCAGAAACTGATGCCCAGGCAAAGCTCTTGGCTGAAGCGTCAGCCGCAGCAGCTGAAAAAACTCGAATTGAAAATGAAGCCAAGCAACTAGCTGCTGATGTACTTAAGAAGGAAGCAGAATTCAAAGAAGCGCAAGCGAAAGATCTTCAAGCCCAGGCAGCTGCAGAAGCCGCTTCAGCAAAAGAAGCAGCGCTCAAAGCAGCTTCAGAAGCATTAACGAAAGCAGCAGACGCTGGTGGAGATTCCGCAGAAGCTGCCAAAGCAGCTCTTGCATCACTCAACAGCGTCGTTGCCATGGCACAGAGCGCTGCAAATAAAGCAGCAGATGCAGCCAGCACCGCTAACTTGGCAGTCGATGCTGCGTCTAAGGCGGTTACTGATAAAGCTGCTGCAGAAGTTGCTGCGAAAAACGCAATTGCAGATGCAGAAAAGCAAGCCCAAGCAGTTAAAGAAGCGGCAGCAAAAGCGGCGATTCAAAAAGCAGCAGCCGAAAAAGCGTCAACAGAAGCGAAGAAGAAGTTAGAAGCTGAGCAAGCAAGAGCGAAGAAGAAGGCGGCGGCGGCAAAAGCTGCAGCTGCGAAGAAAATTGCTGTACTTAATGCCAAAGCAAAAACTCTAGTTGGAGGCGCTAAAACAGGATCTGCGACCGCCCAAGATAATGCAAATTCAGCTAATACGCAGTCAAAATCAGGAAGCGTAAAGCTCGAAGAAGCGGAGAAAAAAGTCAAGGATGCCGAGAAGAAAGTCAAAGAAGCTGAGGCTGAGTTATCGCGCCAAGAAAAAATCTTGAATTATTTGAAAAATGCTCTCCAATCAGCTCAGAATGTACTCAGTTCCATTATCAAGAATATTTTCAAGAGTGACAAAAAGGATTCAAAAGAAGGTGCGTCGAAGAAATTTGAAGAGGCAAAACGCACGGTCGAGAATTTGAGTCGAGACGTCGCACAAGCATCGAGTAAACGGGATCAAGAACAATGGAAACTTGATAATGCTAAATCTGAATTATCTATTGCCAAAATCCAGCTATCTGCGGCAAAAGATAGTGTTCTGTACGTTGGAAGTTACGTTAAAGCGGCAAATGACGCAGCAGATAGTTATAGGCGAGCTGTCAATGTTTCGGAAGCGGTTGCTCGTGGTATCGACGGTGCTGCTAAAGAAGTAGCAGGAATCGAAATTCAGCAATTTGCTTCTGAGAGCAGCATCAAGGTTTCTACTGGATGGATGGTTCTAGGTTTCTTCGCAGGAATAATTTTCACGTTATTCGCAACGCGCGATCGTAGAAGAAGAAAAGTGAATCCTAAGGTCCTTAATGAACTGCTTCAAAGTGAAGAGAAATTCGTCCCTACTTTGAAGAATCTTGAACTGGACACTCCAACTAAGAGAGTGAAAAAGAATGTGCCGAAGAAAACTACAAAGAAAGCCGCGCTGAAGAAAAAGTCAAAGAAATAGTTATTCGGTCTCTTGCTGAGACATAGGAGTAAACGTGGCGGTTCGCGCTAGGAATTTAACTTTCTCTGCGAGATTACAACGCATCATGGATGCCGCAACTAAGCGCGGACTGTTATGTATTTCACAAACAAAAGTAAGGACTCCATATTCCGGGAAAGTGACTGCAATTAACCCGAAGTGCCCTACTGACTACAAAAAGAAGAAATCAGTCGGCAGTAAGTCGGCAATAGAAAACTTTCATCAGGGTCCCTTTTCGCATAAACCCAGGCCAGGATGTGCTTACAACAGTGGCATGGTTGTGCTGGAGAGAGATCTTCTGCTAACTCTTAATCACCGGGTCGTAGGTTCGATCCCTACACAACCTACTTTCCTAGTAAACTACTATTCGGTTAAAGTACGCTTCAAAATTCAAGGAAAGATTTCTAAATGGCGATAATCCACTTGATTTCTGGATTACCAGGTTCTGGGAAGACGACAAAATATAAGGAGCTAGCGAAACTCTGCCCTCTTATCCGAATGTCTCCCGATGAGTGGATGCAGGCTTCTGGGATTTCGCTTCGCAATGCATCGGCAAGAGAATCTATTGAGGAGTTTCAATTTAAACTTGCGCTGGTCTTATTGGATCGAGGAATTGATGTGGCTATCGAGTGGGGAACTTGGAGCCGAATTGAGCGAATAGAGATCCTGCTAGCTGCTAAGGAGCGAGGCCACGAAGTCAAAGGATATTTTTTAAA
>Ga0194123_10002660_pt1 | contig 22799 bp, 16 predicted proteins | sample TA2MahsurfametaG_5_FD_155479 | JGI IMG/M metagenome (GOLD analysis project Ga0194123, IMG submission 155479) | Freshwater microbial communities from Lake Tanganyika, Tanzania - TA2015023 Mahale A surface | ecosystem: Environmental > Aquatic > Freshwater > Lake | place: Tanzania: Lake Tanganyika... | reverse complement strand
CGATGGCAAGCTCTCGCGTGGCGAACTTTCGGCCGATCGCGCCCATGGCGCGGCACCCGCATTTCGCCGCTTCAAGGAACTCGATACCGACCGCAGCGGCGGCGTGAGCCTCGAGGAGTTCAGGAAGGGCCCGATGTCCGGAAAACTGCCGCCCGAGCGTCAGGAAAAAATGTTCCGCCGACTCGATACCAATGGCGACGGCGTCATCGACGCCAAGGACCGGCCGGAGGGAAAATCCGCGCCAGCGCGCAAAGGAAAAAAAGGCGAAGGCGCGGGCAAGGAGAAGGAGGCCGCGGCCCCCGATCGCGCCCGATTGGTCCGCGAACACGACCGCAACGGCGACGGTGCGGTGGACTTCGAAGAATTCAGCGTGATCCCGCGCTTTCGCGATCTCGGCGAGGACGAGCGCGAAGACCGCTTCGAGGCGCTCGATGCCAACGGCGACCTGAAGATCGAGGCGGATGAAGTGTGAAGGTTCAAGTGAATAGGGAAAAGAGATTGGAGATGGGGGATTGGTAATTGGGAAAGAAGAGGGAAAGTGCAATCCACAAGGGGGGGCACGGGCAGCTTGCCCATGATCGTTGGCAAAGCGAATGATCCGCGCGCGCAGCACCGGGGAGCGTCGGCATCCTGCCGGCATCGCCCCGCGTCCCGCGGGGCGGGTGTTGGAACGAGCAAGAGTCGTGCGAAGCACTTCAAGGCGCGTGGGCGTCTCGCCCACATCCACGACAGGCAAGGATGCCCTTCCTCCGGGAAGAAAGAGACCCGCGCGCAGCTCTGGCGATCGAGACGTGCAAGCAACGATCCCGGACCCCGCCTTGCTCCATTCAATATTCAACATCCAACATTCACCACCGCTTCCGCTCACTTCCTGCATTGTTGCAGCAGGCCGGCGAGGTAGCCGCCGATTTGGTCGAGCGCGTTGCGGTAGGGCGACGGAGCGAGGAGGTCGAGCGCGTCGCGGCATTCGTCGATGAGGCGCAGGGCGGTGTCGACCGCGCTTTCGACGGCGCCCGCGTATTCGGCGATGCCGAGCAGCACCGGCAGGTCGAGCGGTTCCTGATTGAGGATGCGCCGGTTGAGCTTGATGCGTTGCGACTCGGAGGCGGTCTCGAGCAGGTTGAGGATGGGCAGGGTGAGTTTGCCCTTGAGGAGATCGGTGCGCAGGGTCTTGCCGACGCGGTCTTCGGAGCCGACGAGGTCGAGGCAGTCGTCGTAGATCTGGTAGGCGGTGCCGAGTTTCATGCCATACGCGTGCAGTCGCTCCGCCGATTCCTCGTCGAGGCCGGAGAGGGTGGCGGCGATTCCGGTGGCGATGGCGAAGAGCGCCCCGGTCTTCATGCCGATCACCTTGAAGTAGTCCTCCTTGGTGAAGGTGAGATCGAAGCGGCGCTGGGTTTGGATGATTTCGCCTTGGCAGACGTCGCGCGCGGCGCGGCCGACCCTGCGGCAGATGTCGATGCTGTCGAAGTCGGTGGCGAGGGTGAGCGCGTGCGAGAACAACGCGTCGCCGAGCAGCACCGAGAGCGAGTTGCCCCACTTGGCGTTGGCGGTCGGTTCCATGCGGCGGGTTTCCGCGCCGTCGATGATGTCGTCGTGGACCAGCGTGGCCATGTGGATCAGCTCGACGATGACGCCGAGCTTGATGTGGTCGACACTGACGCCGCCGCAGGCGCCGCCGACGAGGATGGAGAGCGCGGGGCGGATGCGTTTGCCTGGGGTGTCGCAGATGTAGCCGACGTAGGGTTCGACCGCGGGATCGAAGGCGTGGATTTGCGCGCGGATCGAGGATTCGACGCGTTCGAGTTCACGCCGGATGAGGAGGCGTGGGAAGATCCCGTCGCGCAGGGGTGGCTGGGTGGTGGCCATGGTCCGGTGCGCCGGGAACAAGCCACATGCGGCGCTCTTTCGCAACCCGGATGTTGGCGGATGTTCGACGATTTTCCGAATCGTGACGCGGTGGCGGCCTGGTCACGCCAACGCCCTCCAGACGGAGGCGACCAACGAGCAGAGCAGGAATCCGACAGCCAGCGGTAGCAGGGCGGCGACGGTGGTCCATTTCCAACTGCCGGTTTCCCTGTGGATCGTGTACAGCGTGGTCGAGCACGGGTTGTGGCAGAGGCTGAAGAGCATGAGGCAGACGGCGGTGAGCGTGGTCCATCCGCCCGCTTCGAGAATCGCGCGCACCGAGGCCGGATCGGTTTCGAACATCACGCCGGTGCCCGCTCCGCCGTCGAGGCCTGCGACGAGCACGGTGAGCATGAGGATGGTTGGCACGACGATTTCGTTGGCGGGGATCGCGACGATGTAGGCGAGCAGCACGACGCCGGTGAGTCCCATCGTCCAGGCCAGCGGGTCGGCCGCTTCGACAAACCAGGCGGCGAGACTGCGGTCGGCCACCTGCACGTTGGCGCAAAGCCAGATCGCCGCGCCGGCTGGCAGTGCGAACACGACGGCGCGCCAGAGGACGATGAGCGTGCGGTCGACGAGCGAGGTGGCGAGTGTCCTCCAGAAGGCCGGAGGCCGGTAGGGCGGGAGTTCGAGGCTGAACGAGGTGGCCTCGCCGCGCAGCACGGTGCGGGCGAGCAGCCACGACGTGAGCATCGCGAATCCGAAGCCGAGCAGGGCGACGGCGAGCACTGAGAGTGCGGCGATGCTGCCGCGCCATGCTTCGGGTGCGAGCGTGCCGATGAACACGCCGGCCATCAGGATCTGGGTGGGCCAGCGGCCGTTGCACAGCGAGAAGTTGTTGGTGAGAATGGCGATGAGGCGTTCGCGCGGGGAATCGATGATGCGCGTGGCGACCACGCCGGCCGCGTTGCAGCCCAGCCCCATCGCCATGGTGAGCGCCTGCTTGCCGTGTGCGCCGACTTTTTGAAACAACCGGTCGAGATTGAAGGCGACGCGCGGAAGAAACCCGAAGTCCTCCAGCAGGGTGAAACACGGAAAGAAGATCGCCATCGGCGGCAGCATCACGCTCACGACCCATGCGGTGGCAAGGTACATGCCGTCGACGACCAGCCCTTTGAGCCATGCGGGTGCACCGAGCGCTTCGGCCCATCCGGAGAGCAGGGTGTGTCCTTGATCGACCAGCAGCGAGGCGAGCATCGCGGAGGGGACGTTCGCGCCGACGATCGTGAGCCAGAGGATCACCCCGAGCACGAGGACCATGATGGGAAACGCGGTCCACGGATGGGTGAGGAGGCGGTCGAGCTTCTGTTGCCAGGCGAGACGGCGCGAGTGGTCGCCGCGGGTCACCGCTCTTGCGGCGATGCGCGCGGCCTCACCATGGATCGACTCGGCGATGCGGTCGTGAAGGTCGGGCGGCAGTTGCCAGCGCAGTTCGCCCGCACGCCGCAGCAGGTCGTCGCGCGACGAGGTGGATGCGTCGGCTGTGTGGAGCGGCGCGGGATGCGCGCGGGCACTGTCGTTGTCGGCGGGATCCGCGGCATCGCCTGCCGAGCCGATCGCGCCGTCGCGGACGGCGTCGATGATCTCGCGGTCGCCTTCAAGCAAGCGCAGCGCGACCCAGCGCGGTTGTGCAAGCTGCGGGAACACGTCGGCGAGTCGCGACTCGACCTCGTCGAGTGCCTGGCGCAGTCCCGCGATTTCCAATGGGAGCTTGCGCGGCGCGGGTTGTCCGGCGCTGGTCGCGACGCGTGACAATTCCGCGAGCAGTTCCGGAATGCCTTCGCCCGATCGCGCCGCGCACGGCACGACCGGAACGCCGAGGTCGCGCGCGAGCTGGCGCACATCGACCGACATTCCGTGTGCGCGCGCTTCGTCCATCAGGTTGAGGCAGACCACGGCGCGACGGGTGATCTGGAGGATTTGCAACGCGAGGTTGAGGTTGCGTTCGATGCAGGTCGCGTCGATGACGATCACCGTCACGTCGGGTCGGCCGAAGAGCAGGAACGAGCGCGCCACTTCCTCGTCCGGCGAAGCCGAGAGCAGCGAGTAGGTGCCCGGCAGATCGACGATGCGATAGCGCTTGTCGTCGTAGGTGAAGCCGCCCTCGGCGCGCGAGATCGTCTTGCCCGGCCAGTTGCCGGTGTGCATGCGCAGTCCGGTGAGCGCGTTGAACACGGTGGTCTTGCCGGTATTCGGGTTGCCGGCCAGCGCGACCACGTGGTCGCTCTCACCGATTTGCAGGCCGAGCCGCCGCAGTGTGCCGAGGCGCGACGGGCAGGTGACGCAGGCTTCGCCGGGCGTGTGTGGTGCTTGCCGGTTCATGATGCGGGGCGGACGAGGATGCGTTCGGCCTGGTTGCGGCGCAGGGCGATGAGCGCGCCGCGCACGTCGTAGCTGCGCGGGCTGCCGAACGGGCTGGCGAATTCGCAGCGGATCGCCGTGTCCGGAACCAGTCCGAGATCGAGCAAGCGCTTGCGTTCGAGGCCGGTGCACGATGGTGCGAGCGCGTGGACCACCGCGGCCCCGCCCACCGGCAGCTCGGACAAACGGAAGACGTCCTCGGGTGCTTGCTCGTCGCGCTCCGGAGCGCGGACATGGACCAGCACGGCCACCGCCGCGGGCACCTCGATGTGGCGGCCCTCGACCCGGCAGTGGATCGAACCGTAGCCGCCATGTCGCGGTTCGTCGATGCGCGTCCCCGGTGCCAGTCCGAGTTTCTCCGCTTCACGGAAGCAAGCGGCCGGTTCGTCCTCGAGATGCTCGATCACCGCGGGCGCGTTCTCCGGCCACGACGCGAGCGATGCGCGCGGACGGCGCGGCAGTTCGCCTTCGCGCGTCGGAATCGGATCGCCGTGCGGATCAAAGCGCGGATGACCGAGCTTGCGTGCAAGTTCATCGACCGCCGATGTGTCGAGATGGTGTTCGGCCTTTTGCGCTTCGGCGTGCCATCGCTCGGGCGGCACCGTGGTTTCCCGTGCCAGCCATGTTTCATACAGCCGGTGCTTGCGCACCACCTGCAATGCATCGCGCCGACCGTCCGCCGTCAACCGGTGCCCGTCGCCCTCGGCAAGTGCCAGACCCTCCGCACGCAGCACGCCGAGCAACGCCGCCGCACGACCGCGCGCAAGACCCATCGCGCCCGCCAGACTCTCGACGGTGGCCCGCCGACCGGACTCATCGCAGTCAAGCAGATGCTTGAGCGCGTCCTCGGTGCGGATCCTCTGGTTCTCACGCCTGCCTCGGCCGAATCGGTTCATGAATCAACTATGGCTGAATAAATTAGCTTTGGCTAATTTGCAAGTGAAAAAACCGAGACGGGCGGAGACCGCCGGACGGCCCGTGGGGTGGTCCCGTTCAGGGACGCGGCTACACGGCAATGGTTGCGTTGAGGGGGCTCGGGGTCACGAGTCGGGCAGGATCGTGGCGATGCAGGGATCGGTGCCGAAGAGGCGGGCGGCGGTATCGCGCACGGCCTGCGGCGTGAGCGTGTGGTAGGTCTCGGCGAGGCGGAGCTGCTCGTCGGCGGGCAGACCAAGCATTGTGTCGAGGGCCATCGTGCGCGACGTCTGGGCGAGTGATTGCTGGCGGATGGCCAGCCCGCTGAGCATGGTCGAGCGCACGCGTTCGAACGCGTCGTCGGGGATGCCGTCGCAGGCGATCGAACGGATTTCGCGCAGCAGCTCGTCGCGGGCCAGCGCGGCCTGGTCGGGCGCGGTGGCGATGTAGAACGTGAAGAGTCCGGTGTCGTGACCGAGGAACTGCGTGGCGCCGACCTGATACGCGAGGCCGAGATCCTCGCGCAGGTGGCTGAACAACGGGCCCGCCATGTCGCAGGCGTGGGCGTGGATCATCGCCAGCGCATGGCGGTCGGGCGAGGTCGCCGACGCGCTGTGAAAGCCGATCGCGAGCACGGCTTGTTTTTTCGGAAGCCGCGCGCCGCATTCGATGCCGTGTCCGAGCAGACTTGCGGGAGAATCGGGTCGCTCACCGCCGGGCAGTGAATCAAGCCCTTGCGAAAGCCGGTCGGCGATCGCGTCGGGATCGAAGTCGCCGGTGACGGCGAGCGTCAGATTGCGGTGGTGCAGGTGCCGGCGGTGGTGATTTGCGAGCGAGTCGCGGTCGAGGGAGGTGATCGACGCGGTGCTGCCGAGCGAATCCAGCGCGTAGCCGGCACCTTGGAATGCCGCATGGCGCAGCGTGCGGATCGCCAGTTGCAGCGGGTCCTGAAGCGATTCGTCGAGCACGGCGAGCTGGCTGGCCTTTTCGCGGCCGATCACATCCGCGTCGAACGCGGGGGCGACCAGTGTCTCGCAAAAGACGGAGACCAGCGCATCGGCATCGGCACTGAGTCCGCTGCCTTGGACGAGCAGGGTTTGATTGCCGGCGATGGCGGATACGGATGCGCCGAGGGATTCGAGCAACCGAGCGATTTCCGCGGGTCCGCGGCTGGTGGTGCCACGCGTGAGCGTTGAGGCGAGCAACTGGCCGATGCCATTGGTCGCTGGCGTTTCTTCCGGAAGTCCGCAACGGATGGCCGCGCACATGTGGACGAGCGGCACGCGGCGATCGGGCACGAGTGCGAGGGTGATGCCGTTGGGCAGCACGCGGGTCTCGATCGCGCCGCGCGGATTCCGCGCCGCGGCCGACCCCCGTGGTGCGGCGGCTTCGTGCGGATCGAGCACGGCCAGGGTCGAGCGCGCTTCGTCGAGTGTGGCGGCGGCGGCGAGCACGTCGTCGCGGCCGACGGCCTGGATCGCCGCGAGATGGCGGCGGGTGAAATCGAGGTCGCGTGTTTCGTGCCAATTTATCGCGAGATCACCCGCGCGGGCCGATGCCGTGGTGAGCATGCCGAATTGCGACGCTGCGATCTGGCGCTTGGCTTTCGCGATGTCGGCGTCGAGCCATGCGTCGTCGAGATCGAGCGGCGAGCGGATCATCGCTGCGGCGAGCGCATCGCGGTGTTCGACGAGCGCCTCCGCCGAGATGCCCAGCAGTCCCTCGCGTCCGCTGGTGTTCCATGCATAGGCCGAGATTTCCAGCGCCAGCGGCGTTTCCTCGCGCAGCGTGCGGTAGAGGCGCGACGACCTGCCGCGACCGAGAATTGCGGCGAGCACTTCGAATGCCGGTGTCGCCGCGTCTTCGAGCGGCGGGATCTTCCATGCCAGCGACAGGCGGCTGGTGGTGACGGCGAAGGTGCCGCGTGTGCGGCGCGGACCAAGCTGCGGCGCGTCGATCGCGACGAGCGGTTCGCGTCCGCCGGATGGTTTGCAATCATCGGTGAGCGCCGAGACGAGGTCGCGTGCCTGTTGCGGGTCGAAGTCGCCGGAGATGACGAGAAAACAACGATCGGTGGTGTAGCGGTCGCGATGGTAACGCAGCAGGTCGGCGTGCTCCAGCGCCTCAAGCAGATGGCGGTGGCCGATGACCGGTTGGCGTCGCGGATCGTGTTGGAAGGTGCTGGCGAAGAGCAGACGCATCAGCGCCTCGTCGGGATCGTCGAGCCCCATGTCGATCTCACGGCCGATGATGTCCTTTTCCTTGGCGAATTCCGATTCGGGAATCACCGGATGGAACACCAGCCCGGTGAGGCAGCGCAGGAACGTCGGCATCGACGAGGACGGGCCGTCGATGTAGTACACCGTGCGGTCGAAGGTCGTGTAGGCATTCCAGTGTCCGCCCGCCGCCTGCACCACCGCGGCAAGCTCGTCGGCGTCGTGGTCGCGCGTGCCTTTGAACACCATGTGCTCGAGGAAATGCGAAACGCCTGCCCCGAGCAACCGGTCCTCATGGATGCTGCCGGTGCCCACCCAGAGCTGGGTGCTCACGACCGGAGCGGTCGCGTCCGGGTCGAGGATGAGGACCAGCCCGTTGGGCAGGGTTTCGGCCGTGGCGCGGGTGGCGGGGTATTCCATCGAATTGGGGCTTGGAGACCCCCACCGATGGATGATAAACCGCTTTCATGCAACGGTTGATCATCCTTGCGGCAATTGTGCTTGGCCTGCTCGTCGGCGGGGCGGGCCTTGTTTACATGAACATCCGCAAAAACCGGCCGCATCCGGTGTGGGCGCCTCTGCCGCTCAATCCGGAGATCACCGAGGCCAAACAGAAAGACCTCGCCGAACGCCTACGTGAAGTGCTCGATGATCCCGAGGTGCTGCGAGCCGTGAGCCGCGAACTCAAGCTTGGCCAAGAGTGGGAGCTGGCCAACGTCGAACTGTGCGTCAAGGAACTGCGTCGCCGCATGTTCGTGCGCGCGGGCGACATGAGCGGGCCGATGGGCAACGTGCCGGCGATCCACGTCGGCGTCGATGGCATGGTGCGCGAAAAAGAACTCACCGGAAAGATCGCCATGCGGCTGATGCAGGACGTGTGGAAGGAGCTTGAGATCAAGCCGCCAGACGACGCGGGCGCGAAGTGACGCGTGCTGCGTGCGGTTCTCCAGCCTCGCTTGTGTCGGAGGAAAGACATCCTTGCTGTCGCCGTTGAGGAGGAACGCGCAGAGAAGATACAGCATCTCTTACCGTCCGGCGCATCGCGCGTTTCGTGATGAATCCGATCCTCACAGGTGCATCACCACTTCTTCATGCGGGAATCTGGCCTTGGGCGTGGAGGCGTACTTGTCGTTGGCCGAGCGATAGCCGAGCGCGCAGGCGACCGCGGTGGCATAGCCGCTGCCGTCGAGACCGAGGATGCGGTCGTAGGCCGCCGGATCGATGCCTTCCATCGGGCAGCTGTCCACTCCGGCGATGGCCGCGGTGGTCATCAGTTGGCCGAGCGCGATGTACACTTGTTTGACATTCCACGCATGGCGTTGTTCGCGAGTCATCGACGAGACAAACCCCTCGATCATCGACTGGAGCGGCGCGGCGTCGGCGGGACTGCCTCCCTGCACGGTGGTCATGCGATGGATCCAGCGGTCGATGTCGGCTTGCTCGAGCCCGTCGCGGGCGGCGAGCACGACGAAGTGCGAGGCGTCGGTGCATTGCGGTTGATTCCACGAGACCTCGCGCAGTTGGGTGCGCAGATCCGGGTGGGTGACGACGATGAATTTCCACGGTTGCAGGCCGAAGGAGGACGGCGTGAGCACGAGCGATTCCTCAAGCGCCCGCCAGGTGTCGGCGGGGATGGATTTCGCGGCGTCGAACTGCTTGGTTGCGTAGCGGCGGCGCAGGGCCGTGAGGAAATCGGGGGTGGTGTCGGCTGTCATCGCGCGCACTATGGCGCGTCGATGTCGAAAGGCAAGGACACCGAGGGGAAATCCTTGAGGGTGAGGGTGAAGACGAGTCCGTATTCCTCCTCGAACCGGTTGTCGCGTGCGCTGACGCCCATGGCGGCGACCCAGTTGCCCAGATCGCGGTGCAGGGTGTAGCGTTGTTCCTCCATCACGCCGTCGTCCATCTCGAACGTGTGGCGGGTGTCGACGCCCCAGTCCTCGTTGAGGTGCTTGTAGAGTTGGAGGTGCAAGCGGTTCGAATCAACGAAGAGCGGGTGTCCGGAGAGGTGGTTGTAGCCCAGCGAGATGGTCCAGGTTTCATCGGGCATGAAGCGCAGGTAGTTGCGCCACTCGCTGAAGTCGGCGCTGTCGCCGCTGATCGGCAACTGGCTTTCGAGACCGAACGAGATCCAGGGAACCGGCTGCCAGCGCAGGTCGTTGTACAACCCGGAGTAGTCCCGCGCTTCCTCGGGATCGTCGAGGAATGCGTCGATGTAGGTGTCGAGGTAGAGCCACTCGTGGCTGCGCTGGTCGCGGCGGGTGATCCACCGGTTGCGCGTGCCGAACCGCAGCACGTTCCAACTATTCATTTCATCGACGGCGGTGAAACGCATCGGATCGAGCGGACGCGGACGGGTGGTGGGGCTGAGGCGGTCGACCCCGGGATCGCCCGGTTCGAAATCGTCGGTGGTGACCCATGACCATCGGCTGTAGGGCTGGACGACGTGGCGGATGCCGTCGAGCCCGAGCCCGTGGTTGCGGGTGGGACCGTCCTTGCTGAACTTGAGCGAGGCCTCCATCCCGACATGGACGTGGCTGCGATCGAGATCATCGTCCTGTCCGTCGATCGCGAAGTAGTTCGAGTATCCCGCGCCGGCTTCGGGTGCCAGATGCACGACGTCCATCACCGTGACCGGCGCGGACCATTGGTGATACGTGCGGAAGCGCGCATACTGGCTGTCGGCGAGTTGGGTGCGGATCGCCTCCCGCCGCGGGTCGCCCAGTGGCAGGGCGACCAGGCTTTCGGCGAGCCGTCGCTGATAGCCGTCGAGCTGGTTGATCAGTTCGGTAGCGTTGGGATCTCCCGAGGTGAGGTTCATCAACGGGTTGATCACCGAGCGTTGCGTGACATCCGGCGCTTGCTCGCCGATCCATCCGGCGGAGGTGGTGCCCTCGTGCATGACGGGCAGGCCGAAAAAGTTTCCGCGCGATTGATCGTAGGTGATTTCCGGCAGCCGGGTGTCGGCGTGGTAGAAATCGTTGATGCGCAGGCGGCCAAGGATCGAGAGCAGCGATCGGTCGTCGCGGCGGTAAATGCCCAGCGTGTTGTCCGGCTCCGGGTCGGTGCTGTAGCGCCGCGGGTCGAAGTCGCCGAGGAAGTGCTCGTCGCTGAGGAAGGTGAGGTTGGTGTCGATCCGCCAGGCGTCGGATGATCCCCAGCCGGGTTCGTCGCGTCGTTTCAACTGGATGCGGTAGCGGTCCTCGTTGACGACTCCGCGCGGGATGCCGGATCGCGATTTCTGCGGATCGAGGTCGTTGAGGTAGTAGAGGCTCAGTCCGCTGTTGAGTTCGCGGTCGGCCTTGCGGGTGTCGACGAGATCGACGCCGGTGCCGATGCCGCGTGCGGCGAGCACGTCGAAGCGCCAGCGCGAGAGCAGCCAGGCGTCGCGGTTTTCGCCGGTGTCGGGATCGCGCTGGCCGCCGAGCATGATGCCGTAGGTGTTGAGGAGGAACGGCCCCCAGTTCGACCGCGCGCCGGGCACAAAGCGGTAGCCGAGATCGGCCTTGAGCGGCTGGCTCAGGTAGGGAAACCAGAACACCGGCGTGTCGCCCGCGCGGACGGTGAGGTTGTGGAAGACGACTTTCTCATCGGGAAAGACGACGATCTTCTTGGCGCGCACCCAGAAATCCGGGTTTTGCTCGTCGTGGGTCGTCACACCGGCGTTGTAGCCGGTGTACACCGCGCGGCCGTCGTGGTCCGACATCTCGAAGGTCCCCGACTCGAGCAGGATCGGATCCATCAGCGCGCGCAGGCCGGTGGTGTCGAGGTGCTTGCGTTCGTAGAAATAGACGGCGCGTTGGCCGCGCTGCAGGCCTTGCGGGCGGTAGACGCTGACGTTGCCGTCGAAGGTCAGCGTCTTTTGAGCCGGATCCCACAGCATCGAGTTGGCGAAGATTTCCAACCCGTTGTCGCCGGTGACCTTCACGCCCGGTCCTTCGAATCGCACGCCGGTCGTCAGATCGCCGCTGATCGCGCCTTTGCCGAAGTTGTCGATGGTGACGAAATCCGGCAACTCGCCGAGTCCGGGCTCCGCGGGTGATGCGGCCGCATCGGGTGGCGGCACGGCTTGGACCATCGCGGCATCCGCGCCGGCCGGCGGCTGCGCCGCAAGCGCTTGCCACGCGAGCCATCCGAGGAGCACGACCCATCTTCGCGCGATCGACATCGCGCCGATCTCAGGCCGCGCGGCCGCACAAGTAAAGATGAAAGCCCGGAGGGGTCGGCTTCGGATTGCCATGCGGGGCGGATCACCCCAGCATCGCCGCATGCTTCCCGGCACCGCTGCATTGAAACGATTGTTGCTTGAGAAATCCGTGCGCATCGGTGAGTTCGTTCTCGCCTCCGGCAAGCGCAGCGATCTTTACATCGACTGCCGCATGACCTCGCTCGATCCGTTCGGCGCGGGGCTCATCGGTGAACTCGGTTGGCATGCGGTGCGATCGAAGATCCACTCCGAGCGGCTCCAGGTTGCCGCGATCGGCGGCATGACGCTCGGGGCCGACCCGATCGCGCTGGCGGTGGGGATGACCTCGGCCTCGCTGCATCCCGATGAGGCGCTCCAGGTGTTCACGGTGCGCAAGGAACCCAAAGGGCACGGGGCGGGCCGGCAGATCGAGGGGAATTTCCACGCTGGCGACACGGTGGTGGTGGTCGATGATGTGATCACCACCGGCGGATCGACGCTCAAGGCGGTTGATGCGATCGAGCGCGAAGGCGGCAAGGTGGCGTTCTGTCTGGTGTTGGTGGATCGCGAAGAAGGTGGCAGGCAGGCGATCGAGGCGCGCGGCATCCCGGTGGTGTCGCTGTTCACGCGGCATGCCCTGCTCGACGGATGAGCCGGCGCGCGGTTGTCGGGCAGTTCACGACGCGGCGCGGAGGTTTCCCTCTGCGGGCCCGTGTTGCGGCACGCTGATGAGAAAGCGCGTGAGTTCGCCGGGAGTGGAGGTCACGCCGATGGTGCCGCCGTGCGCTTCGACGGCCCGGCGCACGATCGACAAGCCGAGGCCGGTGCCCTTGATCTCGCTCTGCGAGTGATGTTTCTCGACTCGGTAGAAGCGGCGGAAGATGTGCGGGAGGTCGGCACTCGGAATGCCGATGCCGTTGTCGCTCACCCACATGCGGATCCGGTCGTCCTCTGTTTCGCAGCCGATCTCGATGCGCAGTCCGGCATGCGGGTTCTGCTTGAGCGCGTTTTCGACCAAGTTGAACAACACTTCGGTCCAGTAAAAGCGGTCGCCGTGAATCACGACCGGCGTCTCCGGCATCCGCAGGCCGACGTCGGCCCCTTGCGAGTGGATCATCGGTTCCAGCCGCTCGAGCACGTCGTTGGCGCAGGCATGCAACGGGAACGGTTCGACCTTGAGCGCACCGGCCTCGCCGGACTCGAGTTTCGAGATCACCAGCATGTCCTCGACGATGCGTGAAATCCGCTGGGCATGCTTGCGCATCACTTCGAGGAAGCGCCGGGCGCAAGCCGGATCGTCGAGCATGTCGTCGTCGAGCAGGTTTTCGAGGTAGCCGTTGATGATGGCCATCGGCGTGCGCAGCTCGTGCGACGCGTTGGCCACGAAGTCCTTGCGGATTTGTTCGATCTGGTGTTCGGCGGTCACGTCGCGGATCAGGATGCGGGTGAGCGGTTCGGCGCCGGACGAGCCCGGCAGGCGCGCGGCGTCGATGAACCACGCGTTGTGTCCGCGCGTCTCGTGGTCGCCGCGCGGCGAGGTCTGCTGCGACAGCACGACCAGCGCCTGGCCCGCGTTGCCGCTGGCGATGCAGTCGAGGGCAACCCGTGAGAGCCGCGGGTCGAGGAGGATCTCACGCAACGGGCGGTCGTCGAGCGAACGTCCACCGAAGAGCGCGGCGGCCGCGGCGTTGTGCACGCGCACGACACCCGATGCGTCGGCAAGCAGGAATGCATCACCCAGTGCGTCGAGCAGGCGCGCGCGCTCGTCGCGGGCTTCCGCAACGTCGCGCGCGACTCTGGATTTCCATTCGTGTTCATCGGTTCGGGCCTTGCGGCGTGCCTGCCTGAGCCTGCCGCTCGTGACGGCGGCGGTGACGGCCAGGACCAACGCGGCGGCCGCAAGCAGGAGTTCGGTGATGTTCATGGGTCGCTGTTCATGACCCGGTATCCGGTTCCGCGCACGGTTTCAATCCACGATCCATGATCGCCGAGTTTCTGCCGCAGGCGCTTCATGTGGGTGTCGAGCGTCCGGCTGTGCGTGCTGTCGCTGTATCCCCAGATCGTGCGCAACAGGTCGTTGCGCTCCTGGGTCTGCCCGGCGCGCTCACTCAGGAACAACATCAGGCGGAACTCCGTGGCGGTCAGCTCGACCGGTTCGCCATCCACGTAAAAACGCAGCGAGTTGCGGTCGAAGCGGAACGGACCGAGGATGAAATCGGCCACCGCGGTCGGTGCCTCGCTGCGCTTGAGCACCGCCTTGACCCGCAACAACAGCTCCTTCGGGCTGAACGGCTTGGTGAGGTAATCGTCGGCACCGGCTTCAAGCCCCTGGATGCGGTCTTCGGTCTGCGCCCGCGCGGTGAGCAGGATCACCGGGATCGAAACGCCGCGCGGATCGCGCCGCAGTTCGCGAAACACGCCGTAGCCGTCCCGGCCGGGCAGCATGATGTCGAGCACGATCAGATCCGGCCGCTCGCGCAACGCCGCCTCCGTGCCCTCGATGCCGTCGTGGCTCGTCAGCACCTCGTAGCCCGCACGCCGCAGGTTGAAGCCGATCAACTCCCCGATGTCCGGTTCGTCCTCGATGATGAGAATGCGCTGCATCGGCCACCCATCGTGGGGGGATCCGCCGCCGGATGAATCATGCGTCGGTGACGATTCGGTCACACATCGGAGCATTCACCGATTTGCCCGAATCGTCGCGACTTTCCTGCCGGACACTGAAATTTCTTGCCAACCCCGCAGGCAGCGGCCACTATCCGGGCGGAAACCTTACAATGTTTATCAAAATACTAATGTTATGTTCAATCCGCCTGTGACAGACCCCGATGTGTCGGCAGTGGCTGTGGGATACGGCAAGAAGCACCCGTTTCCGGCACCGGTGCTCAAGGAGGTGCTGCTCAACGGCAAGGGCTCGGCCAAGGAGACCTGGCACATCGAGCTGTCATTGGAGGGCTCGGGCATGGGCTACGAGGTGGGCGATGCGCTGGCGGTGCAGCCGGTGAATGCGCCCGACGTGGTGGAGTCGCTGCTGCGCGCGGCCGGGCTCGGCGGCTCCGAGTCGGTCGATGTCCGCAACGTCGGCGTGAAGCCGCTGGGCGAGGCGTTGCGCGAAGACTTCGACATCACCGGGCTGACGCGCAACGTGTTGGGCAAGCTCGCCGCGGCGACCGGATCAGAGGCGTTGTCGGCGATGCTCGCCGACGAGGCGAAGGAATCGTTGAAAGCGTATGTCGATGGGCGGCAGATCGTCGATGCCGTGCGCGACTTCGCGCCTGACGGGTTGGCGGCCGACGCGCTGGCGGGGTTGTTCCGCAAATTGCCGCCGCGTTTGTACTCGATTGCCTCGAGTCCGCTGGCCCATCCGGGCGAAGTGCACCTCACGGTGGGGGCGGTTCGTTATCGTTCGCACGGCGTGGAGCGCAAGGGTGTGTGCTCGACCTTTCTCGCCGATCAAGTCGGTGCTGGCGACCGCGTTCCCGTCTTCGTCCAGCCCAACAAGAATTTCCGTCTGCCCGAGGATCCGTCCGTTCCGATCATCCTCGTTGGACCCGGCACCGGGATCGCGCCGTTCCGCGCCTTCATCGAACACCGCGTCGCGACGGGCGCGACCGGCAAAAGCTGGCTGTTTTTCGGTGATCAGCACTACCTGCACGACTTCCTGTACCAACTCGAATGGCAGGACCACCTCAAGCGCGGCACGCTCGCGCGGCTCGACGTCGCCTTCTCGCGCGACCAGCCGGAGAAACTCTACGTGCAACACCGGATGCTCGAGCATGCGCGTGAACTCCACGCCTGGCTCGAAGAGGGGGCGCACTTCTACGTCTGCGGCGATGCCTCGCGGATGGCGGCCGACGTGCATGACGCGCTGGTCACGATTCTCGAGCAGCAGGGCGGCATGACGCGCGACGCCGCCGAGGCCCGGCTGGATGAAATGAAGCATGCCAAGCGGTACCAGCGAGACGTCTACTGAGGCCCTTCCGGATGTTTCCACACGCACCAGTCCACTGATTCCTCCACCATGTCCACCGAACCGAAACTCTCCGCCAGCGAACACATCAAGAGCGACAGCCATTACCTACGCGGCACGATCGCCGAAGGATTGCTCGACCTCAGCACCGGCTCGATGTCCGAACAGGACCAGCAGCTGCTCAAGTTCCACGGCACGTACCAGCAGGACGACCGCGACCTGCGGGCGCAGCGCAAGCAGCACAAGCTCGAGAAAGCGTACTCGTTCATGATCCGCATCCGCGTGCCGGGCGGCGTCGCCACTCCCGCGCAGTGGCTCGAAGTCGACCGCATGTCCGCCGACTATGCCAACGGCACGATCAAGCTCACCACCCGTCAGGCGTTCCAGCTCCACGGCGTGATCAAGAGCAACCTCAAGCGGACGATCCGCGAGATCAACCGCACCGCGATGGACACCATCGCCGCTTGCGGCGACGTGAACCGCAACGTGATGTGCAATCCGAATCCGTTCCTGTCGGAGGTGCATGCCGAAGTCCTCCAGGCCGCCCAGGCGATCTCCGACCACCTCACGCCGCAGACGCGCGCCTACCACGAGATCTGGCTCGACGGCGAGAAGATCGAATCGAGCGAGCAGGAAGAGGAGCCGGTCTACGGCCGCACCTACCTGCCGCGGAAGTTCAAGATCACCATCGCGGTGCCGCCGTCCAACGACGTCGATGTCTTCGCCAACTGCCTGTCGTTCATCGCCATCGTCGAGGAAGGCAGGCTCGCCGGATTCAACGTCGCTGTCGGCGGCGGGATGGGCTCGAGCCACAATAACGAGAAAACCTACCCGCGGCTCGCCGATGTGATCGGTTTCTGCCCGGCCGACCAAGCGGTCGAGGTCGCCGAGAAGGTGGTGGTCCTGCAGCGCGACTTCGGCGACCGCACGGACCGCAAGCACGCGCGCTTCAAGTACACCGTCGACGACCACGGGCCGGACTGGATCCTCGCCAAGCTCAACGAGTCGCTCGATCGGCCGCTCGAGCCCGCGCGGCCCTTCGTCTTCGAGAGCAATGGCGACCGCTACGGCTGGGTCGACGACGCCAACGGTCGTTCGCATTTCACCTTGTTCGTCCAAGGTGGGCGAGTGCTCGATACCGCGGACCATCCGCTGCGCAGCGGATTGCGCGAGATCGCCAAGGTGCACGACGGCGACTTCCGCCTCACGCCCAACCAGAACCTGATCATCGCCAACGTCAGCCCGGAAAACCGCCCGCGGATCGAGGCGCTGCTTGCAGAATACGGCATTCGCGACAGTCACCAGCGCAGCGCGCTGCGGCTCAACTCGCTCGCCTGCGTCGCACTGCCCACCTGCGGCTTGTCGCTGGCCGAGGCCGAACGCTACCTGCCGGACCTCCTCACCGAACTCGAGGAGGTCATCGAGGAGAACGGCCTGCGCCACGACGCGATCACCATCCGCATGACCGGCTGCCCCAACGGCTGCGCGCGGCCGTACATCGCCGAAATCGCCTTCGTCGGCAGGGCGCCCGGAAAATACAACGTCTACCTCGGCGGCGGATTCGCCGGTCAGCGGCTCTCGAAACTCTACCGCGAGAGCGTCCCATCCTCGCAACTCAAAGACCTGCTCGCGCCGGTGATCGCACACTACGCCCGCGAACGCGCGGACGGCGAACGCTTCGGCGACTTCTGCATCCGCGCGGGATACGTCAACGAAACCGTGCAGGGACGCGACTTCCACCTCAATCTCAAGGAGGAGGCACATGCGAAACGTTGAGGCAATCCCGGCTCCGGCACCCGTCATCGACGCGACGGCCGCGATCGACGAAATCGACGCGATTTCCGCCGGGCTTGCGCCGCTGCGCGCAGGTGCGCGCATCCGCCTGCTGCACGAGCGGTTCGGCAGCCGCCTGGTCGCTTCGACGAGCTTCGGCATCCAGAGCGCGGTGATGCTCCACCTGATCCGCGAGCACGCGCCGGAAATTCCCGTGGTCTTCATCGACACCGGCTTTCTCTTTCCCGAGACCTATCAGTATGCCGAGCAGCTCGTCACGCAGCTCGGGCTCGACATCCGCGTTTATCAACCGTCGGTCTCGGCCGCGCGCATGCAGGCGCTTTGGGGAAACCTGTGGGAGCAGGGCGGGGAAGGGGCCGCGCGCTACGCGATGCTCACCAAGATCGAGCCGATGAACCGCGCGTTGCGCGAGACCGGAGCCGATGTGTGGATGAGCGGCCTGCGTCGCTCGCAATCGGACAGCCGCGGCGCCCGCGGGTTCGCCGAACGGCAGAAGCGCACGATCAAGGCCTATCCGATCCTCGATTGGGCCGACGCCCAGGTCGACCACTACCTGCGCAAGCACGGACTGCCGCCGCATCCGCTCGCCGCGCAAGGCTACATCACCACTGGCGACTGGCACAGCACGCGTCCGCTGGGCGAGGGCGGACGCGAGGCGACCCGCTTCGACGGCCGCAACTACGAATGCGGCCTGCACCTCGACTCGGGTGCCACGGATTTCCAGATTTGAATCCGGCCTCCTGTGTGCCTAAAAAATCCCCTGTTCTCCACCCCAACCCACCCCAACCGCCATGCCCATCGCCACCGACATGGTTGCCACCGTCGGCAACACCCCGCTCATCCGCCTCAACCACGTGACGCAAGGTCTCGATGCCGAGATCTGCGTGAAGGCAGAGTTTTTCAATCCGCTGTTCAGCGTCAAGGACCGCATCGGCAAGGCGATGATCGAGGCCGCCGAGCGCGACGGCCTGCTCAAGCCGGGCGGACTCATCATCGAGCCGACCTCCGGCAACACCGGCATCGCGCTGGCGTTTGTCGCGCGGGCCAAGGGCTACCGCTGCATCCTCACCATGCCCGAGAGCATGTCGATCGAGCGCCGCGTCCTGCTGCGATTGCTCGGCGCGGAGATCGTGCTGACGCCGCGCGCCCGCGGCATGGGCGGCGCGATCGCCAAAGCGAAGCAACTGCTCGAGGAAACCCCCGGCGCATTCGGTCCCGGCCAGTTCGACAACCCGGCCAACCCGCAGGTGCATCGCGAGACGACCGCCGAGGAGATCTGGCGCGACACCGAGGGGAACATCGACGCGTTCGTCGCCGGTGTCGGCACCGGTGGCACGCTCACCGGCGTGTCCGAAGTGATCAAGGCACGCTGCGGAATGAAAACCTTCGCAGTCGAACCCGCCGCCAGTCCGGTGATCTCCGGCGGTCAGCCGGGCCCGCACATGATCCAAGGCATCGGCGCCGGCTTCATCCCGAAGAACCTCAATGTCGCGATCGTCGATGAGGTCATCCAAGTGACCAACGACGATGCCTTCGCCACGGCCCAGGCCCTGGCCCAGCAGGAAGGTCTCCCGGCGGGCATCTCGACAGGTGCCAACGTCTGGGCCGCGATCCAGGTGGCAAAGCGCCCGGAATTCAAGGGTGGGCGCATCGTCACCATCGGCTGCTCGTCGACCGAGCGCTATCTGTCGACCCCGCTGGCCGAAAAAGTCCGCGAGGAATGCGCAGCACTGCCGGTGCACGAGATCTGAGATGGCTCTCCCGACGAACTTGAAATCCAAGTTGCTCCGCTTTCCATAACCGAGCGCAGCACGGGTTGTGGTGCTGGAATGGGAGGAGACTCAAGACTTCAAGACGCAAGACGCAAGAGTAGAGCGCGGTGCGTTATTAGGGTCAGTCCTTGGATTTCAGTCATTTTCTTAAAATCCAAGGACTGACCCTAATGACGCCCGCGACAGTCTCGGACGAGACCATCTGCTTCACCGACCTGCTCGCGCCGGATCAACCCCCTTTTCCCCGCCCTCCAGCCTTCGCCAAGGCTACGGCCGACAGGCCGGTCCGCCCCAAACGCTGTTGCAATGGCTGCCCGCCAAAAGCGAATTCCTAGCAGCGATGCATTACGGCTGCGGGCCAAGGGCGCGCACACGGAAGAAGCTTTTCCCATGTGTGAGCGACCGCGGGAAAGTAATGATCTCGCCGGTATTCCACGTGGAGAGATCGAGGGAGTCCTCCAGCTGCAATCGAATGTCCACCTGTCCTCCACTGCCTTGTATCATTAGGCCACCGAGGTTCAAGTCCTGGATGCTCGTGGCGTTGTAGAGGCCGATCTTGCCAGGATTCGATTGCAGCCATGAGAGCAGGGTGGCATCGCTCACCGTGGGACGTGATCCCGCGCTCACTTCATCTCCGTCATTGAGCGAGTCACCATCAGTGTCCGCGAGGACCGGGTTTGTGCCGTAAACGACGGACTCTTGGTAATTGGTCAGACCGTCAGAATCCGAGTCAGCTGTGTCCTGCGCGAAATTAGCGGTGATGTTTTTAGTCCCGTTCACGGTGAGCGAGAGTGGGTTCTGTGATCCCGTGGCGCTGCCGGACCAGGTGCTGAAGACGTAGCCTGCATTTGGGTATGCTTGAATGGTGGCGCTGCTGCCGCCCTCGTAAAAGCCGGAGCCGCTCGTGGTGCCGTAACCGGCGGGTGTGACAGCGATGCTCACGCTGAACGTGGTGCCTGGCACGGATTGGGCAAACTTGAGCTCGCCCGTGGTCAGGTCCGTGTAAGCGATCATCGCGTTGCCTGAGCTGTCGCAGGCGATGGAGGACCATCTGCCCACGTCGCCCGCTGCATCCACCACCTCAATGTGCCACACCGTGCCATCAAAGGCTGCGTATTTCAGATTGCCGCTCGTGCGGTCGTAATAAGAGATGCGTGGGTTGCCAAACGAGTCGAGCGCCAGCGAGCAGCCCTCTCCCACGTTGTCGGCGTTATCCACCGTCTCCACCAGCCAGCCGGAAGCGCCCCGGCGGGCATATTTCAGCGAGCCATTCGTGCGGTCGTAATAGCAAACCTTTGGCGTGCCGTTTGCGTCGATCTTCAGCCGCACGCTCTCCCCCACGTCTCCCACGGTATCCACGATCTCGAAAGTGAAGTTGATGCCGTTTGAAGAAACGTATTTCACATCGCCCGCGCCCCCGGTATCCTTGCGATAGGCGATGCGGACGTTTCCGGTCGCCGGGTCGAGAGCCAGCGAATTATGGCGTCCGGCATCCCGATCTGTCTCCACCGGACTCTCGGTCCAATTGAACCCAGAGCGCCGCGTGTAGTAGAGGTCGTAATGCGGCTGGCCGATGTAGTGACTGATCACCGGGCTGTCAAAATTTCCTGGAGACGGGTCGATCGCCAAGGATGGCCCGATGCCGACGTAGGTGGAGCCGTTCTGTGTTTCCTTGGGGCGGTCGATGAGCCATGACGAGCCATTCCACTCCGCGTATTTCAAGTCGTATGCTCCGACTGCCAGATAGGCCACTCGCGGCTTGCCGGTGCTGTCAAAGGCAAGCGAAGGCTCCCAACCCGTCTGGTAGGCTTCCTCAATGGTCTCTTTCTGCCACGCCCCGGTGATGCGCTGGGCGTATTTGAGGGTTGTCGTCGAGCCTCCTGCGAAGTGCAAATAGGCCACGCACGGCTTGCCACCCGGATCGAGCACGAGCGAAGGGAACCAGCCGTTGTTAGTGCCGGTGTCCACAGTCTCGATGTTCCAATTCGCGTGAAGCGGCTGAATCGTAAGCGCTAGCGCGAGGCTGGTCGCAGGGAAGAGTAAGCGGAGCACAGTCATGCTAGGGCTGATAGGAATTTGCTTTTGGGGTGAAGGCTGTTGAAAGAGCCGGTGGCCGGACCGGAGGCGGGGAAAAGGGGGTTGCGGGGGAAAAGGGGGATTTGGGTAAAGCTGAAATGCTGAAAACTGAAACGCTGAAAGGAAGAATGCTCCGCTGGACGCCGAGATTTGGCGGTATCGGAAGGATTCACGGCGGTTTTCATTCCGCGCTAGCGTAGATCTCCAAGCCGCTTTGCCAAGTTTTTTCGGCATCGGTTGTTTTTCTTACCCGCCGGGCGGGTCAGGTGGATTCGAGAACCAGGATGCGGCCGTCGTCCAACTGGATTTCGGGTGCTTTCCATGTGGGACTTTGGTCGAATCCTTCCGGATCGGGATTATTTGAAGGATTCCGGGGACGGTTGAACCAGTCGAGGTCGGGTTCGTCGTCGGGGATCCATTCCTTGATCGCCTGCCAGGGTGGCTCGATGGGCTCCATGGTCTCGATGTCGAAGGGCGGCGGTGGCGGACGGGGGAGATGGATAATTCCCTCCCAGAGGCCGTGGAGGCGGAGGAAGAATTGGATTTCCTCGCGGCGGATGACTTTGCGGACCGGTTTCATGTTGCCCTTGCAGCAGGGGCACTGGAGCGGATCGCCGCCCCAAACCTGGAGGATGAGGTCGCGCCAGAGGGGGCGCATGTCGCGGGCGGATTGTTTGGGAGGTGCGGGGATGAGGAGGATTTGGGCAGGCGGCGGCTTTTCGGTCGGAGGCTCGGGTTTGGGCAGGCGGATGATGCGGTCGGGGATGAGCGAGGTTTGGCCGCGGGTTTTGTTGGAGTAGGTGCCGTAGTAGCGGACGGTTTGCTGCCCTTTGGGTGGCAGATGGAGCAAGGCGGCGGCAATGAAATCCGGAGCTTTGAAGATCTCGAAGTTACGCTTGGTGCTGTGATGGCGCTTGGAGCGGTAGATGACGGTCTTAGTGGCGGAGTTCCAGGTGATCTTCTGCAAGGAGAAGGGATGGCGCAGGAGGTATTGGGCGAGACGCCTGCGGCCGGCGTGATCGTCGGCAGCCACCAGGTCGTTGCGACCGTCGTGCACGTGGAAGCCGGAATGTTTCCAACCGAGCAGCTCATCGAGTTTGCGCGGGCTGATGAGTTTCTGCGCCCGCAGCAGGGCGAGGAAGTGGTGGCGGAAGAGTTCGGTCAGCGGGCCGATGTCGCCTTCCGGCAGGTAATGGAAACTGCCGTCCGGCGCGAACAGTCCGTCGGCCACCAGCACGTGGAGGTGGGGATGGAAGATGAGGTAGTCGCCGAAGGTGTGGACGGCGGCGATGGCGCCGATGCGGCCATCGGGCAGTTGCAGTTGCGCCCGGAAAGCAGCGATCAGGGTCTCCATGGCACAGTGGAAGAGGTGGGCGAGTAAGGTGCGGCGCTTGCGGAAGATGTCGCGCAGGACTTTGGGGATGGTGAAGACAAATTGGCGGTGGGGGACTTCGTGGCAGACGGCGGTGGCGATCCACTCGCTGGTGCTGCGCACACGCCGCTGGTGACAGGCGGGACAGAAGTGACGAGTCTTGCAGGTGAAGGCGAGCAGGCGCTCGTGTCCACAGTCGGGGCATTCGAGGCGCGTGAATCCGGAG
>Ga0194123_10002651_pt1 | contig 22842 bp, 23 predicted proteins | sample TA2MahsurfametaG_5_FD_155479 | JGI IMG/M metagenome (GOLD analysis project Ga0194123, IMG submission 155479) | Freshwater microbial communities from Lake Tanganyika, Tanzania - TA2015023 Mahale A surface | ecosystem: Environmental > Aquatic > Freshwater > Lake | place: Tanzania: Lake Tanganyika... | reverse complement strand
TCAAAAAAGATTCTATCAAACTCAATTAAAGAAAATTCATCCTTATGCAACGCTAAGGTTTGATACAAGTGATATCCTACAAAACCCTTACTACCTGTAATTCCAACCTTAATCATTGCATTTTTTTATTTTGACTTCGAAAAAAATTGCTTACACCAAGAAATCAACAACTTCTTCCCCAAACAATTCTTTTTTAACAAGTGCCAATTTGGAAATAAGATTTTTTACTCCCTCTACATTCAATCTTTCTGTATTATGTGAATGGTAATCTTCAATTTCAGCCAAATTTTTCTCCCCTTCCGAAAAATACATCGAATAATTCAAATCACGATTATCCGCAGGAACACGATAGAAATCGCCCATATCTTCAGATTTTACCATCTCTTCTCTCGTACACAAGGTTTCATACAATTTTTCGCCATGACGAGTTCCAATGATATTAATTTCATTTTCAACTTTTGCTAATTCTTTGATAGCTTTAGCAAGGTCGCCAACAGTCGCTGCAGGCGCTTTGTTAACAAACAAATCTCCTTGATTGCCATTTTCAAAGGCAAATAAAACCAAATCAACAGCATCATTCAAACTCATTAAAAAACGAGTCATATTTGGATCAGTAATTGTTAAAGGAAGCCCACTTTTAATTTGCTTAATGAAAAGAGGTATGACAGAACCCCTAGATGCCATTACATTACCATAGCGGGTTAAACAAACTATCGTACTTTGCAAATTCCTAGACTCTGCGATTGCTACTTTTTCCATCATCGCTTTGGAAATACCCATTGCATTAATTGGATAAGCCGCCTTGTCAGTACTCAAGCAAATTACTTTTTTCACTTTATTGTGAGCAGCAGCTTTAATAACATTCTGAGTCCCTTCAACATTAGTTTTAAAAGCCTGCATAGGAAAAAATTCACAAGATGGAACTTGCTTCAAAGCTGCTGCATGAAAAATATAATCTACTCCTCTAGTTGTTGGTTCGATACTATCATAATCTCTAACATCACCAATAAAAAACTTCAACTTAGAATTTTTAAATTGATTACGCATATCATCTTGTTTTTTTTCATCTCGAGAAAAAATTCTGATTTCCTTAAAATAATCAGTAACCAAGAATCGATTTATAACAGCATTACCAAATGATCCTGTGCCTCCGGTAATAAGCAATATATTATTTTTAATCATTAATTTTTTTTATTATAGTTTTCAAAAACAAAATTAAGATAATCAAATGTCTTGCCAGCACAAACATCCCAAGAATAGGATTTAGCCTTTAAAAAAGATTGCATGGCTAACCTTTCTCTAAGAATAGAGGAATTAATTAGCAATTCGATAGATCTAAAAATTTCATCTACACTATCAGGATTGAAATAAATTGCATTATCCCCCAAAATTTCAGGCATAGGACCCATATTTGAACAAGCTATTGGAAGCCCAGAAGCCATTGATTCAAGTAAAATAATTGGCATATTTTCACAACTAGATGCAAAAACAGCAATATCTGCAAATCCATAATAACTATTAATTTCTTCAAAAGGAATAGGACCTAGATTTTTTGTAAACAACCTAGTTGGATCAACATGATTTAATAAATTTTCAACTTCTGAAGCACTTGAACCTTTTGGTCCAATTAATATTAGTTCCACCATATACTTTTTTTGAATAAGAAGTTCAATGGCTTTAATTACATTACAATGATGTTTATATGGATCGGTTTTGGATACATAAATTATTTTACACCGTTCATTTGAATCAAAAAAGGGTTTTGTAGTCCTAGGAAAAATAAAAAAACTATCACTAATTCCATGAGGGATTATAATTGATTTATTTTTTAAAATAGGAATTTCACTAACCACTTTATTTGAAGCATATTTTGTTAAAAAAATTAATCCATTAGATTTTAAAAAGTTCTAGATTGAAAATAATGTAATAATAAAAACTTAAAAAATTTAATACCAACTCCAAAGGACAAAGCTTGATCCCTTTCAAATGGCAACATATTCTGACACACTGTCACCATTGGTTGAAAACCACTGCTGTCTGAACCGCCAGGGGAAAACAAAATATCACAATTATACTTTTTTAATTCAAATTTAATAAAAAAAAGACGCCAAAATAACCGAAATAAAAGATTTCTGTTGAGAAAAAAATTGCTTCGTTTCTCTATCCATTTTTCATTAGGAAGTTTAAATAAAGTTCTAGATGCACTCCAAACAACAATTTTTTTAAAGTTGTTTTTTTGAGGATTTGAATGTGATAAAATTTCAATTAAATGAGTCACTCCTCCACCTTCTAACAAATTAGAAGCATCAATTCCAATTACTTTCATGTTATAGTCATTTAGAATAAGATGAAATTTGCATTGACTTCAAAATTAAAGAACTAGAATATATAAAACACCAAGAAAAGAAATACTTTATAATGGTTTTTTATAATTCAAAATCCACTTAGGTCTATTGATAAAAATAGAAAACAAAAAAGAAAAAAGAAATGTACCATAACTCATCTTAAAAGTTTCATGAAAAAATCCATAAACAAAAACCGCTGTTAATCCATAAAAAATTCCTTTATCGTATTTCCTATAAAACAAAACCATTTTAAACTGGTAAAAGTAAAAAATGAAAAATCCTATAAATCCAATTCTAAATAAGATGTCAAAATGTTGACTGTGAGCAGATCCTGACAAATCATTAGATAATATCCAAGTTCCTAAAAATCCCGATCCAGTAAAAGGATTATTCAAACAATAAAAAAGAATTTTCTTAAACAAGTTAATTCTATATCCTTCACTTGAATTTGAATCAGTTAGATTGTAAGGAGTATAATCATTACTTCCATTTATACCAAAAAGTCGTTCTGCATAAAAAGATACAACTAAAAAATCTTGATAAAACAAAATAAATAAAAAACAAATTATACAGAAAGAGAAAATATATAAAATGTTCTTAAAATTAAATGTAAATTTTTCTAAAAAAATAAAACTAAAACCGAAAAATAAACTGACAATTGAAGAACGAGAAAAAGTAAGGAAAATTCCAAGTAGTAGAACAAATGAAGAAAAAAGAAGCAAAACTTTAAATTTTTTAAAATATGTGTCAGAAAACAAAAGAATAAAGAAAGAAAAAACCAAAATAAATCCAAATCTTTGACTGCCGACTAAACTTTTCAAGGCATAACCTAAATCAGGATTTAGAACATAAAGAAATGCAGATTTAAAAGAATAAAATAAGGAAATAATAACAAGAGAATTCTTGAAGTAAAGAAAATCTTTCTCCTCAACTCTAACAAAGGAAAATATAAAAAAAAATAAAAAAACTAAAAAGCTAGAAACCCTTCTGGGAAAAAAAGAAAGAAACTCAATTTGATAACTAGTTGAAAGGATAAATATTAAACTTAAATAAAATAAAAAAATAGGGATAAAATAATTATTAATAATGACCTTTTTAGAATGGAAAAGTTTAAAAAAAATTAAAATTAAAAAAAAATAATTTGATGTAATTGTTTCACCTGAAACATTAAACACAAATGGATACAACGAAATTAAAAAAATTAAATAAAAAAAGAATTTGTTCATTTATTATAACCTAATTTAATTTGATCTTCTTTATACTTATGAAGCATTAAAATATCCTTCTCTAACATTAGTTCAAAATTCTCTTTGTATTTATTAATTTCACCTGTATGATATTCATAGGTTTCGCTTTCAAAATCAGAATGTATAGATTCTTCATGCTTTATTACAACAATATTCATTACTTTTTTATAAAATTCAAGCAACTTATCTATCTCATAGGTTTTTTCAGAAATTTCACCTAAACCATACTCATAAAAACGGGAATCCCTGCAAGGAACCAAAGTAAATGAATCAAAACCAATTAAATAAATTTTCTTAAAACCCAAAAAGTAAGCAAAAGAAATCGAAGCTATAAATGAACCATGAAAAAAATTAGAAAAACCAATTAACCCATTCTTTACAAGAAAAGATTTAGGGAATTTTCGAAATAAAAAATGAACGTTATTAGAGAAAAGCGATAAAATATTAGACAAATGTACAATTATTGAGACATTTGGATTTTCTTTAATAAATGCTTTATAATTTAAAACCAAATCTTGATTAGGTAAGGTAGCAGGCCAAAAAATTTTTCGAAAAATCCAAGGAGTAAAAAACCAGGGTTCTATACACATCCAAAACTTCACATTTAATTTAGTAAAATCATATCTCATGTGAACTTGCCCCACAACAATAGTTGGAAATTTTTTTAGACTACCAAAATCCATAAATTTAATCGAAGGTCCATTGCCAATAATATAACAAGTATCCCCATGGTAATAATTCTCTAATTTTTTTATGCTAAACATTATCGAAATTTAAATTTAGTAAAACTATATGTACTCCTTTTTCCTATAAAAAATTATATAAGATTTCGAAACCTATTTAAAATTATTTCTTTATTTGAAAGTGAGGATCTTCTAGGGATAAATTTATTAATAAAATCCTCTCTCTTTTCATTATCATAAATTAGGTTCTCTAACTTTAAAGAACTATTACTCATAAACATATCTAAATCCAAACTTTTAATTCCAGCTTGATCCTCCCAATTTTTAAAGGCATCATTTAACCATTTTGATGATTTGAATTCAGAAATTGAAATCCAAAAAGTAGTTTTATTCAACAATAAAGATTTTATAAAAACATTAGATAAAAATCCTAATACAAAATCGCTTTTTTCAAGATCCTCAAAACCCGTTGAATGGATATAAACAAACTTATCTGAGAATAAATCACGAACGTAATTAACATTTGTTTTTGGATGAACACTAATAACAACATTATAATTAAGCGATAATCGATGAAAAAAATCACGTAATTTATTTAAAACACTAGAAGCATCAATTAATTTGGAATTGTAATTTAAAAAATCATAATTAGAAAATAAAAAATTATTTAATACAATTAAAACAGTCTTCTTAAAGTCTATATTATTTTTCACCTTTGGAATATATTCTAAATTCCAATCATTAATCAATAAGATATCATAAAAAAATGGCACTTTAGTGTAATTTACAGATGAGATTAGTAATTTTTTTTTATAAAAAACATCAAAAAATCTTGAGACAATATAGATTAATTTTTTTCCAAAAACTTTAAGATTAAATCTGTTTTTTTGAGAATCTGAATTAAAACTTGTATAAGTCAACGAATCGTTAACAGACACAACTATTTCTCCAAACAAAAAAAATCTAAGGAAAAAATCATAAAATGAATATTGAAAAAAAGAAATAAAACAAAATGGACTAAATTCTTTTTTCAAAGATATAAGCTCAAAATAATTTTTAATTGAAATAACACTATAGTGAATAGATTTTTTTACGCATCCCAAACCTTTTTTTCTAATCGGAAATAGTCCACTACAATCTAAAACAATTACATTATATTCATAATTTAAAATTTTTAAAATTTTGGATGAATCAACATCAATAAAATAGGAACAAATCACAAAAATGGTCCTCTTCTTCATTTTCTAGAGACCTGCTTAAGTAATAATATAATCCTACCAGCAACCATAAAATCATAAATTAGGAATAAATCCTTAATTATATTACTATTTAATAAACAAGGCAGCGTAGAAACAGTGTTATTAAATTTTTCAAAAGAAACGTCAGCAAAAATATATTTACAATTAATTAAAGAATTTTGACCTCCTTCAATAATTTCACATTCGTGACCTTCAGCTTCCAATTTAAAATAAAAAAACTTCTCCATGGTAAAAATATTATCCAAAGTAGTAACTTTTATCTCTTCAACAAAAGAAGCACTATCGAATAATTCTAAACTAGAATCTGCATGAGCAGAATTAATGTAGATTTTGGAAATTCCATCAAAATTAGATAACGCATTGTTAAATAATTTGAAATTCTTATCCAAACAGGTGTTCAAATTTAAACACTTGAATTCATTGGAAGAAGGTTCAATACCCCAATAATGTATATTTAAATTTCTAATCAAACGTAAATAAAGATATACTTCACCAATATTAGCTCCACAATCTAAAAATTAATTCTTCATCAAAGTTAACCTTATCAAACATATATTGGCGCTCTAAAGTTAGCAACCGTTTTTGAAGTCCATTAACATAGAGTAAAGATCTATTTAAATCCGCAAAGTAAATTTTAAATTTCATGGAAAAATCATAGAAATAAAAAAAATTATTTTCCTGACAAAAAGAAAAATGTCCAACCTTAGAGAATAACATTCGCAAATTTAAGCACAAAATAGTAATATTATTAAATTTAAAGTTGCAAACTATCAAAAACAATTTTGAATAAATATAATTAAACATGATATTTTATTAAAGTAATTGATTGAACCAGGAAATTTGTTTCCTTAAAACATTATAGTATTGATATTCTTTATGACACCTTGTATAAGCATTATAAGCAACTTCATATCTAACTTCTTTATTATAAATTAAATATTTAATTACATCCTTACACTCATTAATATTAGAATAAAAGAATATCTCCTTTTTATCTTGAAATATAAAATTTGATAATGAAACTTCACTTTTATCACAAACCTGCGCTAAACCATTATAGGCCAATTCATAAGTTCTTGCATTACCACACTCAAGAGACGGTGTGGAAAGATGCATATTCAAACCTATACCATAAGTTGAATACAATTTATCTCTAGTAAAATTATCTATCGGTCTAGATTTAGTAGTAAAACTTAATTTATTATTTCGTAAATTAAGCAGGGGATAAATGAAACCTTTTAATGGTGCTTTACCAAAATAATCATAACTATTTTTTAATTCATTTTTAATTTTTAAAAGTCTTTCAGCTTTTGATAAATAAAAATTCCCTACATAAATACATTTATCATTTCTAGATATTTGTTGATTAAAAAATTCTTCTTTACTTAATAAACTTTTTCCAAAACAAGAGATACTATGGGGTACCCACATAAATTTTTTAAAACCAAACAAAGAAAGTATTTCTTCCATTGTAAAATCTTCATTATAACTTGGGGAAATATAAGTTGCACAATCAAATATCCATGAAAAAGCAGAACCATAACCATAGGATAAATGAGGATCGTCTATAAAATGTAAACATTTAATAGAGTTAGAAAAGTTCTTATAGAGAAATTCAGGATGTACTAAATCCCATCCTGGGTTCATAACAATAACATCATAATTAAAATATCTCTCTTTGAATTCATTAAGAAAAGCAAAATACCTTTTATCTTTATCCAAATACAACTTTTGTAAGAAATTGGGGGAATAAAAAAATGCATTTAAATTATTTCCAGAATAACCATGTAAAAAAGCATTTTTGATTTTAAATTCTGGCTTAAAATATCGAAAATAATTCATACTAGAAATTAAATTGCCTTCAAAAGAAAAATCTTCAATTTCGAAAGGATTAGACATGAAAATTTTCATAAAAAATTATCAGTTAAATTTAGAAGAAATAATACCATCACTATCCAAGTATATAATATGATCAAAAAATTTAATCAAACTCACATCATGTGTTGTTACAAAAATCGTTTGGTCTTTTGAAAACCCATTCAAAATTGACGAAATAATTTCAGATTGATTTGCTGTATCAAGTGCACTTGTAGGTTCATCCAAAATCAAAATCTTCGAATTACGATAAAGAGCTCTACCTAATACAATTCTTTGATTTTGACCCCCAGACAAATTTGTTGAGTTTTCAAATACTATAGAAAGATAACTCTCATCTACATCATTAACAAACTCTGAAATGTTAGCATTTGAAACAACCTTCTTAAAAAATTCATCATTTTCATAATATAAATCTTCTTTAAAAGTAATGTTTGAATAAATACTAGAATTAAAGGTAATAGAATTTTGAGGTAAAATAGCCACATTCATTCTCCAAGATTTGTAATTTTTGAATTCCAAAATTTTTCCATCAACAGAAATTGTACCCATTTCAGGTATCAAATTACCAGATAGTAAATTCAAAAAAGTTGATTTTCCACTTCCACTTGGACCCAATATCAAAACTCTAGCCCCCTTTTTTATAATCAAATTGTCAATTACAAGATTGTATTTTTCCATGTTACTGTACCTAAATTTAATATTCTGAAATGAAATATTATCTTTAAATAGAACAATATCATTATGTGAATTTGAAGGATCAAAATTCTCAACTATACTTTTATGAATATTTGCATAATCATTTAAGTAAGAAGAATTTACATTAATAAGACTTAAAGAATGATGAGCACTGTTAAGAATTGGTAAAATCCTTTGGAATGCAAATAGAAATGAAGATAAAATTGCTAGAATTTCCGTAGATACAGTGTTAAAAAAACTTAAATATATAAAAACTATTAAAATTAAAAAATAAAAAATACTTTCATAAAAAATTTTAGGGATTGTACTACTTATCGAGTTTTTCATCTGTTCATCACGTAATTTTTTATTTGCAGTTAAAGTACGATTAATTAAAAATTCTTTCCCATGATTTAAAAAAATATACTTTTCAAACAAGAATAACTCATTTAGGTTTTTTAAATTTTCTGTTAATAATTTTGAAACGTTTTCTTTTTTGTGATCAATATTATATCGATTCTTAAGATAAAAATAAGAGAGAAATATTAAAAAAGAAATTAGAATAACAAAAATTGTTTTAGGTTCGATAACGAATAGAGATATAATAATCATGCCAAAAGTGAATAAGGAAAAAATAATATTTAAAAGTGGGCCGATTATATTTGTATTTAAAATACTTACTTTTTGGTATAACAAAGAAATTATTTTACTTGAATTATTATCATTTAAAGTATTAATATACTTTTGATTAAAGTAATTAATTATTATATTTTTAAAAATTTCAAATGAAAAATTAAAATTAAAATTATTATTTACTTTAATCGAAAAAAACTTGGATGAAAAAGAAATAATTGAAAGAATTGAAAAAATAACTGCTAGTACAATAGAATTATTTTCAATTGATAAATTCAAAATACTCAACATCCAAATATCTGAAGCCCCGTCACCGTTAAATAATTGATTAACAATCACATATACAATATAAATAAGGGAAAAATCGCATATTGAAGATATAAAATTAAGTAAAATTAATTTACTTAAAATTAATTTAAACTTACCTAAGTTATTAACTTTTAGTAAATATTTAATATTTTTAAAAAATTGAACTATCATAATACTCCAGATTGAAACAAAAGCCTTAAGCTTAAAACACCTTTAATTTTATTAAAATGATCTATCACAGGGATTGCATTTACCTTGTTTGATTTTAGTCTTTCAATAATACAATCTAATTTTTCTTCAACATTTGCAAAAATAAAATTAGTGTTACCGTAATTTGCAATCAATTCAGAAAAATCTGGAATTTTTAAATTCAATAATCTCCTTAAATCACCATCTGTGAAAATGCTATGAACAGAATTATCTAAATTTAATATAAACAAAATCCCAAATCCCTTATTAGACATTTCAATTAAAGCATCTGATAAATTGCAGTTTATATAAACATGCGGCGTATTGTCTAAACCTACAAAAACGTCAGATACTTTAAGTGACAACCTCCTTCCTAAAGATCCAAATGGATGTCTAATTGAAAAATCATCTTTTTTAAAGTTGTTTAATTTCATAAGTCCAGCAGTAATGGTATCACAGATAACCAATGCCAAAGTTGTAGTTGACATAGGAGCTAATCCCAAAGGACAAACTTCTTTTATAATTGTTGTATCAAAAACATATTTTGAACTTTTTGCCAGAATTGAATTTAAATTCGAAGTTAAAGAAACAATTGGTACATTCAATTCTCGTAAATAAGGCAAGATTTTAATTACTTCATCAGAGCTTCCAGATTGACTAATAATTACAATCAAATCTTTCTTAGAAATTGCCCCCAAATCACCATGGCCTGATTCTGCTGCATTTAAAAAGAAACTAGCAGTACCAGTACTTGATAGAGATGCTGAAAATTTACGACCAATATGTCCTGATTTACCAATTCCAATTACTACAACTTTGCCCATATTTTTTTCAAGATATTCTTTAAAAAAAAATATAGCACTAGAAAAGTTTAAATCTAAATTACTCAAATAATAAGTTAAATTATCAATTTGATTTTGAATTGATAATTTATTGAAATCAAATAAATCTTTAATCATAATTTTCTAGTTTAAATTTATTTCAAAATAAATAATACAAAATACTAAGAACTGTTATTTCAAATTTCCAAAATAGAATTAAAAAATAAATTCATTCTATATTAAATATTATTTCGATAAATTCTCTAAAGGCTCCTTCACCTCCAGATTTTCGAGTTATAATATGTGCTATTTTTTTTACCTGAGAAATTCCATTATCTGGAGTTCCTGCAATTCCTACAACTTTAAGCAATTCAATGTCTCCAATATCATCTCCAATAAATGCTACATCTTCAAAGGAAATACCCAATGAGTCACAAAGCTCTTTAGCTATAGTAAACTTATTTTTAACCCCTTGAAATAAGAAGTCAACAGAAAGTTTCTCTGCTCTTCGTTTAACGATTTCTGTATTTTCAGCCGTAATTATACCTACTGGAATTCCATAATCATGACAAATTAAGACACCAGCACTGTCATAAGTATTGAATTTTTTCCACTCATTTCCAGTTTGGTCATAATACATACCACCATCAGTCCAAACTCCATCAATATCTGTTAAAACTAGTTTTGGAAATTTCATGAGAATACTTTATTTTAAATAGAATGGATAAATAATCTCATTTATTTCTATGTCCTTTAGTAAAGTTTTACCAATCAATAAATCTTTTTCAGTCCATTTAAAGCCATCACCAGGAGATAACAAATGTAAATCAGACTCAACTAAAACATGTCCAGCCTTTAATTTATTTTTAGTGGCAATTGATCTTTCAAGTTTTTCCTTTGCTAAAATAGTACTTGAGTCAATAAAAATATCTTCAACGCCTAGTGACTGATTTAAAAGCCTAATATCTCTTACCATTCTATGGACTCCATCAGGACCCAAAGAACCAGCCTGATCTGTTCCTTTCATCCTTCGGTCAATTGTAATATGTTTTTCGATAATGCTTGCACCTTTAGCTACAGCGGCAACTGGAGTTGAAATCCCTATAGTATGATCAGAATAACCAATCATATATTGACCATAATGCTTAAGCAAATAAGTAATTGTATTCAGATTTACGTTTCTTGGTTCAGTTGGATATTGGGAAACACAATGCAATATTGAAACTAAAGAATGATACTTTGTAATTGTATTTAACGCAGTATCTAATTCTTTTTTTCCTGCCATACCAGTTGATATAATCATAGGGATTCCTGTCTCAGCTAAAGCCTCAAGCAAAGGTATATTGGTAAGGTCCCGACTTGCTACCTTCAACCTATCTGGCAAAAACAATTTAAAAATAGAAAGACATCCAATAGCACATAAAGTTTCTACAAAGTCAAGACCTTTAGATTTTGCATATATATAAACCTCATAATGCTGTTCATCATTCAATTCTAAGTATTCACGATGTTCTCCATAAGTTTTACCAAAAGAATGAGGAGAATCATAAGAGCGTTCCATCTGTGATTGAGAAAGTTCCTGTTTAAGATCTCTTTTTGTTAGTTTAACTGCATCCATCCCGTTTAATGGGGTTCCAAAAACTTCATCAAAAATTTCTCGGGAAGCTAAATCAATAATTACTTTTGCTAATTCAACTGATCCATTATGATTTTGACCAATCTCGCCAATAATATAAGTTTCCATTATTTTTTATTTTTTTTAATTTGTTCTTCCATTTCTTTTGCCCATCTTTCATTATTATTTATTTCTGAAATAATGTTAGAAGGAGTAAATGAAATATTTTTATTTTTCAAAAATCCATAAATTGATTTTGCTATATCAAAGTCAACAATAGTATCTACTGTCAACCTAATAAAGGAATTACTTTCAATTTCCTTATCAATTTGAATTAAATCTATTTTAAATTGATCTGGAAAAGTATAAATGTAATTTGTAACATGCTCCAAGAATAAAACATCCTTTGTTTTATTTGCGACAACTTCTAATGCTGAAAGCTTAACACACTCAATCCAAAAACCGTAATGAGTTTTAATTATTGGAGTATTATCAGAAAGACAAAAACTTCCATAATCAAAATCATTATTCTTAAAACGATAAATAAGAAATCGCAAAGATTCCATATCAATAAATGGATTATCAGAACAAATTCGAATTATTTTATTTATTCCAAATTCTCTTGCAGCACAAATATACCTGTTTAAAACATTCAATTCACTTCCACGATAATACTGCACATCATGATTTCTACAAACATCTTGGATAACATCATCAAGAACAGAATCAGTTGTAGCAACAATAATAGGAATATTTAATTTCTCGCTTAAAAGCCTTTCAATTAAAACCTCTAGAATTCCCTTTTCATTAAAGAATGGTTTGATAATTTTTAAAGGTAATCGCGTTGAACCTGTTCTAGCTTGAATGATAATACCCAGATCTATATTTTTCAACTATTTATTAATAAAATTAAATATTAGGTCAAAATCCAAAAAAATTTTATATAAAAAAATTAAATTGGTAAAAACAATAAAATTGCTGGCGAAAAATCGATGTGTCCTTTTTATTAGTTAATTCAGTATCAAAACACTATATCAATTTACTTCAGCATTAATGCCCATTCTTTAGCAAGATCTTGCCCACAATGATTATTAAACCACTGCTCAGATTTATGAGAAATCAGTTTTCTTTCATTATGATCTGAGGCCATAAGCTTTAATTGATAAAATACATCATCTTCTGCTTTAACTCCCAATAAAGGTGGAGAAGGGATACCATATATGTTTTCAAAACTCCCATCTTCAAAATTGAAACCTTGGATAAGTGGCTTTCCGCTTGCAAGAACCTCATAACCTGTACCTCCAAACATAATATTCGGGATTTCATAAAACTCCCCAACTCCAACATCAATTTTAGACAACAATAGCATAATGTTTTTCCTATCCAGTTTTGGTAACCAAACTACATATTCCTCAATATTTAATTTTTTACACAGCTCCTTAGAATGAATAACATCACTGCCATACTCGAACAATAACAAAAGAGGCTTCTTTGTTAAATTTTCATCTAAAAGTCTAGAGAATGCATTTATCAGCCAATCATTATTTTTATCACTTGAAAACCATTCGGAAATTGTAAAATTATTTGGACGCTTCCATAAATGGCGAACATGGGAAAGGACGGAAAAGTCACTTTCGTTAATCCGGCTAATGGCTTTATTCACTTCAATAATTTCTGAGTTAGTTGGCAACTGCTCCTTGTTATAAACCATTGGAAATAAAGAAAAGACCGGATCTACTCCAATTGACTTCAATACATTTCCGGTCAAAAATTCATCAAAACAAATTACAGTCCTTGCATTCCTAATTCCCTTTGATTGTTTCTGAGCGATTTCCTGCGCTATAATTCGAGTGAACATATTATTTGATTTAATTTTTTGCAGAAAATCAGATTCATTATACCATTCAACACCTATAGAATATGGATAAAAAATAGACATAGTTAGACCTACACGGTTCAAAATGGAAGGAGTTAATCCGGACCCTATTAAAATATCATAATCCTTGAAAGATTCAAATATATTTTTTTTTGTAACGTAATTACTTTTGATAAAATTAGGATAAACAAGACTTTTTAGGAAAGATCTTAAATAAAGGATAATCGATAAAGGAAATTCAAATATACTTGATGGGTCATCAGAAACATCTAATTGATGAATAAAATTTTCCCAACGTTTCATACCCCAAGAATCGGAATATGGACTAAAATGTTCTGATTCACCTTTTCCATCATTTGAAAATAATAACAAATGTGCATCTAGTCCAAGATCTCTAAAATATCTCATCAAGGAAAAATTATTATTATTCATATTTCCAATCAGACCAATTTTCATTGTATAAATATTTATAATCTATGAACTAATTCTTTTTAAGAACCTTACCAATTTGTTCCCTATCAGGAAAATTAACCAAAACACCTAAACCTTGTTGTTGATAGACCACCATGCTTCCTAGTGCAACTGCAGATGCCTTTCCCTCGTGAACCACTTTGCTTATGTGGTTTAAGTTACCAGCTCCGCCATGTGCAATTACAGGTACTCCTACTTCATCACTCACTTTACGATTTAATTCAACATCATAACCTGACCAAGTACCTTCTTTATCTATTGAAGTCAAAAAAATTTCTCCAGCACCCATTTTTTCTAATTGCTTACACCATTCTACTGGATTCTTTTTCGAATTTTTTAAACCAGAATGCGTAAACACTTCATATTTACCCCAAAAATTCTTCTTAACATCTACTGAAGCCACTATAGCTTGATTTCCATAATGTTGTGAAATTTGTTCAATTACTTTTGGATGGGTGTGAAATGCGGTATTTAAAACTACTTTTTCAAAACCGATCTCAAAAATTTCACAAGCTATTTGAAAATCATGTATACCTCCCCCGTAGGCAAGCGGCATAAAGCATTCATTTGCTATTTCACGAAGTATTCGAAGATTAGGTTTACGCGCTTGAGTAGTTGCTTCAATGTCTAAAAAAATAAGTTCATCTACTTCCAATTCATTGAAAATACGTACCGTATTTATTGGATCCCCTATGTAGCTGGGCTTACTGAATTTTACAGTTTTAACCAGCGCATCATCTTTCAAAAGCAATGTGGGAATTACCCGAGTTTTAAGCATTATATCCGAGCAAAATTTTCAAGTAAACGCATACCGAATTTGTGGCTTTTTTCAGGATGAAATTGTGCGCCATAAATATTTTCATGTTGAACTGCTGCGTCGAAATCTACACCATAGCTGCACTTAAGTATGCTATTTCTTTCATCATCAACGTGTACACGGTAAGAATGAACAAAATAGAATCTAGGCTCATCGGACAGACTCAACGTTAGCGGACTTGGTGTGGCTGGATGAACTAAATTCCAACCCATATGTGGGACTTTTAATCCATTTTGCTTCGGAAAACGAATAGTATCTGCAGCAATCCAACCTAAGCCCGGTAAATGACCTTCCTCACTACCCCGCGTAAGTAATTGCATACCCAAACAAATTCCGAGAATTGGTACTTTCTCTCCCATCGCTTTTTGATTCAAAATATCTAAGAAACCACTTTCATTTATTCGTTTCATCGCGTTATCGAAAGCCCCAACTCCAGGCAGAAGTATTTTTTTTGCCCCTTGCAAATTTTCGGGGCGATCAACTATTCGGGCTTCAACACCAATACGTTTGAACATATTGAACACTGAACCAAGGTTACCCATCCCGTAATTGACAATTGCAATCATTTCTTTGGAAAACAGTATTTAAGATAGAATGCCATGGTTACGAAGTTAACTTTGGCTAAAATATAAAACATTGGACGAAATAATTCAAATCGCTTTTTATACGTAGGAAACTCATGCCAGTTCCTAGGTGGGGCATTCATGATGTCCACGTATTCTTTATCCGAGAGACCTAGACGTTTTATAAAATAGTCCACTAATTCTGTCTCAATTATTGGTGGTTGATTGTATTCCTTCCATGCCTCCTCTCTGCTCATTAGACCATTACGTACTTTTGCCGACAGTGTATTGTTACGCATGTCTGAGTTAAACTTCTGTGGCAGGTAAACACTGTGATAGAATGCAGTCATTCGATTCTCTAAGTGGTGACCACCATAATATTCCCAGCCAAATTCCTTGTTAAGAAATGCCTTTGCTTCTTCTTTATTGTATTGGACATACCATAATGGCCGAATGAACATACTCCTATCTATAATCGCAGATTTAAGGAAACGTGAAAAAGTCATTAATGGATAGGTATTCATTTTATGCTTGCCATACATTCTATGAATTGATTTTATGTATTTACCATCGAAGTAGTTGCGACCAAGCGGGGTGATTCCCTCCTCAATAAACGAGTGACCCTCAAGAATATATTTGACATTAAATTTAGATGCGGCCTTTCTCAGTAGATACGCATATCCTAGATCTGTTGATGCTTCGATCTCAGCTACGCCAGCGAGGAAAAAAGAACGAAAAATATCATCAGCTTCCTTATTGTCGACGACGTGTGTGTACAAGTCGACGTCAAGTGACTTTAACACTTTTTGGATGTTCATAGTGGCAATAGCAGAATTCCAAGTATTATCGTAATGCACCGCCAATGGTCGAAGTCCCCAGACCTTTTTGGCTAAATAAATCAAATAAGAAGAGTCTGTACCTCCACTGACACCAACAACACAATCATATTTGTGTCCTTGACCTTTCTTTTTGATATCGGAAATAATAACATCAAAGAGCCGTTCCCCTTTTAATTGTCCCGTACCAAATTGTTGACGGAGTTGGTCAAGCTGATGACAGTAATTACAAACACCTTCTTTATCAAAAGAAATAGCAGAAACACGTTCATCATAAATGCACCGGCTGCACACTTGCAATTTAGTATTGTGGATATTAGAATCTTGAATCATTATTCTATACGATGAGGTTTAATTTATGAAAATAAAACATATTCAAATATGTTCATTTTAAATATCGAAGAATTCGATTTGTAATTGGGTTATTTGGATACTTACTTTGATGCCGTTTAACAATCGCTTCAAGGGTTGCAAGAAATGAAAAACTTTTGAAAACCATACCCTTACGGGGTCTCCATTGTTTATCTGCCGACCAGATGCGTACCAATAACCTACCATCGAGGCAATTCACCAAGAATTCTCCAGATTCAAAAACAAAGTCGACTTGACCAATCTCACCTTTAATCTGATCATCAAAAGTTTGACAGTCCCATAGTCTAATATCATATTCTTCATCTACAACTCTAAGACCAGGGTAAGGCTTGCTTAGCGCTCGACAATGCCTCGCAATAGTCTCTGAAGGCAGCCGCCAATCTACATAACCATCTTCCGGTAATCGCTGAGGGAAGTAAAATCCTTCTTTTGCTTGTGGAATGCTTTTATGAAGTAACTCTGGGCATTCCAATATCTCCACTACCATTTCTGAAAGTGCTAACGAAGTTCTGTAATATGATATTCGAATGTCATCTAAATCATGGTAAAAAAAAGTGCGTTTTGAAATCACTGGACCATCATCAATGCCTGTCGTTATTTTGAAAAGCGCAAGATCAAAACGGCGACAATTGAGAATAATCGCCCAGTTCTGCGGTGATCGTCCTCGTCCACCCTGTATGCCATCTGGGCTACCGTGGACACCAAGCGCGCCCATTGGACTAGCTTTTATTAGCCACTCAGGAATAAGTCGCTGCCATCCTGCAACCCACAAAATATCAAAAGACAAACTTTCTAGCAAAGCTCTGTCACTCTCAAGTGTAAGAGTGTAGGATTCGACTAAATATGATGGTATGTTATGTTTATTCCCGAAAATTCTAATATCAGTATATCCGCTAATTTTATCTTCGTCGGCATTTTTTGGATGAATTCCAACAACACCGCATATATTTCCTCCATATAAGTGAACAGCAGCAATAGCATCTAGGCAGGATTCAACTGTACATAATACTAAAATTCTGAGTGATTTGTTATTCATATAATTGGTTTTGTTCTAAAAAAATTACTCGTTCATAAACTTTTCCGCGAAGCTTAGCAAGGCCTCAAAGCTTTGATTAGTAAAACAAAACTGTCTCTTTCCAAAAATCATTTCTTCGAAAAGATTTTGCCAATCACTAATTTCCAAAACAATCTCTTGGTTTTTCTCTGCAAGCAACAGCCAAACTTGCAACGCTGCTAGGTTTCGATTACCATTTAACCAAAGCAATAATATATTCTCACCTTTTTCACCCCAAAGAGAACGAAGCACATCTTGACCGTTTCTAAGCCCTAACTTATTGTTCCTATTGCCGATTTGTAAAAGGTCACAGTAGTTTGCCCAAGTTACAAGGTGGCGTTGCATCAAGGTGCGAGTTACCTTCTCTCCAGGATATGCGTCATAGGTTGACCACCATTCGGGATGAGTTAATACCTGAATGCGTTCATGATTTTCATCAAGCAATGTCTTCCAACTTCTATGAATCCAGTAACCGTTTGAGTCTGATGTGTACTGAACTTGATCCTGCAATACACCTGCATAAGCATTTCTCAATCCACCATAGGAACGTTCTCTACACCCCATTGTAAAAGGTGTAGTGTTGTGGAAAGAAAACATTCTAACTAAATGATTTTGGTCAGAAGATAAGAGTTTGGTCAATATCTCTGTCTCCCACTGAATCTTGTCCTCTAGTTGAATTTCGGTCTCGATGCCGTGCCACGCCGCGTCGAAGTGTAGCCCGATATCGTGACCAAGTTCTGCAATTTGACTTATCTGATTGCGCACTTGTTTTTCAAATGGACTATAAAATTCACCGGTAAGGAGTATTGTATATGTAGCACGAATACCTTCTTCTGCTTCAATTTTTGCCAAAGCAAGAGCTCTTTCGGGCGACATATCTACATCATGACGTATTATCGCAAAGGATGTTGGGATAACATTACAATCCAAAACTTCAAAACCTTTGATTGTATACTTCGCTTTCGTCAATTTTAATAATTCTCGGTAAGTACTTTCATTCAGAAAATCAAAAGTCTTAGTATCCATAATTCGATTTATATTTTAAATCAATTAACTTTTTTGATAATACCAGCTTGACAAATGTCATATTTCGAGAAGAGAAAATCATCATGAGAATCTAATAAAGATTTATTCATCTAAATTATTGTCTTTTGAGGCTACTCAAAAAGTACCCGTTGAAAATTTTTAATTCACTGTCCTTTATCACTATCTTATTTCTTTTGCTGGAGATCCGGCAATTCTAGAATTATTAGGAAATGATTTATTCACAAAACTATTGGCACCTACAACACATCCATCGCCGAGAACAACTCCTGATGCTATAATGCTATGTGGCCCAATATAACATCGATCTCCTATTTGAACTGGCGCATATTCGTAAGGAGCTTCACCTCCACTGGTAGCCCAATTTACCGTTTCATGGGAATAAATGTGAACTCCAGCTGAAATACAGCAAAAATCACCTATTTGTAATCTACCACTCCCATCGAGTATTGTAAATGGACCCACCCAGGTGTTTTTCCCAACAACTACATTCCCAAATACATGACAACTATCGTAAACGGATGTGCCTTCTCCGAAATTTAAAAACTTTGCCTTCTCCCATCTATCAAATAACACATCTGCAAATGGTAAATTTCGAGTCAATTTCTCCTTAAATTGGTTATCTAAGATTGTTTTTAGTTCTGTCAACTCCTTGAGCAAACTCAAGAGCTTCTCTTCTTTGCCAATGAGCAGGTCTTCTCTATTCATGCTACTTTTTCATTATTCAAATAAATCCTGCACCACCACTCAAAATTCATGAAACTCCAAATCAATAATCTGTGATTGATTCTATCATTGATGTGTTCGTGAACTATTTTCTTCATGTAATCCTGATTAATAAAGTCGCTTGAAACTGTTTTATTTTCGAGCAACAATTCTTTGATGTAAGCAGCGTTTTCACCCCTGTACCAACTTTCATCTGGAGCGCTAAATCCTTGTTTCTTTCGATTGATGATGCGTTCTGGCATGAAACTCATCATTGCTTTACGCAAGATGTTCTTGCCATCGTCAAATTCCCGGTAAACCTTGCGTTTGTCGCGAAAATCATTCTCATCTATTTTGAGCATTTTCTCAAGATTTCCTAGCTTATAGTGTACAGGTATTTTTTGAGCAAAGTCTACCAAGGCATTGTCGAGAAACGGAAAGCGCTCTTCTAATCCATTTGCCATGGATAACTTATCTCCAACCAATAGTAGTCCAGGTAAAAAAGTTTTTGCTTCAAAATAGAGGGAATTATTGATATGATCTTCTGGAGAATCATATCTCAATGTGTTGTTAAAAGTAAATACTCGTTCGAATATTTCTCTAGGTTCTGAGAAGTCAACCTTAGATCGTACTGCAGCAGTAAAAAGCTGCTCTCTTTGGTTATCTGGTATAAGTCTTTGCCAAAAATCATAATACAAATCAAAAAATTCAGTTTGACTTACCGATTTAAATATCCGATAATACCTCCATGGATATCCGCCAAACAACTCATCTCCTCCTGTACCTTGTAAACAAACTTTTACAAACTTTGAAGCTAGTCTCGAAATGTAATAATTGGGATAACTCATCCCGACTCTCAAGTCCTCTAGATGATATACTACCCGAGGCAAGGACCATCGAATATCCCCTGCATTCAATACTTGTTCGTAGTGTTCAGTTTTGAAATGGTTAGCCATCAATTCAGCATCACGTCGTTCATCGTAATTGGCTTCAACACCTGTTACTTCGCTCATATCAAATCCACAGGTAAAGGTGGCTAAACGACTTACATGTCCTGAGGCAAGTGCGGCTATCGAACCAGAATCCATCCCTCCCGAGAGATACGACCCCACAGGAACATCGGCAACCATTTGGCGTGCAACTGCATTTCTAAACAGTCGTTCAGTTTCGGTTTTGGCTTCTTCGAAGGATATTCCGTTATCTGCTTTAGAGAAATCATAATCCCACCATGAATGGTGCTTCACATAGGTACTAGAAGCATCGATTTTAACCGTATTGGCTGGTGGCAGCATCCAAACTCCCTCGAAAAGAGTTTGGAATGTAAACATATTTTGAAAAGTGAAGTATTCGTTCAGTGCAGAAAGATTCGGCTTGACTTGAAATGCTGGATGCTGGATGATTGCTTTAATTTCGGAGCCAAATACAAGCGTTTTTCCGGTGAACCAATAATACAACGGTTTCACTCCGAATCTGTCACGAGATAGGTAAAGGGCCCGTTCTTTAACACTCCATGCACCTACAGCGAACATTCCATCAAGTCGCTTGAAAAAAGATGGTCCATATTCAGCCAATCCCTCTACAATTACTTCCGTATCTGTTGTCGAAACGAACTCGTGTCCTTTGGCATGTAATTCTTGCTTTAATTCTAAAAAATTATATATACATCCGTTAAACACGACAACCCAATCACCGTTTTTAGAGGTCATAGGTTGTGCTCCTTTCGGAGAAACATCCAAAATTGCAAGCCTTCTGTGTGCTAAAGCAATATTCTCATGAGTGTAATACCCATCACCGTCTGGTCCACGATGTGCAATGGCATCGGCCATTCGTTTGAGTGAAGTCAAACCAAATGGTTCACCATTCAAATTGAACACACCTACAATACCACACATTTTAGAGTGATTTAAGTACGTCTACTACGTATTGATAGTCTTCGGCAACCATGCGGTTGTGCAATGGAATGGCCATCGACAAGTCATTGGCAGCTTGTGCTCCAGGATAATCTCCTGGCTGGATGTTGTATTTCTGTGCGTAATAACTCAACATGTGCACGGCATGGGTACCCGGGCGGGTAGAAATGCCTTGCTTCTGGAGTTTTTCCATGATTTCGTTGCGGCTGCAAGGGGCTTTGCTTTCATCGACAAAAGTCACAAACGACTGCCAACCATGCTTGTATTCAGAGCCAAATTGAGGGGTACGCAACCATGTAATGCCTTTGAGTTGCTCGGTGTACCATGCTGCCCATTTTTCACGCTCATCGATGAAGGTGTCTAGCTTTTTGATTTGCACCACCCCCACGGCTCCCTGTAAATCGGTCATGCGGTAGTTATAACCGAGCATATTGAAGTCGGGCAAGATATAAGGCCTTGGACCATGGTGGCGCTGCTCTTCAGAAATAGAGGCACCGTGGTTGCGCAACATGCTCATCACGTCAGCCAGGTGGTCATCGTTAGTGGTAACCATACCTCCTTCACCGGTGGTTACCGATTTGCGCGGGTGGAAGCTGAAACAGCCAATGGTACCCAAAGTGCCGGCAGGCGTGCCTTTGTAAGCCGCACCTGCTGCACATGCACCATCTTCTACTAAAGGAATTTTACCAGCAATTGCCTTGATGGCATCCATGTTGGCGCACAGACCAAACAAATGTACTGGAATGATGGCCTTTGTTTTGGGCGTTATGCGTTTTTTAAGGTCTTCAGGATCCATGTTAAAAGTAGCAGGATCTACATCAGCAAAAACCAACTTAGCACCGCAGTAAAGCACCACATTGGCAGTTGAAACCCAGGTAAATGCAGGTACAATGACTTCATCGCTAGGCCCCACTTCCAAAGCAACCAAAGCCAAGTGTAATGCCGTAGTGGCACTGGTTACGGCCAAGGCGTGTTTTACCTGGTGTCGTTTGGCAAACAGTTCTTCAAACTCTCGGACTTTTGGGCCTGAAGTCAACCAGCCGTTCACTAGCGGCTCGCGTGTTGCTTGCCATTCTTCTTCTCCGGTAACAGGTAACGAAATTGGAATGTTTCTTTTAGTCAGAATACTCATATTAATTGAGATTAGTTAAATAATTATCGATAATGTAACTAGCGATTGCCAATGATGAAGTAGCGCCAGGTGATGGTGCATTAAGTACGTGTATTTGGTTTCCTTCACGCTCCACATTAAAATCCATGAGAAGTTTACCAGAAGGATCCATGGCTTGTGCACGTACACCGGCCGAACCTTTTTCCAACATGCTGGCCTCCACTTCAGGGATCATTACTTTGGCCTTGGAAATAAAAGAAGCCATTGAAAGCGAAGAAGCAAATTCACCCATGGCGAAGGCGAAGTTTTTCCGAAGAAAGTTTAAAAAGCCTACATAGGTGAGGCTTTCAAAAGTGTCTTTGAGATTAATGTCGCTGTTGGTATAGCCTTCGCGTTTGAACGCCAATACCGCGTTGGGACCTACCTCCC
>Ga0194123_10002649_pt1 | contig 22854 bp, 26 predicted proteins | sample TA2MahsurfametaG_5_FD_155479 | JGI IMG/M metagenome (GOLD analysis project Ga0194123, IMG submission 155479) | Freshwater microbial communities from Lake Tanganyika, Tanzania - TA2015023 Mahale A surface | ecosystem: Environmental > Aquatic > Freshwater > Lake | place: Tanzania: Lake Tanganyika... | reverse complement strand
CCTCGCGTGAAAATTACTGATATACAAGAAATGCTAGGCTTCGCAGGCTAATTGCGCCCGTAGCTCAACGGATAGAGCATCTGACTACGGATCAGAAGGTTTGGGGTTCGAATCCCTACGGGCGCGCAAGCAGTTCGAGCGTGATTCCTCTGGTTTTTGGAGCCCTTTGGTTGATTCCTAACCAAGGGAGTAAGTAATGGCCAGCCACGCAGTCAGCCACGCAGATGTAGTCAGGAAAAAAATATTCAAAAAAAAGATGCATCAAAGGTGTGTCTCAGGTGATTTTCAACAGGGGTTTAGTCTTCATAATGGTGTGTGTCCGCATGTATTACAAAGAAGCGAGAGGACTTCTTCTGATCTAATTTCTGATCAGAGTAAGTATGCGGCGGAAGCCGACTCCGCTTGTCGGTGGTACTACGTAAGGACACGGTTTGCCAACTTCTAGAACTATTAGGTTTTCGAGCTCTTCTCTACTAGTTCTAATTAGAGCCGAAGCTGCCTTCAATGCATTTGATCGGGCAACGGCATCACTCGACCAAGTCTGTTTTACTTGTGCGGCGCTATCGGAAATTTTTTGAATTTCTCCAGAACCCATAAACCTAAAGCGCCCTAATTCTTGGCTAGGATCGGCAGGATTAAGAGAGAGAAATTCTGGGAGGGCTGTAGCGTCATGCCTCATAACTACAGAAATTAGCGCTGGATAAACAAAAGTTCAATATATTAGAAATTGATTCAATTAGATGAACTTAATGCAAGTAATTTAGATAAAATCTCCCACTCGGGATCCCGAATGATTTCATAAAGATAGAAATCAAATTCGCCGCCCGTGATTTCAAAGAGCCTTCGTACTCTATCCGGTAGAAGATGTGGGCTATTTAAATCGGGGTATGCGGGGCGAAGGGCGCCCACTAATTTCTCTCCACCCAATAAATCTTTGTAATTGGAAAACACTCTCAGATTTTCTTCTGTTGTGAAGCGGTAGAGGAGTGGTTCGATATAGTCAAAAGTGTGAGCTAATTTGGAAATATCTAAACCAGATTGCCAAAGATCCTCGTAGGGATGATCAGAGACACGGTTAGAAATCGGGGAGCCATCTAGGAATCTAGAACTTACATTTGCGTCCTTAAGTATTTCGCCGATTTCGGTAATCAAATCAGAGATCCCACGTACCCTCACTTCCAACAACTGAGAAAACTCATTACCCAACGCAACTTCTAGCGCTGATTTAGTCAATTCATCTCCGAGCCACTCATCTTGGCCGTTTAGAGCTTGAAGGACTTTATCTTGCATTACTTTCTTGACCTGAGTGTGATTAAGTCCATTTTGAGCAAAAAGCGAGGTACAGGCTGCGCAGAAACAGATGGACATTAGGAACTCTGTCGTAGGTGAACTATTTACAAAGTATCGCTCATGATGTTCGTTGTGGCGAAAACCCGAAAATCCAATAGATTCAAAGCAAATATGCCGAAAACCTAATCCAATTAGCTCTCGGGTATGTCCCAAGATATAGCTTTGGACAATGGGATTTATAGGGCAGAGATTTGGTTGGAGAGATTGGCCAAATAGGTTTGATACAAAAGTTCCGGGATGATCCAACCCAAATTGAGCGTCATGAAGAAATACCGACCATGCACCTAGCGAAATTGAGAGCCTATCTGCGCTTTTCTTAAGGAGTCCGAACTCGGCCAAGTTGAGCTTAAATCCACCATGATCATAAGGACGCGAATTTTCTACGCTATAGGACTTGGGATTAACCGGATAAAAGTGGTCGCCGTCGCGGGTATGAATCATGGCCGCCTGGTTTCGGATCGATAGATGCCTCGAGGCGTGATACTTCATGCAGAGGTTAAGGGAGTCGATTCCACTATCCGCAATTTTTGCTAATTCGGATTGTGGGTCATCTGCAAGACTTTGTGGCAGGATAAAAAGTCCTGGCATCTAATTCGTTCCAATTTCTTGTGATATTTCACGAGCAGTCTCAATTAGCAATTTCGCAATCCTGGCAGTATCTTTATCTTTCATATGAAGCGAGAGACTGATCACTCCGATTGAGTAAGGCTGGATAGTCCTAGTTGAGTGAACTGGAACTGCGATACATTCAACTCCAGAAACTTCTTCCTCTCGCTCAACAGCAAAACCTTGTTTCTTGAATTCATCCATTCGTTTCCGTAGTGCTTTTAAATTCACCCGACCCACCTGATACGAGAGGCTAAGAGATTCTAAGAGCGAATCAAGATCTCTCTCATTAAGCAGCATCATTAGCGCTCGTCCTACAGCGGTTAAGTGTAATGGAGCCCGCTTACCAACAAAGGTGTCGAACTTTACAAATTCATCCGCCTCTATTTTGTCAAGGTATAAAACGTTGTTACCTTCGGTTGTGGCAAGGTGAACCGCCAATCCAGTGGCTTTACTTAATGAGACGAGTCGCTTCCGTGAAATAGAAGTAATAGAATCATGCAAAGAGAGAGCATTCATACTGTAATTGCTTAATTTAAAGAACTTAGGCGATAAGCGATAATTGGAGTCTGAGTCTCTGTAGATGTACCCGAGATTCTCTAGATTAATTAAGATTAAATGAGCCGAACTTTTGGCGATACCAAGTTCTTCTTGAATCTCTCTAAATTTTGCGGCGGGTTTCTCAGCCAAATACTCAATTACTTTGAAAGCTCTTCCAATCGCAGGCGCGCTATAAGTCGAAGACCTTGGGGAATTAGTGCTCGTGCGGCTAGTCAATTACCGGGCACCTTCCATGAACTCGCGGAGAGCCTGTGCGACGCCACTTACGCTCGCTTGGAACCAACGTTCTCCGTCGGTAGAGATTGCTTTAGTAGGACTATCGCTATAACCGTCGATTTTCGTCCAGTTCCTAGGGTCTTCGGCCACAAACGCCCCATAGAAGGACTTGGGGTTACTTGAGAATTCTCCAGATCTTTCTGGAAGTGGCTCTTTTACTAGATTAGGTCTTAGAAATCGCATCATTGAAGTTTCAAAAGCGCCTGCATGTCCAGGTAGACGATTAGATTTATGCGCACCTTCTTTCACGAGTTCATCCCAGGCCATGACCCAGTAAGAGCTTGCACCCACTCGTAAATCGTTATCAATCGCAAACTCACGAGCAACGATAGAGACGATCTCATTATTGCCTCCATGTCCATTGAGGATAAAGAGATTCCTAAAACCTGAATCAAGCAAGGATTGACAGATATCAAGAAGTACTAATTGGAGGGTCTCGGGGCGTAAGGAAACTGTGGCACCAAACTGTAAGTGGTGATCGGAGAAACCAAAAGGCAAGGTTGGGATTTGGATAACGTCAATTTCTTTTGCAATAACCGATACTGCAGCTTTAGTAACCTCAGACACGATCATAAAGTCAGTACCGGTGGCCAAGTGGGGACCATGTTGTTCGATAGCACCGACTGGAATTATGACGAGAGAGTCTTTTCTCTTCGCTAGGTCAAGGCGATTAAGTTCCTCGAAAAAATTACTCATATTGCATTCTCTCAGTTTCGTAGGAGAGATTCTAGAGTTTCGACGAGATTTACATTTTCTATTCCCGCTTCGAAATTTGCAGCAATGGTTGAGTCTCCATCAATTGCTGCACTAAATGCGCTCAGTTGAGCTGGAAAGGCTATGGAATTCCAAGGCTGAGGCAACTCATATAACTCGCTAGTTTCCCCAATAGTAACCTCCATTACTCCTTTTCGGCGGATGATCTCTATTCTTCCCGTGGGACCCATGATTCTTATGTAACCCATCGGCAAGTACCTAAACATCCAACCCACTTCAAGGGTGGCAATAGTGCCATCCAGATATTCAATGGTTGCTGTGACGTAATTTGGGTTAGCAAATCTGTGATCGGTAGTTAAACCACTAACTCGTATCGAAGCGGGTTGAGATAAACCAAAAAAAGATAAGTAGTCAAGCAGGTGTGTTCCCTCGTGAGCGAAAGCCGAAGCATGGTCGAGAAAAGTTAAGATCTTCTTTAGATGGGTGGGTTTAGATTCATCCAATGCTTCATCAAAAGCTCCCATGTTTATAACCAAAGGAGTTCCCAACTTCCCAGATGCGATAAGTTCGCGAGCCTTTAGAATGAATGGCGAAAAACGATTCACAAAGCCAACCTGAATTATTGTGGAAGAAGTTCTTGCTGTACAGGCCAGATCTTGAAGTTGGTGAGAATTTATCGCTATCGGTTTCTCAATTAGTACATGAAAGCTGAGAGATATAGCGGCAGCAGTCAACTCGGGAGTCACATGCGGTGGAGTCGTTATAATTGCGCAGGCAATATCTGCACTTCTCGCCTTCGCTAAATCATCAAATAGCGGGATTCCAAGAGACTTAGCGAGCTCGCGTCGTTTTGGATCAACATCGATGATGCCCTTTAGGGTGAAGTCTTTACTCGTGTTTAATGCGGGAAGATGTTCGCTCTGCGCGATATCCCCAAAACCAACGAGAACTACACTCTTCAAGGCTGCGCGCCCATAAAGAAGTTTTGCCAGTTTTCATAAAGTATCTGTTCGATACATGCCTGAGGGAACCTGGGTAGATTTGTACCTTCCGTTATCTGGTTTACATTTCTAAGTCCAGTGATCGTATCCGCAGATGTGCTATTAGGAAAATCAGAGCCAAATAGGATTTTATGGACCGCCCCATACTCGTACGCCGTAATTAGCGCTTGATAGAAACGCCACTTACGGAAGTGGAGCGCTGAGATATCAGAATAGGTATTGGGAGATTTACGGATAAGCGCAATCGTGTCCTCTTCCCAAGGATGTCCCAGATGTGCAATAACCATGCGTAGCTTTGGGTGGGCCATAATCAAGGGCTCAAGAAGAAGTGGTTGTGAGAGCGCAATCTTTGCCTTGCTTGGGTAAGTAGTTCCCATATGAATCATCACAGGTAAATCTCTTTTTTCGCATTCAGCGAAAATCGGCCAATACTCAGGATCAGTTGGATCAAAGTGCTGGTATGCCGGTCCAACTTTCAATCCTTTCAATCCAAGGACTTCTATTGCGTAACGGAATTGCCCTAATGCATCCGGATTAGTTGGGTTTACTGAGGCCCAACCTTCAATTCGGCTTGGGTCTCGCTTAACGTATTCGGCAATGATTTCATTCGGGGTGTTAAATCCAGTTTGTTGAGCTTGTAAACCGAAAACAACGATCTTACTTAGGTCCTTAAGCATCGCGAAGTGATCATCGGGCAAGGCGTCGTTAGAGTGCATATCTAAGGAACGAGCAAAAGCGAGACCGCCACTCGTGGCAATCTTTGCTTTCTTGGCCGCGAGCGCTTCACTAACTAACTCCTCAGATAGATGGTCTGGGTACCAAAAGAGATGGGAATGAATATCAACAATCTCGCTCATCTTGTAACCTGCTTTCTCATCACATTATTACTTTAAAGTGGCTCCAATATACTTGCGCTTTGATTCACACCTCAAGCATTTAGAGTCCTCACATAGACCACCCAATGGATTCTTTACAAAGAAATTAGTAGATAATTCCATCATTTCCGCAGCGGGGTAAATCCGCCATTTTGAGCCTGAGACTTCAACCGATTGCTCTATTCCGTTAAGGGGTTCTGTTAGGCGTTCAAAACCGTTAGAGCACCCCGTCACATCACAACTTATTACTTGGCCGGTTGAAAGCTTCGCCCAACGTTTTAATCCCGGTAAGCCAGCCTCTGTTTCAGCTAGATGAAGCAGGGTGGCAGAAGTTAAATCGGTTCCCATCATAATTACTACGGAATCTCTAGTAATCATCTTGGATAAGGGCTTTAGGGGATCCGATGGCGTCTGATCTCCTACCAAGAAATCTGCTAACTCTCCGAGCGCTGAAAAAGAGGCGAGTGGATGATTGCCTCGAGTTCGTGGGTAGCTTTCAAGAAGAGTTCGGGGAAGAGCCCCCATGGCTATCCCAACTCGATTACTCGTAATATCAAAACCATGTTCCGGTATCGAATCAGGGATAGAACCATCTTGCTCTGCGTTTAATTCTGGATCTAATTGGATAGAAACTTCTCCAGCGGGCTTTGGCGCCGAATAAACCGACCAAGACATCGTAGGTACCAATAAGGTGTTGCCCAGTTCGGTAATGGATTCGATAATATCAGAGGGGGAAACTTTTATAGCGAAAGAGCGGAGTGATGTATGAAGCGAGACAACTTTAGAGACAATACCTAACTTTTCAAATTCTCTGGCGAATCGACTCTTAGGCATCCTCCCCCCAATCAAGATGGCTATGATTCCTACATACCTTAAGGTTCTCACAACTATCGGGTCAAGGAGTTTCGATGCTTATTGGATATGTCAGTGATGAGTATTACGTCGCGATTCCTAGCGCCCCTTATGTAATAAAGACTCCCGACGGCGAATTGATGAGTGGAACTACAAACGCAACCGGTGAAATACACGCTGAGATTGATGCGGGCGAGATTGAAATTACCGTAAATCCGAGGGGATTCGGCCCAAAACGGGTGTTGGCGCACTTTGAAGCAATTAACCCGCTTCAATTAAGGCTCCTATCCGAGACGCTCTACGGATTTGTATGGCCCAAATGGGTTAACGAGGGCGGTTCAGCCGAGGCTCTAATCAGCAGTAAGACGCCATACAGAGCCGAGCTTTGGAGGTATGGAAAGCAGAAGCGAAAAGTATCTAATCTAGGTTTTGATGCTCATCCCTTGGGAGCGGCGATGCAATCTCTAGATGATGGGGATTTTGTAGGTGAAGGCGTTCATTGGAAAGATGGAATCAAATTCAAGGCGCCCGAAGATAGTGGCTTGTATATGGTACATATTTGGAATCTCTCCGGTGAGACTCTCGCGATCCCACTAATTGTCTCGCCTAGTAAGCCCAAAAAAGAGATTGCGGTTTTGACCTCATCTATTACTTGGAATGCCTACAATAATTTTGGCGGACGAAGCAATTATGTTCTTGCCTCTGGTTTGCCTAGCCGACCTCTACTTAGTAGGCGGACTGACTTACCGCGCTATCAAGATAACTTCACCGGAGAGCATGATTCATGGAGCACTAAGGAATATCCAGCAATTTCCTTTAAGCGTCCTGAACCCGCAAATCAGATTTCCTGGCAGGAAGAGATTGAAGATGACATCAGTACCCGCGATGCTTGTGGTCTGGCATCTGCTGAATGGCGCACAATTGGCTGGCTAGAGGAGAAGAAATTTAACTTTGATCTTTACTCAGAAGTTCAACTTCATAGCGATGAGATTGATCTCGAGAAATATCGAGTCTTGGTCCTTAATTGTCACCCCGAATACTGGTCTCGGAAGATGTTTGAAACGGTAAAAAAGTGGGTTTATGAAAAGGGTGGACGGCTTATCTACCTTGGTGGGAATGGCATAAATTGTGAAGTTGATTTGACCTCAACTGGCGCTATGACGATTAAAAATGGCGATTACAGCCAGTATTTCGAGAATGGCAACTTTAGGTGCTTCCGCGAGATGCCATGTGGCCAGGATTACCAGAGTCGTTTCACTATCTCTGCCAGCCCAGAATCCGAACTACTTGGTATCTCCTATACAAGATCGGGATTAATGACGGGTGCGCCTTACCAGGTTATCTACCCAGATCATTGGGTGTTTGAAGAAACAAATCTAAAAAGCGGTGATTTTTTTGGAGTTAACTCTTCTCACACTCGCTGTCCAGGTGGAGCTTCAGGCCATGAGTTGGATAAGCGGGATAAATTCTCCCCCGAGAATCTGGAAGTACTTGCAAAAGGGAGTAACCCTGATGATTCAGGTGCGGAAATGATTACTTTTACAACCAACTCAAATGGAATGGTCTTCTCAGTAGGTTCTGTTAATTACCCATGCTCGCTCAATGTTGACCCAGGGATCTCAAAAGTAACTGAGAATGTCTTTCGAAGATTTCTCGCTTAGTTCTCTAATGTTCTTCTAGAGTTTTACGATCGCATCAATTTCAATCTGAAAGCCTCTAAGATCAGTTTGAATAGTGGTACGAGCTGGATAAGGTTTCTGAAAGTATTCGGTAAAAATCTCATTCATCTCCTTAAAGTTATCCATAGTTAAGAGATAGACACATAGCCGGACTGCCTTCTGAATCGAAGTACCTGCTGCGCTGGCGATCTCTTCTAGATTCCTGAAAGTATGCAGTACCTCGTTTCTAAAAGTATCGGGACATTTCTTTCCTTCTAGGTCAAATGGTCCTTGACCAGCTATGAAGAGAAACCCTCCTGCCATAATTCCTTGGGAGTATGTCCCTGCGGGAGGTGGTGCAGTATTTGTGTAGATCATCTTGCGTGGATCTTCGTACGACATGGAAACCCCCAGAAGGATTGATTACGAAACTTTATTCGTCAGTCCCTTGACAATTCAAGCGCAACGGGCGCTAGCATTCCGATTAGAAGAACTAAAGTTCAAGGTAATGAACTCACTTTGAACCTGAGTTTCAAGCAAAGAGAGGGATCTAAGTGGCTTCCTTATTTGGCACAGACCAATTTGCCAATGTCCCAAGCTCGGCCAAACATTTTCCAGATGGAAGTAACTACCGAATAGAAATCCCTTCTGTTGAGTCACCTGCTCTACTTGAGGCGGTCATTTCAGAAGCAAAGAGCCGAAACCTGACAATTCACCGGGTAAGCCAAGGAAGTGGCATCATGTTGATGCACACTTCGGATATTGAACAGATGCTCGCAATAACAAAAGCTAATTCAATTGAACTTTGTTTATTTGTTGGGCCAAGAGCCGAGTGGGATATCGGCGCTCAAGCATTCTCTACAGGTGGTACATCTCTCGCGCCCTCGTTGCGCGGTTCAAGCCAACTCAACCATGCAATTCAAGAGTTGATAAACGCAACTAAATTGGGGCTACGGAGCGTATTGGTCGCAGATATCGGACTATTAAAAGTTATTCAAGCGCTTAAGAAAAGTGGCGAGTTACCACCTGACTTATTGGTGAAAACTTCTGCAGTTCTTCCTAGTTCTAATCCAGCTACTGCAAGATTGCTTGAAGATCTAGGAGCAAATTCAATAAACGTTTCTGCCGATTTGAGCCTGCAAGATTTATCTGAGATTAGACATTCAATCGATGCCACGCTTGATCTCTACATTGAATCTCCCGATAGTTTGGGAGGTTTAATGCGTTATTACGATATTCCGGAAATTGTAAGAATTGCTGCCCCGGTCTACTTGAAGTTCGGCCTTCGCAACGCTCCAAGTTTGTACCCCTTCGGCAAACAACTAGAGCAAGTGGGAATTGCATCAGTCCGCGAGAAGGTGCGTCGCGCCGCTATTGGAATAGAGATTTATGAAAGACAGGCAAGTCAAACTCTTAAAGCTTACAGGCTGAAAAGGGGTAGTTCGCCATAGCCACAATTTCCCAACTTCTAAAATATTGGAAAAGAAAAAATTTACAAACAACAAACGAAAGGTTAGGAATGAAAATTAAAGTAGGAACAGATAAGCGTAAACTCCCCCTTCTAGTCGCACTTTTAGTTGCATCATTGTTGGCTCCATGGGGAGTCCCTTCGGGATCCGCAGCAAACTCGGTACTTAAGTATGGATATACCGGTGGCGGACTTGTAGGCCTTAACCCCAATCAAATTACCTCCGGAACCCAAAGAGTGGTCGCGCCTCTCCTTTACGATCCACTCGTAAAAATAAACAAGGAAGGAAGGTTAGTGCCTTGGCTCGCTGAATCATGGAGCGCCTCAAAGGACCAAAAGACCTGGACCTTCACAGTCCGCAAAGGCGTGAAGTTCCATAACGGTCGCCGTTTTTCTGCAATTGATGTCATGAAGAATCTCCAATGGATCAGTGACCCTGCCAATAAATCATCTCAAGCAAATGAAGTTGGCAAGATTGAGAAGTATCTCGTTTCAAAAGGAAAAATCTCGATTACATTGAAGAATCCAAATTCACAATTCCCTGGCTCATTGGTCTTCATCTACATGGCTGACATTCTCAATATTAAGAACTCGAATATAAAGTACTCAGCGAACGGTACTGGTCCTTACAAGATCGATAGTTTCCTTGCCGATAATTATGTTTATCTAAAGAAGAACGGCAATTATTGGGGCAATGCGCCGAAGCTTAATGAAATCAAGATTATGCGCTCACCAGATGCGACCTCAGCGCTCTTATCCTTGCAGTCAGGAGCTCTTGATATGGTTTGGAACGTAGCGCCAAATAGCATCGCTTCACTTCGCGCAAACAAGAGTATCGACTTCCTAAATGCCGAGGTCTTCGCCGGAGTTCACGTTTTGATGCTAGATACCAAGTCTGCGCCGTTTAATAATCCAAAGGCCAGACAGGCGCTCTCTTACGCTGTTGATCGGGAAACTATTGTGAAAACAGCCTTCGGTGGGGTTGGTGAAGTCTCACTTACCTCAACACCTCTTGGAACTAAGGACACCGCCTATAAGTCAGGTCTAGATAAATACACATTTAACCTAGATAAAGCCAAAGCGCTCTTTGCCGAAGCTGGTATTAAGCCGGGCGATACCTTGACCTTCTGGACGCTTGCTGGCCGCAGATTCGAGTGGGTTGCTATGGCCCAAATCCTCCAAAGCGATCTCAAGAAGATTGGAATTACTTTGGATATCCAAGTACAAGAAACAGCCTCATGGCTTGGAAAGTTCTATCCATATCCAAAGAGCTTCCCAAATACGATCGTGGCTAACTTCTTATCACCAGCCCCTATCAACGCCTATCAGATGAACGTTTACACCACAGGAGGTTGTGAGTGTAAGTGGGATGACAAGGCGTATGACGACATGATGAAAAGCGCACTTGCATCAACTTCACAAGATGAATACAAAACCATCTTGGGTAATATGCAGGCGAAGTTCAACAATGAACAACCAAGCCTTGTTGTCTTAACGGCAGCTAACATCACTGCATATCGAAATTCAGTTAAGGGGGCCTGGCTATTAGGTGAAGGTACTCCGCAGCTGATTGATGCTTACATGGATTAATCTGAAAAGAGAGTAATCAAAGTAGTAAACGTGAGCTGGACTCCATTCGGAGTCCAGCTCCAAACAATTTCAGAATTGGAGTTAGGTGGCTAGATATTTCTTGAGGCGACTAAGTACAAGCGTTACGATGCTATTCACAGTCTCGGTACTCATCTTCGTTGTTCTCAGGGTATTACCTGGCGATCCGGTAACAATTCTACTTGGCCCCGGTAATCGAGGGATCGGGGAGGATGACATACAGGAATACCGAGCCAAGTTGGGCCTTGATAAGCCCCTCTTGGTTCAGTATTTCATCTGGTTCTCGAATTTTCTCCGTGGCGATATGGGGAATTCACTCTTTAGTAATGAGCCAGTTCGCAGCATGTTTAGCGGGCACATAATGCCCACCGTTCAACTCACATTGGCTGCAATTGTCCTAGCGATTGTATTTGCAATTTCACTCGCGCTTGTGGGCGCTATTTGGCCCAAAAGTCTGGTTGATAAAATTGTTACCTTTATTGCATCCCTAGGGATGGCAGTCCCAACCTTTATTACTGCAATTATTCTTCTACTTACCTTCGGAATTTTCTGGCCAATTCTTCCAACGCGAGGCTATATCCCATTTAGCGAAGACCCAATAGGCAATTTAAGGTTGCTAACTATGCCGGCGATTACTCTCGCTTTTGCAGCAATGGCCCCAATACTGCGGATGTTAAGAGCATCACTTGCCGAAGCTTCCTCTTCTCCTTGGACGCGCACGGCCGAAGGTAAAGGTCTTCTCTGGAATCGGATTGTTCTAAAACATGTATTTCCAAATGCGCTTATACCATCTCTAACAATTGTGGGAATTACTTTTGGGCGTATGTTAGGTGGAGCGGTACTAATTGAGTTTATCTTTGCTTGGCCTGGTATTGGAACGATGATGGTCGATGCAATCTTCAAACGTGATTATGCCGTACTTCAAGCTACGATTCTATTTGCTGCAATAGCATCAATAACCGTCAACTTTATTGTTGACCTTGCCTATGGATTTGTAGATCCAAGACTTAGGTTGAAGGCATGAGTACTGAGGCGAGTGCGCTGCAACAATCGAACTTACTGAGGAGAGTTTGGGCAAAACCTTATGGTCTAATCTCCATAACATTTATCCTACTGATTGCTCTCTCTGCCCTATTTGCAGATTGGGTTGCGCCATTTGATCCAAACGAACTAGACACTGAGAATATATTTTCGCGCCCAAGGGGTAAGCATTATTTTGGTACAGATGATTTAGGGCGCGATCTATTTAGCCGAGTCTTACATGGCGGACAGATCGCCTTAATCATGGCTTTTGCCTCAGCAGCCATCGCAATGATTGTTGGCGTGATTTGGGGCTTTATTGCTGCTCAATTTGGGGGCTGGCTGGATGAGATTCTCATGCGTACGGTAGATGCTTTCTTGGCAATCCCAATCATTCTTCTAGCGCTAATTTTGATTGCAGCACTGGGAACCGATATACCGATATTGGCGTTAGTGATTGGATTGATTCTAGCTCCTGCTACTGCTCGAATAGCAAGATCATCTGTCTTAAGCGAACTTCAACTTGATTACTGTAACGCAGCAACAACCCTAGGTACACCACGGATACGAATACTTTTTCGAGAAGTTATGCCAAACACAATGCCTGTTTTGATTGCTAGAGCCGTGATATGTGCAGCAGATGCAATTATCATCGAAGCTAGTCTTAGCTTTGTGGGTCTGGGTATTAATCCGCCACAAGCGTCTTGGGGCTCACTAGTGCGTACTGGTTATGAACAACTATTTAACGGCTATTGGTTGGTCCTTTTCCCCGCGATATTCATCTTGCTCGCAATTTGGTCTTTAAATTCATTGGGAGATCAGATTCTCGATGCACTAGATCCAAGGTCTGAGTCGTGAAAGATACACTCCTTGAGGTAAAAAATCTTGAAATTGATATCCAGCGAAAAGGCAGCACTCCGTTAGAGGCTGTTCGTGGTGTCAATTTCTCTCTCGCAAAAAAGGAGCGATTGGGAATCGTAGGGGAATCGGGTAGCGGAAAGTCACTTACCGCCCTCTCTATAATGCGCCTCCTTCACGCCCCATATGAAATTCGCGGTGAAATACTCTTCAATGGTAAGGATCTATCACAATTGAAAGATAGCGAAATGGCGCGAGTGCGTGCACAAGACTTAGGAATGGTTTATCAAGATCCCACCTCAAGTCTTAATCCCGTTTTTACGGTTGGCGAACAGATTATCGAGGCTATTCAGCTTGCCGAAGATGTATCTGACAAGGATGCTCGAGATCGCGCCATCAAACTACTGGAGGAAGTTGGGGTAACTGATGCTAAGAACCGAATTGATGAATACCCTCATCAATTCTCAGGCGGTATGCGCCAAAGAGTCATGGTGGCAATGGCAATCTCCACCAATCCAAAGCTCTTAATCGCTGATGAACCAACTACGGCTCTAGATGTAACCACTCAGGCGAGGGTGATTGAGCTCTTAAATCGCATTGTGGAAGAACGCAATATCGCTGTCATATTGATAACACATGATCTAGGAGTCGCTTCGAGTTTCTGTGATCGCCTAGCAGTTATGTATGGAGGAAAAATCATCGAAGAAGGCGCAATAGGAGAAGTTATCAAAGAACCACTCCATCCCTATTCCAAGGCGTTAGTTAATTCGATTTGTACGATGACGATGGATGTTAGCGCCCCCATATCTGCTATCGGCGGGCAACCTCCAACATTGCTATCGATTCCAAGAGGATGCACTTTCCATCCGCGCTGTCCGGTGGCTATTCAATCATTATGCGAAGTCAAGATGCCAATTCTAGAGATCGTTTCCCAAAGGCGAAAAGCGTCCTGTCATCTCTTGGAGAAAAGCCGATGAGTGGCCTTTTAGAGATCAAAGATCTTGTCAAACATTATGTACCGGAACCGGGGCGCATCGTTCGAGCAGTCGATGGCGTTAATTTGCACATTGAAGCGGGTACCACCCTTGGTTTAGTTGGCGAGTCTGGTTCTGGAAAATCGACAATTGCAAAATTGATTATGGGTCTTGAGAGGCCCACAAGTGGTGAGATAAAGCTTGGAGATAAGACTTTATCTGAGCTGAAGGGCAGTGAACTTCGCCAGTCGCGTAGCGACTACCAGATGGTTTTTCAAAATCCATTCGATGCTTTAAATCGGAGAAAACGGGTATTGGATGCCTTAAGTCTGCCACTTGAGATCCACACCAAGCTAAATGCAAAAGAGCGTCTAGAAAGATGCTTAGAGCTTCTTGAACTGGTGGGTTTAAGAAGGGAGATGTTGGAACGGTATCCCCACCAGATGTCAGGAGGGCAGTGTCAAAGAGTTGGAATTGCTCGAGCGCTCGCTCTTTATCCAAAGCTGGTAATTCTTGATGAGGCAGTTTCGGCAGTAGATGTCTCCATTCAAGCCCAGATTCTGAATCTGTTGCGCGACCTACAGGCGAAACTCGGGCTCACCTATTTGTTTATCTCGCACGACTTGTCGATTGTTCGCTATATGTCGGAAAACATAGCTGTCTTATATCGAGGAAAAATCGCCGAATTTGGTGGCAGGGACTCTCTTTTCGCATCACCTAGACATCCATACACTCTGAGCTTGATGAATTCGATTCCTAATCCATTCAACAACAATAAATTAACTTTCAGCACTTCTTTAATAGATGAAGATAAATTGAGTACTACGAAAGGTTGTCGCTTCTTTCCCAGATGTGAAAGACCTACCCGGGGTGAAATCTGCATAACACAAGAACCAACGCTTCGCTTTATAGATAAGAGTTTAGTTGCCTGCCATTTTGTCGAAACTGATCAAGTGCTGAATTCGAAATGATTTTCAAGCAAAACCAGATAGATCCAGGTGATTACAGAAATAGTGAAATTGTCCAGGTCTCAACGGTTATTGTGGATCGAGAGTTTCGAAAAGAGCTAGCGGTTAAGGGAGCGAGAACAACACACACAAAATCTTCCTTTCTCTTCCTCTGTCTCACCCTTGAAGATGTCACAAAGGGATTTGGAGAAATGAGTGGAACACCTAATTGGAGTGGCGAGGATGGAGTAGGCGCGCGTGAGTTGATCATGAATCAAATTGCACCAAAATTGATCGGCCGCTCCCCATCTCAAGTAGTTGAGATCTCTGAAGAACTTGAACTCGCGGTCAAAGGGAACAGTTTTACTCGAGCGAGCGTAAATATGGCGCTCTGGGATGCCTTCGGAAAACTCACCAACCTTCCGGTTTATGAACTGTTAGGCGGTAAACATCGAGAGCGCATTCCCGTAAAGATCTCAATAAGTGGTGATGATCAAGAGCTTCGCCTCGGAATCTCAGCTGCACAGGCTTCTGGATTTAACGCCTTTAAGGTAAAGGTTGGCCATGGTCGTGCTAGAGATATTCCGAGATTTGAGTTAGCGAGGGAGTTACTTGGAAGCGAAGCCTTCTTAGCTGCTGATGCAAATTGCGGGTGGTCCTTCGAAGAAGCCGTGCATTGCATAAATGAACTAAGAGAGTTAGGTGTCGCCTTTGTAGAGCAGCCAATAAATCGGGAAGATTTTGCAGGGATGAAAGAATTGCGAAGCCTAGGAGTTCCGATCATCGCTGATGAATCGGTATTTGGCCTAGCCGATGCCCAACGGTGTCTTGCAGAAGATGCCGCCGATGGAGTTAGCATTTATGTAGGAAAGAGTGGCTCACTAGAGAGAGCTCTCGAAATCGGAGAGCTCTTTGCAAAGAGTGGAAGATCGCTAGTAATTGGTTCAAATGCTGAACTTGGAATTGGTACCGCTGCCCAGATTCATTTAGGGGCAGCGCTATCGAGTCTCGGCGAGTTTCCTTCTGACATAATTGGCCAACATTTCTACAGCGAAGGTACCCTGTTGGAGGAGAACATAATCGATGGCAGATTCGCATATGTCTCAAGCGCTCCAGGTCTTGGTGTTTCGCCGAGAAAAGAGCTGATGGAAGTTTTGCGATGATCATAGATAGCCATGTCACAATTCAGAGCGATGAGGCTCTTAAAGAACTGCTAGATTCAATGGAAGCAAATCAAATTGATCTATCGGTGATTGCTCCCGGAAAGCGGGAGTTTGCTTTTGATAACACTCTTGGGAATCAACGGTTAGCGAGGTACTGCAAGCAACACCAGAACTTACGTTACTGGGCGGTTGTAACCCCCTGGTCATTCCAATCTGGTCCAGCTGATATCGATAAGGCGCTAAGTGAAGGTGCCGTTGGAGTGATTTTTGACTCTTCAGTTCAAGGCTTCTCGCTATTAGATAGTGAGATCCGAGCAGTGCTAGAGAGCATAGCTACTACAGGGGTGCCGTTGTATTTCCAGACAGGAACGCCAGTCCTAGCCCTACCTCTACAATTAGCTTTTCTTGCCGAGAAGTACCCGGAATTAAATTTCATCATGGGTAGATCGGGACGGCCTGACTTTCGAACTGATGCGATACCTGCCCTAAATCTTGCTAAGAATATTTTTGCAGACACTTCCCATGATTATCCTGATACGGGGCTACTTGGATTACATAGCGCTGTGGGCAGTTCCAGAATGATATTTACTAGTGACTATCCCTTCGAAACTCAGAAGTTTGGAGTTTCTGCAATTGAAGGTATGCCCATCGGAGAGTCTGGAAAAGCAGAAATCTTAGGACTGAACGCTAAAGAAATTATGAAAGTGAATTTATAGAATGCGAATAGATTTTCATGTACATATGCCATCACGCAACGGCATCTGGGGTATCCCATTTTTTGAGAGCCAGAAGTACTTGGAATTTATGGATAAGATCAATGTAGATCGTTCCGTCATATTGCCACTCGATGGTCTCTTCTTGGACCCAACTGTGACAAATACTGAGTTATACAATTGGAGCTCTAGGGACACTTCACGTCTGATTCCCTTCTTTACCTTTGAACCGCGAGATAAGAAAGCCAAAGATGAAATTCGACGTTGCTATGAAGAATTAGGAATGAAAGGCGTTAAAATTCATCCCTGGTTACAAGGATTCAGACCGACCGAGGATTGCTTCATTCCCTTAGCCGAGTATTTAGCCCAATTGGGCCTTCCGATTTTATTCCACGATGGAACTCCACCATATTCAACGCCGTTACAGATCGCCGAATTAGCAAGGATGATCCCGGAGCTCCGCATAATCCTGGGCCACGGTGGACTCTATGATTTTGCTCAAGAAGCGATAATTGCGGCAAATAAATATCCCAATATCTCAATTTCGATGACGAGCCTGCCAACCCATCACATGATGGTCCTAATTGAAAATGTAAGAACCGAGCAGCTGATGTTTGGCTCCGATGGTGGCTTAAATAGTTTAGAAAAACATTCTTATGTGAAACTGAGATGGGAAATGTTTGATTCACTAGACATTTCGGAGAGCGTGAGGAACCAGATATTGAGTGTTAATCCACAGAAGATGATTGATGGGGGCAGTGTATGAGTATGGAGATGATCGAAGTGATAATTAAGCGCTCTGAAGATGATACTCAGAGAGAGTTCAAAGTCCGACGGTTCTCTCCCATGACTATTTTGGATGTACTACTTGCCATTGGGCGCTCCCAAGATGCGACACTGGCTTATCGATTCTCTTGTCGAGTGGGAATGTGTGGCACTTGTTTAGTCCGAGTAAATGGGAAACCATTACTAGCCTGCCAAACTCCAGTAACGGATCTGCGAAACTTAAAGATAGAGGCAGCCGCAGGCTTTGAGACGATTAAAGATTTAGTATTTGATCCAAAGCCATTCTGGGCGCAGTGGGCGAAAGTTATTCCATATTTTGTGCCAAAGGCTGGGAGTTCAGAAATTGCAGTGATTCCCCACGAGAGCGATGAGCGAGAATTAATAGATCCACATGTCAATTGTATCCAATGTGGCGCCTGCTTTACTGCATGCAGTGTTTCAGGGGGCGGAAATGACTTTCTTGGCCCCGCTGCACTAAATAGAGCAATGGTTCTTATGGCTGATTCGCGAGATGGAGCAGGCGAGGAACGTAGAGAGATTGTTGAGGGTGAATCTGGCGTTTGGCGCTGTCACCAAGCTTTGGCCTGTTCAGTCGTCTGCCCGAAGGGCTTAGATCCCGCCACATCTATTCGAAAGATTAGAAACAGAAAGGTATTAAAGCGTAAAAAATGACTCAAAAATATGAAGTGATCCAGACCGACATTGCCGTTATCGGAAGCGGTGGAGCTGGTTTGTTTGCTGTTTTAAAGGCAAAAGAACTGAGAGCGGATCTTGATATCACTTTAATAAGTAAAGGCGCCATAGGGAGATCTGGGTGCACTCGAATGGTCCAAGGAGGCTTTAATGCTGTTCTTAACGAGGAAGATAGCATAGAAAAACACTTTCTCGATACTTTGAGTGGCGGTAAATACCTTAACGATCAAGAACTTGCGTGGACGCTAGTTAATGATGCACCGAAAGTAATCCATGATCTAGAGGTTAAGTATGGATGTTTCTTTGATAGAGACGATACTGGGAGAATTAAGCAGAAAGCCTTTGCAGGACAGAGTTTTGATAGGACAGTTCATAAAGGAGATCTAACAGGAATTGAGATCATGTCACGACTTCGAGAACAATTATTCCGTGTTGAACCCCGCGAATTAGAGGATGTTCGCGCCCTCGACCTAATTATGTCTAAAGAAGGTTCGATCTCGGGAGTAAGTTGCCTAGATGTAAGAACCGGTGAGTTCATATTTGTAAATGCGAAGTGTGTGATTGTTGCAACCGGCGGGGCTGCAACGATGTACAAAATTGCAGCACCAGCCCGAGAAAAGACCGGCGATGGCGTCGCAATGTGCCTTAGAGCGGGCTTGAAGGTAAGAGATATGGAGATGCTTCAATTCCATCCGACCGGTCTACTTGCTGGTGAATCCCGGATGACCGGCGCGGTTCTGGAAGAGGGGCTGCGCGGCGCAGGTGCCTTCCTAAAAAATGCGAGCGGTGAGAGATTTATGAGCCGTTATGACTCCGAACGTATGGAGCGATCCACTCGGGATGTAGTTGCTCGAGCTAGTTACACCGAGATTATGAGTGGTCGCGGCACAAAGGGTGGCGGCATTTACATCGACATCTCTCATCTAGGTAAAGATGAAGTTCAGCGTCGTTTCCCAGGAATGGTGGAACGTACACGGTTGATTGGCTCTGACCTATCTACCGGACCGGTAGAAGTTTCTCCAACTTCTCATTTTGCGATGGGAGGGGTTGAAATCGGGATTGACTGTGAAACATCAATACCTGGGTTATATGTCGCAGGAGAAGATTCTGGTGGAACTCACGGCGCAAATCGTTTAGGCGGCAACGGCGTAGCAGAGTCAACGGTCTTCGGAAGTCGCGCTGGGATGGCATGCGCAAGAGCGATTGATCAGTTCGAGCTAAACAAACCCGATGAGGAATTACTTCAGAAATCTTTTGCTCGTGTCGCTTACTTCGTCCAAAGTGAAGGAAACGAAAGCCCATTCACCTTGACTAATAGCCTGAAAGAAACGATGTGGGAAAACTTTGGCGTTGTAAGGAATGAAAAGAAGATAGCAAGTGCAGAAACTGATTTATTGGAACTCAGATCACGATTGAAGAGGATAAATGTCCCAAAGAATCAAGTATTTAATGTCGCTCTTAACGAAGCTTTAGATCTAGAGAACCAGGTAGAGGTAGCCCTCTCAATGGTTCGCTCTGGAGCGCTGCGAAAAGAGACGCGTGGTTCGCACTCTCGGTACGACTATGAAGAAGCAGATGATGAAAATTGGTTGAAATTCATCTCCTACCAGTTAGGTGATGGTGAGAATTATTTGATTGAGACCACTCCAGTCCAATTCACGAGAGTTGTACCGCGATGAATCTTCTCCAAGCAATCTTCTTATCATTACTGATCCTGACGGCGCTCGTCATATTGCAATTCACACGCGTGGTCTTGAGGTGGGCTAAGGTCCGCGATGGTGGCGCCGTACCGAAGCTAAATCGAGTTTTACTCGGAAGAACTAGCGATTCAGGCGAGAGTGCGAATTGGGCTTTTTATCTCCATAGATTAAGCGGGATTGCAATCGCACTCTTTCTGCCGTTGCACATTCTTGACGTCGCAGTTTTCGCATTCATCCCAAGTGAATTCGATGAGTTACATGCGATATATGGGACCGCTCCGATGCGGATCTTTGAGTGTGGACTACTTTTTGGCCTGTTATTCCATTCATTCAATGGAATTCGAATAATTTTGGTGGACTATTTGGATTTGAGTACCAAAGTAGCGGCTCGAACTCTACAACTCCTCACTTTGACAGTCTTATTCCTTACCGCTTGGGGTTCCGTAATAATTCTAGGTCCGGTGTTTGCATGAACAATTCTCAACCGGCTTTTAAAGTCTCGCGAACGCTCAGTTTTATTGTTCTCCGATTTACTGGGGTAGCTCTAGCTTTTTTAGCCTTGGGACATTTCTTTTTGACACATATCGCCAATGATGTTGCCGAGACTGGTTCTGATTTCATCCTAGCTCGGTGGAACTCCCTGTTCTGGATCATTTGGGATAGCGCATTACTCATTTGTTGTGCAGCACATGTTGTAGCAGGGGCCCAAATAATCATTTATGACTACTCTGAAGATAAGGCAAAACGATCCATGAGAAGTAATGTGATTCTTTCAACCGTCTTTGTCTTTCTAGCGATTGGTCTTCTGATTCTCGGCTATGCCCTATTCACTATCTACGGTAGGAGCTAAGTATGTCTGCACCTAATCTAGTAACCCCAGATAATTTCTATGAAGAACTGGTCGAAGTTTCTTCTTACCTTTACAAAAAGGCGCTTACAGATCTACCTCAAGATGTCCGCTCGGCAATAAGTACCGCCCGAGAGAATGAAGCTGGGATTGGTAGAAAGTTTCTTGACATCATGGTTAAGTCGATTGATGTCTCTGATGAGACGGGGATTATTCTCTGTCAAGATACTGGAATCTGTATTTTCTTCGTTAGATGGGGTGGGCGTTTTCCACTCAAAGTAAGAGGCGACTTAGTGGTCGATTCTTTACGTCGAGGTATAGCTCTAGCTACAGATACTTATGATTTGAGGTCAAGCATTGTTCATCCTATAAGCAGGAAAAACACCCAGGACAACCTAGGAGAGCGAATCCCTGATGTTCATTTCGAATTCGATGACTCAGATGAGTTTGAAGTTCGGCTTCTTCCTAAAGGTTCGGGATCTGAGAACATGTCTTTTCTAAAGATGCTCTCGCCGGCAGATGGAATTAATGCGGTGAAGAAATTCATAGTGGAGAGTGTTTTTGAAGCTGGGCCTCGCCCCTGCCCGCCAACGATTGTCGGAGTTGGAATGGGCGGTACAGCAGATCTATGTATGTCACTTGCAAAGAAGGCCGTATTGCGACCAGTAGGCTCGCAAAACCCCGACTTGGAAGTTGCTCAACTGGAAGAAGAGATGTTGGCCGCAGTTAACTCGCTAGAGATTGGGCCCCAGGGCCTCGGAGGAAGAACAACTAGTTTTGCACTACATATTGAGTATGCCGCAACTCATATTTCCATGAATCCAGTTGCGGTAAATATTCAATGTTGGCGGGGCGAGCGCGCATCCGCAAAGATTTCAAATGATGGAGCTGTGAGATATGGCTACTAGCTCGGCGCAGGTTATAGAACTAAATACCCCTTTAGTTAGAGAGGAAACTCGAAATTTGAAGGTGGGAGATGAGGTCTGGATCTCCGGGATTATTTGGGGCGTTAGAGATGCATCTCTTATTCGAATGATTGATGATCGAGATATCCCAAACTGTGACTTTCAAGGAGGGTTCTTTCTTCACACGGCGCCTTCGGTCCGCAAGGGTAATGCTGGTGAACTGATTCCAGTCTCAGTGGGTACTACGACCTCTATGAGAATGGACCGCTTCACTTCTGGTTGTATCAAGGATTTGGGCGCTGCTGGAATTATTGGGAAAGGGGGATTGAGTGAACAATCTTCAAAGATCCTCCAAGATGAAGGCGGTGTATATCTTTCAATTACTGGAGGAGCCGCAAGTCTTCAGACCCAACAAGTCGAAGCTATCGAAGATACCTTTCTTGAGGATCTGATGCCCGAGTGTGTCTGGAAGTTTCGTGTAAAGCGGTTAGGGCCACTGATTGTCTCGATGGACTCACACGGGAACTCACTCTATAGAGATGTTAAGTCACGCTCTTCCAAGCACCTCGATACCTACTTAAAAACTCTTTCAAATAAATAAATTAAAAATTAGTTCATATTTTTACAAGAACAATTCGTTTGTTTGAACTCGCGGCAATAAACCTGACCTTACCTATTGTGATTATCTGACCGACTTTAGTGAAGTTAGTGTTTCCATTAGCTAGATTGATAATTCGTGAGCTAAATGAAGCGGCACAGAGGCGATTGAAACAACCGAAGGCAAGCCCCTTTGAATCTAGAGAAAGAGGTGAGCTGGGGGTTCCAAATTCACTTGGAGTCAATGTGTAGGGAACTACGTAATCGCTGATTTCAGAGTAAACAACTTGAGCGGGGTCAGGAAGTGAGTCTCCTTTAGAGACCATCCAAGCTGCCATGATCATGCCCTTATTGTTATAGATGCCAGTTGCATAACCGGCAACTGCATTTCCATTTTCTGGGCCATCCAAAGATTGGTAGCGCCAATCCTCAGGGAAAATTGTTTTGCGAGTCGCTAACCTGATTTCTCCAGAAGTTGCCGTTCGATTTGAATCAATTGTTAAAATAGAATCATAGAGAAGATAGACGCTGTTCTTTTCTACAGTTGCAGAAAGGTGAAAGGTAACATCGCCGGTAGTTCTACCTACGGATCAGAAGGTTTGGGGTTCGAATCCCTACGGGCGCGCTTCTCAAGTACGCGTTTCCTCAACCCTCTTTTATTCGCGAGAGATACCTGTTTTCA
>Ga0194123_10002636_pt1 | contig 22977 bp, 33 predicted proteins | sample TA2MahsurfametaG_5_FD_155479 | JGI IMG/M metagenome (GOLD analysis project Ga0194123, IMG submission 155479) | Freshwater microbial communities from Lake Tanganyika, Tanzania - TA2015023 Mahale A surface | ecosystem: Environmental > Aquatic > Freshwater > Lake | place: Tanzania: Lake Tanganyika... | reverse complement strand
GGAACCGACAGTCATGACCTCACATGTGACACCACTGACAGCACCCTCAGCCAGAGCGCATCTCATCGCGACCATTCTGAGTAGCAGCACGGCTCTGAGCGTCGGAGAGGGAGGCCCCTATATGTGGCAAGACCCTCTCACCCCGACGGCCTGTGTGCCGCAGCTCGTGCAGTTTGCCCGTGCCCTGGCTGACGAGATTCTTCGACAAGAGGCCGCCCCAGACGGAGGGCCCCGATGACCCGCCCACTCCTGTTGCTGATGACGCTGCTCGTGCTGTGGCTCGAAGCGGGGGTGGTGCTGCTGGCCCTGACCGTGCTGTGCCCCATCCTGCTCACCTATACATGGCGGGCACAACTCGCCATGGCTGTCCTGCTGTTCTATGCCAACGCCCGTGTAGTAATAAAGGAGACTCTCCGATGAGCTGGATTTACCGACTGCTGTCCCCCCAGACGTGGTGCTGGCACACGAATTATTTACGCGAACGCCGCCCCGATGGCACCTTCGTGCTCGTCTGCGAACATTGCCTGCATGAAGTCACGCCGAGCCTCCGATGAACCGCGTCCTATTTTCTTCGGCGAGCGACGAGTGGGCGACGCCTCTTGACCTGTTTCTGGCCCTCGATGCGGAGTTTGCGTTTGACCTTGATCTGTGCGCCACCGCCGCCAACAATAAATGTGTGCGGTTTATTGACCCACGCGTCGATAGTTTGTCGGTGGCGTGGCATACGCATGGGCGCACGGGCTGGTGCAACCCGCCATACACACGAGGACAGGCCAAGCGGTTTGTCGCCAAGGCTTGCGAGGAGCGCCAGCATGGCTTCACGACAGTGCTGCTTCTCCCGGCGCGCACGGACACACAGCTATTCCACCGCTACTTATGGGATACGCAGACTCAGCATCCGCGCACAGGTGTGAGTGTGCGGTTCTTGCCGGGACGTCTGACGTTTGTCGGCGCCTCAGCGCCAGCACCCTTTCCCTCTCTCATCGCAATCGTCCACGGCATCTCCCATGCGTCAGCAAAATAGGGCCCTTCTCACGCTCATGCGACAGCACGGCTACGTGCTCATACGGGAAAGTCGCCACGCAGTGTGGCGACACTCAATCACCAAGCGCCAGATCGTCACGTCCCTGACGGCGAGTGACCGGCGTGTACTCGCAAACATTCGAGCGCAGGTGCGCCGAAAGGATGTGTCGTGACCGACGTTCCGAATTTTCAGCACGTATTTGTGCCCAGTACCGTTTATCAGCAGCTCCCCAAATCCCCGCAGAAATGGGTTATTGACAAAATAATCCCGGTGGGGGGCTTGGTCAACATCTTTGGCAAGCCCAAGACCGGTAAATCGTTTCTCGCGCTCGGGATGGCCCAAGCCATTGTCAACGGCGAGCCCGACTGGGAGGGTTACCCTATCCACACCCACGGCTCCGTGGCCTACCTCCAAATCGACACGCCCCGTGAGGAATGGAGTGACCGGATTGGGCGGCTCTCCCTCACGCCGATGGACGGGCGCGAGCTGTGGATTGCCGACATGTGGCAGGTGCCCCAGTTCCCGTTCGACATCCTCGACCCCCAGCAGACCGGTGTGCGATGGCTAAAGGACCAGCTTGCCGCGATCAATCCGGCCTTGACCATCATCGACACGTTGCGCGAGGCGCATGGGGCCGATGAGAACGACTCGACCGCCATGCGGAATGTCCTGGCCTATCTGGTCGCGGCGTGCCGTCCCAGCGCCATCGTCCTCCTCTCGCACGCCCGCAAGGACACCATCATGACGGCGAGCGGCGATGATGATATGATGGACCAGAACCGGGGTAGCAGCTATATCCCGGGGCGTATGGATGTCATCATCAAACTGACCCAGAAGCGCATGATGTTTAAGGGGCGGGCCACGGGGCTGACGACCAATGCCATTGAGCAGGATATCCGCACGGGGCTGATTCATATCGTGCCGTCGACGGATGACGAACACTTTCTGGCGGCTTTGCGGGGGGTTGTGCGAGACTTGGGACTTACCGCGTCGCAGCGGGCGATTACTGACGAACTGGCGCGGCGGTTGCACATCTCGCAATCGACGGCGTATCGCAAGTTAAAGGCGCAGACCCATGCGAAATGAACACCGGGTGTTCGTGGGGCTGGCTGTTGTATTTTGGGGGCCTATTCTCGTGATCCTACTGCTCGCGATCGGCGCGGATATGCTTCGAGGAGGACGTCGTGATTAAAGTAAGTCGTAGTGCCATTGTGACGCGCAAAGCCTGTGCCATGAAGCGGTATTGGGCCTACCATGCCCCCCACCCAGACTATGCAGGGGATGCGCAAGTGGGGGGACTGACGCCAACTGTCGACGCCAGCGCGGACGCCAAAATACGCGGGTCATTGTTCCATGCGCTGATGGAGGCGGCGACCAACGGACAGGATATTGACACCGTTGCAGCTGCCTACCCCGTGCCCCAGCTGTCTCCGACGCTTGTCGCCTTATGTCGCCGAGCTGCCAAAGGCTGGCGGTATCTGCGTGCTGGGTTTTTGGCAGACTACGTGCCCATGTCTGCGGAGGTCGAATGGGAATGGGCGATGAGTCCCTTCGTGACGCAAACCTTGCGGCTTGACCAGATTCTGCGCCATCGTGAAACCGACGAGCTGCTGATTGTAGATTACAAGACACTTGGGCGTCCCGATGAAAACTGGGTCTACCGACTGTGGCACAGCGACCAGACCCATCTCTACATTCAAGCGCTCATCGAACGCACGCATGAATCGGTGGGAATGCAGTACGAAGGGATCATTATCGGCACCTACGAGAAGGGCGTCTATAAATCTCCATTCGTCTCAGCCTTTGAGAAACACGGGCGGCTCTCTGCCAAATGGTTGGCAGGGGCGACACGCGTTGATACCACCAGCTGGTCAGATGATCAGTGGTTCGCTTGGATCATGGAACAGCAGGTACTCCAAGACCTTTACTGCACGACGGGGCTGATCCAGCCGACCACCCACGCCCTCCTCGCCACGAAGAATGCCACCGCCCACGCCGAACTCCAGTGGGCCAATACTCTAGCCGAGGTGCAAGCCGCTCCCGACCCGGAAGCTCAGGCGTTTTGTCGAGAAACACGCATTGAAAAAAACGCTGACGCGTGCTATAAGTATGGACGCGGCTATGCTTGCCCGTATGTGCCGTTATGTTGGCAGGGACAGCGTCCAGACACGGACGCGTTCCTCCCCCGAGTTGATCACCACGCAACACGCGAAGGAGCTGCATGAAAACAATTTACCTCACATTCCAGACAGGAGAGACCTGCACGATTACGGCCAGCGATACACTTGACATTGACCATCTCTATACATTATTGTTGCCACTCGGAAGTCATACGATCACAAAGGTTCCACCGGACACCGGCCTGTACGACAACGCGGAAGACAACGACGAGTGCCCATGCCCCATGTGCCAACGCACCCGAATTAACCACTGAGGACGTCATGAAAATTATAGCGCGCAATCTCCACATGTATCCCCGCCCCGAAGAATGTGTCGGGCGCATCTGCTGCGTCGACATGCGGTACTATCTCATCATTGATGATGGCGGGGTCTATCGCAGTGTAGACCTTGAGACGGGCCAAGTGCATAGTACTCCCAACTACGAAAAAAATGTAGCGTGGTTGCTGGCGTTGGCCCAAGACCCCACGGCGGTGTGGTATGATCAAGTGGAGTTGAGCTAATGGTGACCCTTCCTGACCAGATTCGTGATTGCATTTACGGAGCCTCTGGCACGGGCAAATCCGAGTCAATCGCCCGACTAATCGAAGAAGCCTATCGGCAGACGGGGAAGAAGGCGCGTATTGTGGTGGGCGACGGGAGTGCGGTTACCTATGAGCATCTTGTGCGGCTGGGCATTGCCGAGGTTTACACCTTCACAATGCGCCCGTGGCCTACTGCAACCATCAAAGCGCTGGCAAAGGGCTGGTGGCCCAACGCTGAGGGTAAATTGGCCCCGACGCCACAGAACACGACTATGGCCAATCTCAGCACGTACGTGTTCGAGGGCATGTCGGTGGCCGCTCGGTATCTGATGGGGCACACGCGTGGAGGAATGGCTGATCGCACCGCGCGCGGAGAACGGCTGGGACCAGACGCCTCTATGCGAATCGTAGAAGGTGAAATCGATCCCAAGACGGGGAAAGTGATCGACGGCACGGGAGAAACCTACGGCACCAATGGGCAGGCGCACTATGCCTATGTGCAAAACATCATCCTCGAAGCGGTGCAGGAGTCGCATACACTGAATGTGCCCTATGTGCTCTGGACCGCGCACGAAGCCACAAACAACCCAGAAACGGACCTGTCCAGAGAACTGGTGATTGGCCCTGAAATCATTGGCAAGGCCATGACTGCCAGCATTCAGCGTAGCTTTAACAATTGCATCCACGCCTGCTCGGTAAGCAAGCGCACGAAGCAGAACGACGCCTTTACCAACAAGGCGATTGATGAGCTCGACACCGAGTACCGGCTCTACACTCGGGATCACTTCGCTCCCAGTGGCGCGTCACTGACCCGCTACAAGGCCATCACTCGTCGGGCCGATGCCACGTTTCCGCAATTTTTTGTTGCGGATACTCCCGGAGACGCGTTGCTGGCGTATTACCAGCGGGTCGTATCCGAGGTCAACGCACGGACAGGCTCGCTGACCACTGCCGTTGCGTCGTACTCTGGTCAGTCGTAACTCATACACGAAGGACATCATGGAACCTACATCGACATACACACTCTATAACGACCAGTTTGAGTTGGACCCAATTGCCTATGGTCTCACGGATGCCCCGGCGGTCACGCCGGATGCAGAAGTGCCGCCGCCCGGCTTCTACGTTGTGCAGCTGACTTCTGCGGGGCTGCGTCTCAACCGCGAGACAAAGCAGCCCCAGTACGATAGCAACCAGAAGCGTGTATTCCGCATTAACCGCATCCAGATCACGGACCCGGAACTCTTTGCGGGAAGCCATGCGCTCTTCCAGGATATCTACGTCTACGGACGTCCGCAGATGAACTGGAGCGTAAAGCCTGCCGTACCCTACACGGACCGTCCGCCCGTATTTCAGGTGGTGAAGCTGCTGTCGTCCATCGACACCAATCTGGTAACGGGGTCCATTGACGATAACTGCGATGAGCTGGAACGGCTGCTGCCGACCAAGCCGATGGTTGCGGTCAAGTTGAGCTATGAATCGACTGACGTAACCTACGCCAAGGCGTTGATTGCGCAGGGCGTCGACAAGAATGAGGCGTATAAGAAGTCGCGCCTCTACACCAAGCACTTCCGCAACACCGATGGCACGTATCGCCAGCAGACCGAAGGCCCTTCGGGACTGATGATCCCGGCGCGCCTGAAGATCGACGACTTCATCCCGGCCAGCCGTGTGAGCACGCTGACACTCGGGCCGATGAAGGCGAAGTAAGCACTGCACGCCCAATTCCGGGCGTCAGGCCCCTCACCTCGGTTCCTCTGTCCGGGGTGGGGGGCTTTTTCCACGACGTGGCGGAGACACTGCCACGCCCTGAATGATGCTCCCTCGTTCAAGGGTAGGACACCAGGCTTTGACCCTGAGAATCGTGGTTCGAGTCCACGGGGAGCAGCCACCTACCAGAAAGGACCCTTATGCCGAAGATGCCGAAGCTCCCAAAGCTCCCGAAGCTGACCGTGAAGCCCGCGAAGAAGGCCACAAAGGCCACCAAACCGTCTAAGCCCACTAAGATGGGCTATTAAGGAGACTCCTATGGCCAAGACCAACTGGATCAAAGACGCGATCAAGAAGCCCGGCGCCCTGCGCAAATCCCTCGACGTCAAGTCGGGCGAGACGATTCCCGCCAAGACGCTCGCTAAGGCCGCCAAGGCCCCCGGCAAGCTGGGTCAGCGCGCCCGCCTCGCCCAAACCCTCAAGACGCTCCCCAAGAAAGGCCAGTAATGGAGAACCTGCTGACTACCGTGCGCGAAATCCGCGCTACGTTTGGGCCCACCCTCACCCACGAGGAGTGTGCCCTGCTCTGCAACGCCGTGGCGTGGCGGCACCGCCAGACGGGCTGGGGTCTAAGCCGTAAGATCAGCGGCACAAAGGGTTGCCTGCCCAACGGCACCGAGGTGGCACATGACATCCTGCACCATCAGCCCACCAACGAACTGGTCGATATCCTGACCGCTGCCGGGGCCGAATCTACCCCCGCATGGGTGCCCATGGGGCCGCCCCAGTCGCCAGACCGCACATGGGTCGCGCCCGTGGACCCGGCGCAGTGGGCCCCCACCGCGCCCACGCCAGTCGCCGCAGGCCCGTCGCTGGCCGACTTGGCAAAGACGCTCGACATTCTCCAGACCCGTCTGGACCTGCTGGGCCACAACTCCACCCTGACCGCTGAGGGCGTCCAGCGCCTCGAAGCGGCCCTCACCGTCGGCCTTCCCGTCCGGCTGCGCGCCAAGATTATCGGCGACGTCACCGGCACCGTGGGCGGCCCCCGCTAGCCCCATGACCCGATTCACCCGTGACCTCGACCTGTTCGCTGGCATCTGCCTTGTCCTCGTGCTGGGCTACGTCCTCGGACAGGCCGTGGTCCGGCTCCTCATCGCGCTGCTCGTCTGGCTGGGAGACCGCTAATGCCCCGCTACACCTACACCTGCGAGACCTGCCACACCACCGCGCTCAAGGACGCCCCCATCGCGAATCGGCACACCCACGCCCCGGCGTGACCCACCTGTAAGACACTAATGATTCTCACGGTGACACCCGTGGGGATGAGCTTTAAGGGCCAGGGCTGGACGCCCAAGTTTGGCCCCCTCTAGGAGACCCCCATGACCGGCAATGAAATGCTCAGTGACGTGGTGCTGTATGACAAGTATGCCCGGTGGATGCCGGACCAGCAGCGTCGCGAAACCTGGCCCGAGGTGACCTCGCGGGTCATCCAATTTCTCCAGACCATCCCCGAGGCCAAGCCCCTGAGCGGTCACCTGTGGTCGCAACTCCATGACGCGATGCTCACCAAGAACGTCCTGCCCTCGATGCGCGTGGTGCAGATGGCGGGGCCGTCGCTGGACCGCTGCCACGTCGGCGCCTACAACTGCGCCTACACCTCGCTGGAATCCCCCCAGCGCCTCGCTGAGCTGCTCTACATCCTGATGCAGGGCACCGGGGTGGGCTACAGCGTGGAGCGCCGCTACATCGACCAGTGGCCCACCGTGGCCCCCGATTGGGAAGCCGCCGCATCCCAGACCCACAGCATTCCCGACACGACCGAGGGGTGGTGCGACGCCCTCGCGCTGGCCCTCACCACCGCCCTCAAGGGGCAGACCGTCGCCTTCGACGACAGCCAGATTCGACCCGAGGGGGCGTGGCTCCATACCAAGGGTGGGCGTGCGTCAGGCCCTGCGCCCCTGCGCCGTCTGCTCGACACGGTCACCCAGATCATCCGGGCCCGGGCCGGGGAAAAGCTGCGCCCCTTCGACGTCCACCGCATGGCCACCCTGTGCGGCTCCATCGTCCAAGTGGGCGGGGTGCGTCGGGCGGCAGAAATTTGCCTCTTTGACGCCGACGACACCGAGATGCTGGCGTGCAAGAATGGCGCCTTCTGGGAGACCTACCCCGAGCTGACACAGGCCAACAATTCGCTGGTTGCGGTGGGCTACGACGAGGCCAAGATTGACCAGCTCATCACCCAGCTCTCGACCACGGGCAGCGGTGAACCGGGCCTCTTCCGTCGGGACGGCCTCATCCCCGAGCGCCGCACGCCCCGGGACGACTTTGGCACCAACCCCTGCGGCGAAATCATTCTGCGCCCCCAGCAGTTTTGCAATCTCTCCATCGCGGTCGCCCGGCCCGACGATACGCCCGCGAGCCTGCTGGACAAGGTGGCGCTGGCCAGCATTTTCGGTACACTCCAGTCTTGCCTGACGCGGTTCCGCTACTTGGGCCCCGACTGGACCGCCAACAGCGAAGAAGAACGCCTCTTGGGCGTCGATATCACCGGAGCGCAGGACTGTGCGTGGTTGCAGCACCACGGCGTTGAGGCGGCCACCCACCTGCGTGTCCTCCAGCAGGTCGCCGTGGCCACCAACGACGCCTATGCCGCCCTGCTGGGCATCCCGGCCTCGAAGGCCGTTACCTGCAACAAGCCGTCGGGCAATTCGAGCCAGCTGCTCGATTGCGCCTCGGGCATCCACGCCCGGTATGCGCCCTACTACATCCGCCGCGTGCAGCTGGCCGCCCGGAGCCCCCTCAGCCTCCACCTTCAGGCCAAGGGCCTGACTCCAACGCCCTATATGGCCGACACGCTCGACGAGGCCACCATCTGGGCGTTTGCCTTCCCCGTGAAGGCGCCAGACGGCTCTGTGACGCGCAATGACCTGACGGCCAAGGACCAGCTTTTCATCTGGCTGATGTGGAAGACTGCGTGGACAGAGCACAACCCGTCCTGCACCATCTATGTCCAGCCCGACGAGTGGGCCGACGTCGCCCAGTTCCTCAAGCACTACTGGACCCAGATTGGCGGCCTGTCGTTCCTGCCCAAGGACGACAACGTCTACGCCAACGCGCCCTATGAGGAAATCTCCGAGGCTCAGTATGCGGTGCTGGCCGCCCAATTGCCCCCGAGCCTCGACCTGTGGCAGATTGTGGAGACCGTGGACCTGACCACCGTCAACCAGGACTACGCCTGCGTCGGCGGCCTCTGCGAACTCTAATGGAACTACCTACCCAGCAGTGGCCGGAGGGGGTCCTCGTCGTGACCCCCGCCGTCGATACCCGGAGCCCGATGTGGCGCAAGATGTGGCAGCGAGCTGGGTATGACCCGGCGCGTGTGCGCTGGGCAGACCTCGCAAACTGGGTGCTCCCTGAAGATGTCCACGGACTGATTGTGCTTGGCGAAGACGGATTGACCGCGCTCACGCACGAGCACAATTTGTTCCGGTGGCGAGGGCGGACCCGCGTCACCTATAGCTTTCGACGCCCAGTCACCCTACTGCATACCATGCGTGTAGTGGATTTGTTACCGCGACAGCAACTGCCTACCGATACGCAGCTCAGCAACCGGCCCAGCCGCTTTCAGGGCGTCTGGGTGCGCGACGTCCAGGCCGCGATCCAACGCGCCGGGACCTATGTGACTCAGAAAACACGCTATTTGCTGGACCCAAAACAGCCTGCCGAGTGGAACGCCTGGGTCGATTGTGTCCTGGACGCGGGCACCCTTTTGGCGTTCGACATTGAGACCCAATACACGCCCAAGGCCGAACAGGACGACGAGGACCAGAGCGACATCCCCGACGGCACCATCCTGCGCATCGCCTTCTCGAATGCGCCCGGGACCGCCGCCTCCGTGCCGTGGAACGCCGAGTTTCTGCCCGGCATCCGGCGCCTGCTCGCCTCGGACCTGCCGAAGGCGGGGTGGAACTGTTCGGCATTCGACGTCCCCCGACTGGAAAAGGAAGGCTACCCGGTGGGGGGCCGCATCTATGACTTCCAGGACGGGTGGCACATGCTCCAAAGCGACCAGCCCAAGGGCCTCGAATGGGTCACCAGCTACTATACGCCGCTGGCCCCGTGGAAGCATCTGAACGACCAGTATCCGGCGCTCTACGCCGCCATTGACGCCGATGCCACCATCCAGAACGCCCTCGGCATCACCGCCGACCTGAAAGCGTCGGGGCAGTGGGAGCTCTTTGAGCGCCACGTCACCGACCTGATGCCCCTCTTGTATCGGGCTGGGGTGCGTGGCAACGCCGTGGACCTTCACTATCAACACACCCTGCGCGCCGACATGGAAGCCGAAAAGGGCCGCCTCATCGAGGCCGTCCAAGCCATGGTCCCGGACGCCGTGCGGCCCACCCGGCGCGTCAAAACCGACCCTGGGCCCGACGTCCCACACCGCGTGGTCAAGGTGCCCGGCACCGTGAAGGTGTGCGCCCGGTGCCTCCAAATCATCACCTCGAAGGCCGAGCACCACAAGGGCAAAAAGTCCGAGAACCCGTGCAAGGGCGCCGCCCTCCTGAAGGAAGCGGCACTGGTGCCCGAATACGATCTGCTGGAACCCTTCAACCTGGGCTCCTCCCACCAGCTGGGCGCCTACGCTCGGCACTTCAAGCACCCCGTCGGTCTGAACCCGAAGACCAAGCAGCCGACAATGGATAAGACCCAGCTTGAAAAGCTGGCCAAAAAATTTGGGGCCGAGCACCCGATTTATCAGGCCGCCCTGAACTACAGCAAGGTGGCCAAAACGCTCTCGACGTATATGTATACACCCGATGCGGAGGGTTTGATCCACACCACCTACGTCAACGCCCCCTCAACGTGGCGGCTCGCGTCCCGCAATGTAAACCTCCAGAACGTGGGGAAGCGCGAGTCCAACCCGTGGGCCAAGAAGGCTCGGCGCCAGATTGTGGCGCGGCCCGGGCACATCTTCGTGCAGGCGGACTCCACTTCTATTGAGGCAGTGGTGACGGGCTACCTGATTGGCGACCCGACGTTCACCGCCGTGGCCAAGAAGAGCATCCACGCCTATCTGGTCTGTGCCGAGCTGGGTTTGGCGTTTACGGACGCCATGGTGGAGCAGGTCAAGAAGACGCACAAGAACCTTTACAACCAGTTCAAGACCGCCGTCTATCTGCTTCTGTATGGGGGTGACCCCTACCTGATGCACATGACCAACCCCGAGCTCTACCCCACGAAGCAGGCCGCCGAGGTCATCAAGGACAAAATCTTCACCCTGATGCCGAAGCTGCCCGAGTGGCAGACCCGGGTGCGCGAACAGGCCAAGCGGGAGGGCGTGCTGCAGTCGCCGTGGGGTTACCGCCACCACTTCTACGACGTCTACACGTTCAAGCGGGACGCGCAGGGGGTCATTCAGCTGGGTGACCGGGGCGAACCTATTGTCAAGCTGGGTAACGATGCGAAGCGCGCCTTGGCCTTTATTCCCCAGAACTGCGCCGGGGCTTTCTGCCGTGACACGCTGCTTCTGATTGGGCAGTCGCCGTGGGCCGATTTTATGCCCGCCAACGTGAGCGTCCACGACGGCTACACCTTGGAGGTGCCCGAGGCCCTGAAAGACGAGGCAGCCCAGTTTTTGATTGACACCCTGACCCGTCCTGTGCTAGAGTTGGGGGGACTGAGGATTGGCTGTGAAGTCGATATGGGCTATAACTGGGCCGATTGGAGCGAGGACAATCCCAGGGGGATGCAAACCCTCTGCAAGGTGGACGCATGAGAGCCGCGATTGAACTCGACAGACTGATCCAAGAGTTGAAAGAGTGGGGCGTCCCCGCCCCCCTCGTTAAAAAAGTGGAAGCCCTCTACAAGGTGACCTACAGGGAAGCCTATGCGGATGGCCAATCCGACTGTGAAGAACGCCACGCTGACGAGGAGGAGGACCGCAATGTCCGAGACACGGAACCCGAGGTTTAAGCGGGCCCTCCAGCGTATGGAGGAGACCCACAATGCCAAATCCCACGACTACGCCACAATCGACAATCCCCACGCCAATTTTGATTTCGCGAAGACAGTGGTGGCACGCTTTAAGGACCCGCACGACCAACCCTATGCCACGATGGTCGGCATCAAACTTGCCCGGATTGGTGAACTCCTCGGACAGGGCAAAACCCCCAAGCACGAGTCCATCGACGACAGCTTCCTCGACCTCGCCAACTACGTCGTCCTCTGGTGGACCAGCTACCAGCGGCTGGCGGACAATCCTGCACGGGACGAAAGAGTAGCAGCACCCCTGACGCGCTCCCAGTTGGAGGCACAGGCAGCTCGGCAGCCCCTGTCGGACCACTACATCAGCGACGGACTGGGCAACATGTGGCTGACCTGTGGCCTTAACTGCGACCTGCACATGACCCGCCCGGGCCAGGTTTCCTGCCGCTGCCGCGGGTACAGCGACGACTCCATCTAGCCATGAAACCCTACATCAACCCCTGGACCGATGCCGAAGATGACGTGCTCTACGCCGACGGCTTTCACGAGGCGTTGATTGGCGTCGGCACCCAATTCTCGATGCCGATTGCGGTCTACGACTGGGACAAGTGCGTCGAGATTTTGATGGCACGTGACGGCATGACCGAGGACGACGCCATCGAATACATGGACGTCAACGTGACCGGCGCTTACGTCGGCAAGCAGACGCCAATTTTCGTGCGACAAGGAGACCCCGATGGCGACAAAGGACCCGAGACTGACTAGAGCCGGGGTGGCAGGCTACAACAAGCCGAAAGCGACCCCCGACCACCCCACCAAAAGCCACGTCGTTGTGGCCAAAAGCGGCGACCAAGTGAAGACCATTCGCTTTGGCCAGCAGGGTGTGAAGGGCAGCCCTAAAAAGGACGGGGAGTCGAAGGCGTATGCGAATCGCCGCGAGTCCTTCAAGGCCCGGCACGCCGAGAACATTGCCAAGGGCAAGATGTCGGCGGCCTACTGGGCTGACAAAGTAAAGTGGTGAAAACCTACGCGCTGGACTTGCCTTTCCACATTTACGGCTACGTGGACAAGCAGTTTCTGACGAATGAGGCCGAGGTGGGGGTCGAACCAGCGGTGTGGTTTGGCCTCCTCACCCCTGCGAACCGGGCGCTGGGCCTGACCGTCATGTTGGAGTGCGGTGCCGTCTATCGGGGACTCCCACCGCATGCGTGGATGTTTGACCCGGAGGCACCCGAGGTGTCGCTGGCCGAGTGTCAGGCGTGGGACTGCTTTGGTGGGGCCGCCCAGCTCATCGAATACCAGTATTTGCGGGAGCTGCCCGTAAAAGTCATAGCCACGGCGCAGACGGGCAGTTACCTCTTTACGCTGGAATGGGCCGAGGACGGTTTCAGCCGCTACCCCGGGCAGACCAAATGCTTCCACGCCATTGAGCTGGAGCAGGGCACCCTGACGTTTCAACCCAACAACCACCTGCTCTGGCACGAGAGCAGTTTCACGCGCCCCCACGTCCCGACGTGGCTCCGGCGCTCGCTCACCGTGTACGGTGTGGAAGGATGGCCCGATGGCAAAGACGACAACAAAAAGCCGTGTGAATGAGGCAGGGAACTACACCAAGCCGAAGATGCGCGAAACGCTTTTCAAGAAGATCAAAGCGGGCACCAAGGGTGGCGACCCGGGTGAGTGGTCTGCGCGCAAAGCCCAACTGCTCGCCACCGAATACAAGAAGGCAGGCGGGGGCTACACATCATGAAGCCCTCCCAGCAATCCCTGAAGGACTGGACCGCCCAGAAGTGGCAGACCAGTGACGGAAGCCCATCCAAGGGCACCAAGCGCTATCTGCCCAAGGCGGCTTGGGACGCTCTCAGCCCGGGCGAAAAAGCTGCCACGAACGCCGCCAAGGCGAAAGGCAACGCCAAGGGCAAGCAGTTCGTCAAACAACCCCCGAAGATTGCCAAGAAAGTCGCAGGCTACCGCTGATGGCACCCCCCAAAGTCGCCAACCCCCGCTCCAGCGCTCGCTACTACCGGGACAACCCCGACGCCCGCGCCTCCAAGGCTAAGACGGACACCAAAGTCAATGCGCGTCCCGAGCAACGGGCCAAGCGGTCAGAGCTGGCGACCGCCCGGCGTGAACGGGGCCTGATGGGCAAGGGTGGCCCGGACCTCTCCCACACAAAAGAAGGCACGCTGGTGCGGGAAAATCCCAGCACCAATCGTGCCCGCAATCGTGGCTTGAAGTAGCGCCATTAGCGCCGTCGCCGATGCAACTGGCTGAACGGAATATCGTAATCAAACGGCGGTGCGACGTCGTGCAGTGCATTGAGCCTATCGTATCCAATCCGTTCTGCGACAGCACGCGCCTCAGCTTCACCAGGAGTTCGGCGGTAAAATTCGTAGGCGGCGTTGTCAGGAAGTTCGGTAGCGCCTACCGTATCCCATCCCCTGGGAGCCTCTTGGCGTTTTGCGCGCGCTGCCGTCGCTTTGTTGATCGCCGCGAGTTCACGGGCCAACCGCGCACGAAACGCGGCCTGCTCCGCTGCCGGCAAGAAGGAGAATGTGTGCAGATTGGCACCTCTGGGAAAATTTTCCAGCTGCTGCACGGCATGTTGTAATTCGTGGGCCATGGTGCGTTGATGCACAGCGTGCATCTGCTCAGGAGAAAGTGTTCGTGCGTGTTTCACAAGCGCCTTCTCTAGGGCGCTCTGTGGGCCAGCATCTGTCAGCGGCACACGCATCAGCACAATTTCTCCAGCAGGTTGTTTCGTGCCTGGCGCGTAGGGCCGATAGAATCCTGCAGCACCTGGGTCGTAAACACCAACGTCAGAATTGCGAATGTCCAGCTGCCTTAACAGGCCTGGGTACGCGCGTTCAAGTTCGGGGTGCTCGACGCGAATTTTACTCCGCCCACTTCTGTCAGACATGCGGCTGAGTTCATCGGGATATCCAGTGTCAATCTTTAAGCCTTCGTCAGAAATCTCTTGACGCAGCCGATTGTCTGGCCCTTTGAATGTGCGGAACCGCTCCCACAGATTTTGCACAATGTTCGGGTGCTGACGTCCTGCCACTGGAATCTTCCGAAGCGCTTCTGTAAAGCCCTTTGCCGCGTCTCGATTGAACATCGGCGACCTGCTGCCAATCATGATAGCTTCACTTGGGGCAGCCGCAGCTAATGGGTCCTGCATTCGTGCTTTGGTAGCGTCGCTGCCCAGGAGAAGTCGAGCAATTGGCTGATCTAGCACACCTGAGCCTAGAATTGCTTGAGTAATTCTGGACCCAATGGGGGCGGCGCCAATACGCGCGCCTGCAGGTGCTCCTGCACGCTCTCCCGCAGCAAAAAACTTTTTCAGATCATCGGCGGTGGGCATCAGTGGCTCCTTACCATTTCCGAATCGAGGGCCCCTGAGTGACGAGGTGCCACAGCCAGTGGCCCAGCAGCACCCCCGCCCCCACACACACAATCAGCACCAGATAAGGCTGGAGGATGCCTAGCAGCGTGGGCTCGACGAGATAGTCCAGATCGTCCAAGAGCATCGTCAGCTAGCCTTTTGTGGCGCGGTTCGTGTGCGGGTGGTACACGAGCGTGGACGGGTCAACGTGCAGCTTTTTTGCGGCCCGATCTTTGGCGCGCTCCTCGGCGGTCATCCAGTCGCGCTGCTGTCCTTTCCGAGTCAACTGCCCTTGGGCGTCCACGTCGCCACGCTTCCGCAAAATCCCCAAGGCCTGTGCGCGTGACCCGACCTGCTCGGTCAGCCGCTCAATCAGTTGTCCCCGCCCCATGAACCGTTGTGTCTCTGCCATTGTGGCCTCCTAGACGAGAATGGCCGCAGCAGCCCCATCGACCCCGCCGCCCTGGATGACGCGGTAGGGGCGAGCCCCCGTGAGTTCCACCAGGCCCAGGCGCAGCACGCGCACGCCGTAGGGCTTGAGCAGCAGCTGGGCGCGCTTGCGCATCTCGGCGTCGAGGCGTTTGGCCACGACGTCATCCAGCAGAACTTGCTTGGTGCGCTGGCTCACACAGTGCGCAATGACCATCAGGGCCTTGTCGCGCACGCTGTCATCGGGGTCCACGACGGTGGTGTTCATCAGCTCGACGTTCGTGTAGTCGTAGACGATGACGCCGCGAACCGTGACGTCCTTGCCGTCCGTGGTGGTGAGGGAGAGGGGTTCGAGCTTCAGGGTCTGCTCGGCGACGCTCATGACCTCGACCTTGGTGAGGATGGGCCACCAGACGATGATGCCCCCGCGCCCGCTGGAGTGCAGGCGGCCCCGGCGGAACTTGACCCAGCCCAGCGTCGGGTCCAGCACCTCCCATTTGGGGATGAACTGGCCAATCCACTGGGCGACCCAACTAATCCATGCCAGGGCGCCGTCGATCATGGGGGGTTACCGCTGGCGTTCGCGCAAAATCTGCTGAATAATTTGGTAGGCTTGCTGATTTGATGGGTCTTCAACGCCGCTGTCGAGGTCAATATCGCCCCGAGTTATAGCTTCTTCTGAGAGGTAGGGGCTAAATGCAGGATTGATCCGGCGCGGGTCTACTTGCGGGGTGCGGCCCTTCAACCCCTGACGAATAGTGGCCAGCTCCACGGGGTCCAGCATTTCGCCACTGCGCAGGCGCTGAGCTAAAGGCGTTTCTCCACGGGTCATGCCAAGCAGTGCCATAAGCTGCGCCAGCATGGAATCATCAGGCGGTTCTGGCGGGGCCTGATTCAGAATAGCCTTGGTCACTGGGTTATTTGGCACGGGGCAGTCCTTTCTTGCCCTTGGCGGGCATCAGGATGGAGATGGTCAGGCGGCGCATCCCCTTGCCCATGGGGGGCATCGGCAGCGGCATCCTCATCGCGTCGTCGTCATCCTCGTCCTCCTCGTCGTCTGACGCGGAGTCGGGGGCCTTGGGGGCCTTGAGCTTGGGGGGTGGGGCCGCGAGCGTGGAGAAGAGGTCGCGGAGGAGGTCGGTGAGACCGCCGAGGTCTGGGGCTTTAGCCGTAGGTTTGGCCATGGATGGTAAACCGTCCTTTCGTGATGATGGTCACGTAGTCGTTGAACGTGCCATCGGGGTAAAGATAGCCCCAGCAAAACCCTTGGGACCACTGGTTGGGGCGATTCTTTAGGTAGTTCGGGTTCCGGCGGCACAGGCCCGGCACACTCACCCCGGTCTTGACGTCGCCCGTGAGCTGCCCATACTTCGAGGCCACCTGGTAGGTGTGGAAGTGACCAAACCGGATGGAGTGCTCGTAACTGATAACCGCCCGCTCCGCCGTGTTCTTACTGTTGGGGAGGGTGTCGCCGTGGATAAAATGCAGCTTCCCGGCACTGACGACGCCCCCGCGCTCTACAATTTCCCAACCGTCGAGGTCCAGCAGGTGTTCGATGGTCAGAAGGTCGGCCAGGCCCGGTTCCCGCTCGGCGAGTTGGTCGAGCCAGTCCTCGTGGTTGCCCTTCATCCACACCCGGCGCGTGAGGCTCTTCAGGTGCTTGAGGGGCTTCAGCACCAAGTCGTCGTAGGCGTCAAGGTCCCGTTGCAGATTCAGGTTCTTGGCGCTCAGGTGGCGGTCCTTGAGCCAGTGGCTGACGGCGCCGCAATCGAGGTTGTCGCCTCCTTCAATCCACAGGTCGGGCTTGAAGTCTTTGGCGAATTGCATGAGCGCCTGAATGGCCTTGGCGTCATGCAGGGGCCGGGTGGTGCGGCCATCCCGCTCCCACCCGATGTGCTTATCCGGCGAGAAGATAAACTTCTGCATCCGAGCAGCTTAGCACAGATAGGCGGTAAGTGCAAGCAGATTCAGGGCTTATGGGTTCTGGCGCTGTGCGCGCAAAGCCCGAAGTCGCGCGTCATCGCGCAGACGATTGTACAGGTCGCGATACCGACGCTGCAGTTCGCGGGCCCCCTCGGTTTTCGTCTCGGATGTCAGTTCGGTCGCGCCAAGTCCTGAGGCGCCCAAAATGATGCGCTGCAAATCGGTCCAGGTCGCATCCTCTGGGGCTTCGGCAATCAGTTGACGCAGCACGGTTGGCATGGGCAGTTCGCGCATCGCGCCCTTGCTCAGGCGACTCTGCACAAATCCCTGAGGCGTTTCAATTGCCGTGAGTGGGCCAATCAGCGGCGCATCGGTGGGGACGCCCGCGCGTGCCAACGCGGTCGCCACAGGCGTTGCCTTGCTCGTGCCGTAGCGCAGATCTTCTCCGGTTTCCAGATTGCGCTTAAAGCCCAGGGTCGCCACCGTCTTGTGGGCCGGATTCATCATGCCAAGCAGCGTATCGGGAGACCCTTGGAGCGTGTCGTCAATAACGGCGCCGGGCAAGTTGATGTCGTAAATGGGGAGCCGCAGCTTTCCGCGCCCGGTGGCACCGATGCGGAACGTTCCGGGCTCTTTCAGACGAGACGGCACGAGCGTCTCGTCAGGCGTGGCGTATTCATCGGCCAGCAATTCGTCCACGAGGTCCACGAAGCGATCCTGATTGCTGACGCGCGAGGGACGCAGCGCCAATGACCCCAGCTGCAGCGGCACGTTTTTGCGGGTCCACGTGTAAAAGGGAATCAGTCCCGTGATGTTGTTCTTCTCGAAGTCGCTCAACTCGCCGTAGTCAAACAGGTACTTCTTGACGCTCAAAGCGGCCTGGTCTACCGTCTTACCCTGCTTGAGCTCGTGCACAAACAGCGCCAGCTTGGCAGGATCTTCGACCACCGCCTGGTTGGTTTCGCGCAACGCACGATACGCCGCGAAATCAGGGCTCAGAGGATTGGCGCGCCCCGCCAGCAGACGCGCCCCGGTGGTCAGTCGGTCAGGGTCCTGGAACTCGGAGGCAAACCCGGCGGCGCGTCCGATCACGTTTTGCTGACGGGCCATCTCGTAGACATCTGCGTCGGCCATGCCCGGGACCTTGAAGATGCTGTTGCTCTCGGTATTCCGCAACACGCCTTGCAGCCCTGCGCCGCGCAGGCGACGGACCGATCTGGCATACCCGCTCAAGGCTTCTGCGGGACTCATGCCCGCCAGATACATATTGCCGAAGTTGCCGAGCGCATTCACGACAGGATAGGCCGGGAAATTCGCCGAGGTCACCAGGGACTTGAACAGTTTCAGGCCACGCCGGTACAGCCCTTCAACTTGCGGGCCATCAGACATCCGGGCGATAGTCCGTTCAAAGTCGTCAGCCACAGCGGCAGGCAGGCGCATGTCCGCAAGTGCAGACGCGCCCGGCAACGCCCGCAACTCCTTCTGCACCGTTGGGCTCAAGGCACGGCCCCCAGCTACGCCCGCGTAGGTGTCGGCCAGTTCCTGTGCATACCGCAGAGACTCTCTGGCCTTGACGCTGTTCAACGTGCGCTTCAGCAGAATCTTGCCGATGTCTGTTTCGACACTGTTACCGGGAATTTCCAGGGCATCGGCCAGGCTGATGTTTTTCTTGCGTGCTTCGTTCATCGTCAACTTAAACGGCTTGAAGATGACGGGGCCTGCCTCGGCGGTCGTGGTGTAACCGGGCACGTAGTTTTCGCCTGCCGCGCCGACCTGCACTTGCAGCTTGCTGCTGCGCCCACCCTGCGGAGTACGGCGACTGAATTGCAGCGTTTCCGGGTCATAGAGGGCTTTTTGCGAAGGACCGCTACTCGTGATGCGCCTTTCAATAGCGTTGGCGACTCGCTGCAGCTTGGGGTCCATCAGCGGCGACCCTCGGCGGAAGTATTGCGTGACCGCCGTTTGCTGCTCGGGCGTGAGCGCGTTGATCAGGGACTTCATGCGCCCCATCGGCAGCTGAATGACCTGGGGCATCAGCCCTTTGGCGCGTTCTTCTGTAAACAGCGTATCGAAGTACGTGCGGATGTCCCCCATCAAATTGGCGAGGGTCGGGTCCTTGACGATGCGTTCGGCGGCCTCTGAGTAGGGATCGTCCAACGCTTTCGCCATATCGGCACGCAGCAGCGTTTCTTGCGCCGTCGTCAGTTTTCCCTGCGACTTGAGCAGATCGGTGACACGTTCGGCAGCACGGTCATTCGCCGCGCGCAGCATGCTGTCAGACTTCAGCCGCTGCTGTTGTGCATCCAGGCTGGACGCCCCCTTGATGCCGACCAACTCGGGAAACTGTGTGAACGCGCGCAGTCCGGGAGTCGAGGCTGCAAGCTGCCGCGTCCGCTCCACAGCGGGCGCCGTCGCGGCACTGAACGCGCGATTCGACGCCGTCAGCGCACGTGTCGCAGATTCTCCCGCACCGAGGGCCGTGGCCCCCTTGATAAGCCCCTTGCGAACAATCCCTGGCGCACCCAGTAGACTCAGGGGATCTGTCAGGACATCGCCCACAAATCCTGCAGCAGCCCGGAGCTTCGGGCTATCGGCAAGGATGCCCTGTTCCTCCAGCGTACGACTCGTGGATTCCTGGATTTGGGAATCCGCCAGGTTGCCTTCGCTGAATGCGCGCCACCCGCGGGCCAGCCCTTCCACGAGTCCTTTGTCCAGTGTCCCGGCGATTGTCCCCGCGACAAACTCTTGCGGACGCCCAATGAGTTCAAGCGCGCCCGCCCCAAAGTTCTTGGCAGCCCGGGCTGTCGTGTCCAACAGACCCTGCGGCTCTATCTCCGCGGTCCGCGCGGCGCGTTCCTGCGCGTCTTCCTCAAAAATACGGTTCAGTTCGGCGCGCGTCGGCTCACGGTCGCCGCGCAACTGAATCGTATGCCCGGTAGGCGTCTTGTAGGTGTAAACTGGCATGACTAGTAGATTGACCGACGCTGAAACGCTCCCGACTGTTTCCAGGGCCCTTCTGCATGAGGCGGCGACGACGCCGACGAGCCAGCGGCGCTCCTGGCCGGAAACTTCTGCTGCAGAAGATCATATGCATTGCGAACGGCATCTGCGTACTCTTCGTCGCTCATTGACAAGCTCTGCGGGCTTCTACTCACCTTTCCCACCGCTTCCTCCAGCAACTTACTGTCGGTGATTTGACCTGGATTCCTGGCACTTATAAACGCTTCCGCCAACCGCCCCTGGATGCTTGCGGCGTTCTCCGCACGGGACGCGGCCAGGCGTGCGCTCTGGAGCAGATACTCCGCACTTTGCTGAATGCGTTGCCGCTTTTCCGCGGGTGTGAGATAGGCGTCCATGGTCGTAGACCCAAGACCTAGCGTCTCCATGGCCATCATTTTCTGCTCGTACGGCAGCGCCTTAAAGGCAGTGCGGTCCCTCATCAACGCACGCGCAGACGACTTATCTTTCAGGGTTGCATCCAGCTCCTCTTGCTGCATACCTTGCAGCCGACGCGTCGTCGCCGCCGCAGGCGATTCCTTGATGCGAAACCCCGTAGGGCCTTTGTGCACGAAGTCCTTGGCGAACTTCCCGTGTTGCGCCAGCCATTCCGGGGAAATGTTTTCAGGATCTTCCAGGGCCAACGCCTCCAGGGCGAGCTTGCGCTCTTCTTGCTTGCGCTGGCGGTCACGGTCCTCGACCAACCGGCGCTCCGCACGCACGGCGCGGAGCTGATCCACGCCTTGTTCCAGTCCCTGCCCCAACGCTGCTGCGTAATCAAACCAGGCCATGTTGCGTCTCCTTAGTTTTGGAAGGACTGCCCACCAAGAATGGCAGCGATAATGGGCGCCATGCCCCACACTTTCTGGCGGCCACGACGATTTGCTTCACGCTGCCCAAGGGCCAAGTTGACATTCTGCAGAAGGGCCTCTTGGAGCGAGGGTCCCGTGCTTGCTGCTACGGGCACCGGAGGTGTTGGCAGCCCACTCTGTCCCGGCGCCAAGCGCTCCACAACGCCGCCGCGCTTTAAGAATTCTTCGGTTGCGCGCGCAATCTCTTCGCTGGTGATCCTGGTGATCGGGGCGCTCTTCTTTGCCAGACTTTTTCCGGCGGCCACACGTGCCTGCGATTCTTTCAGCCGGGCAATGTTCTCTGCGCGCTTGGCCTCAGCGGCTTTTGCGGACGCGTCGGCCTTTGCCGCAGACGTGCGTTTTGGGGCCACCTTTGGGGCTGCCTTTGTGGGCGTCTTTGGCCTCGTCACAGGCGTCTTTACTGCCTCAATGACACGATACGCAGGGGAAACATCTGCCGCGTCGTCAAACGACAGTCCCAGCTGCCGCAACCCGTCGTCAACCGACGCGACCGGAGGCTCATTGGGGGGAAGCATGCGGAACTCCCGACGCATCCCCGTCGGCAATTCCAGTTGGCGCGGACTCAGGCGAAAGGCGGAGGCCGCGGACTCGGCAGCGGCGGGAATGCCTAAGACGCTTTGTCGCACGGCGCTGTTGTCTGCCACGCTCAGGCCGCGCGCTGCTTGGGTCGCACGCACCGCCTCAGTAACATCATCGGGTGCCATGCCCATCCGAATCAACAGGTCCTTAAGGGCGTCAATGGACGCGCCACCCGCCTGCCCAGCGCGGCGCACAATCGGCGCCGCAAGTCTGGCGGCAGGGATTCCTGCCGCGGCCAGGGCGTAATCTTTCAGCTGATTGACGGGAGCATTGGTGATTTCGCGCTGCGCCGCACGAAACATCCGTTGGCTGCCAGGATCTCGCAGCATGCGTTCAAGCAACGTCCCCTCTGTGTTGCCACCGCCGGACGGCACCGGACGCTCGTCAAGTCGTCGTGGCAACGGGCGTGACACTGCTGGGCGCGGCAACATCTGGCGACTCGTCAGTTCGCGCTCCAGGTCGGTCAGGTCGTTCTCCTCCAGCAGAGGCCCTGGCAGTCGGAATTCCTCAGAAGTTGTCTCGCGCGTCGGTGCCGCGCGAGAGGCGCCGCCGGGCAGCGACGCCAGCACTTGACGCCGCGTGGGCACATCCGCTTGTACTGCTTGCGCCAGCTCCGTGATCCCCGCCAGCTGTTGGACGTCGAGCGGCAATGGATCCAGTTCCGGGAAGTCCATTTCGCTAAAGTCCCCGATGGGCAGGGACTGGGCATTCATCCGATTGCTAAACGAGCGTGGCCTTTGGCGGCGCAGCAAGTTTATCAGTGACATCGGTAACTCCTTATGGTCTGGGAACGGGCAAGGGCAGTATGGGAACTGCGATGCCTTGCTGCCTCAATCGCTCAGCCATGTCCATGAGCTGTGCGCGTTTCATGGTCAAATGGTCATAGGTGCCCGGCATTCTGCGTTGATCAGCAAAGCGACCAAACAGGTCATACGAAAAGTCACGTGGCCGTGTACGACTAGCATTGGCATACTCTTGTAGCGCAGTCATATATGGCTTGAGAGCTAGGTCGGTTGTCTGAGCGCCAGCTGCGTCCTGGCCTGCGGGTGGGGGCATCTTCAACTGCCCAGGCGTCAGCTGAAAGAGGGGTCGCACAACGCGCTGACCGCCGCCACGCGCTGCCGCACCAGGGGCTTGTGCCAAGGGGGCAAAGTTCAAATTTTGCCGCGCCGCAATACTGGGGGCAGCTTCGACGCCTGGAATGTCCTCAATGGGGAGCATGTTACCCGATTGCCCTTGCTGTGCAAAGCTGGTGTCCAGTGCCCCAGGACGCCGCGCTCCGGGCATCCCCAGGCTGGCCGCCTGCAGGGCTGCACCCGTGTCGCCGCCCAGTGCCCCGCCTGCAATCTGGGTCAGGGCCCGCGGGTC
>Ga0194123_10002635_pt1 | contig 22986 bp, 14 predicted proteins | sample TA2MahsurfametaG_5_FD_155479 | JGI IMG/M metagenome (GOLD analysis project Ga0194123, IMG submission 155479) | Freshwater microbial communities from Lake Tanganyika, Tanzania - TA2015023 Mahale A surface | ecosystem: Environmental > Aquatic > Freshwater > Lake | place: Tanzania: Lake Tanganyika... | reverse complement strand
CGGTTCTGCAACACGCCCTCGTTCGGCAGCCCTTCGATGCCGAACAAGGCGAGTTCCGAATCCACCGACGCCTCGTCATGTCCGGCGACGGGATCGACCGGTTTGGGCGGAGCATTCGCCGGTGCCGGATCCTTGCCTGCCTGCGGCTTCGGTGTCGCGCGGATCCGCAACGGCACACCGCGCATCGACACGATCACCCGCATCCGGTTCTCCACCGGCTGCACCACGCCATTCGCGTCCCTGCCGCGTTTCCACCAACGCTGACGGTCGAATTCCGCACGCAGCGGACCCGCGATGCGATCCTCATATTCCTCGCGCGAAATGTCGGCCGATTTCGGCATCGCCAACCCCACCGCGTTGCTCCGCGCGATGCCGCGCAGTTCGCAATAGCGATCGGCCAACGACTTGGATCCCGGATCGGCATCGTTGTACAAGACCACCACTTGCGACGGCGCGATCGCCGCGCAAATCCCGGTCGTGGCGAACACCGCCAGCAACAGCCGAGAAATCCCCCGCATGGCCCCACCATGGCGGCGGCCACCCCGGCAGGCAAGCCCCCGCGCCCATCAAAGATCGATGCACAACCCGTCCCAAGCCACCTGCACCCCAGGCGGCAACTCCGACTCCAACGCCGCATGATCATTCTCGTGGCCGAGATGGGTGAGCCACGTCGCATCCGCCGACACGTCGTCGGCCGCCGCCAACGCCTCGCGGATCGTGAAATGCGTGGGATGCGGTGTCGGCCGCAGGGCGTCCACCACCAGCACGTCCGCCCGCCGCAGCAAGTCCATCGTCTCGCGCGGAATTCGCTTCACATCCGGCAGATAGGCCACCGATGCCGCACCGGCATGCTCAAACAAGAATCCGATCGTCTCCACCGCGGCATGCTCGACGGGCAACGGCGTGATCCGGAACGGGCCGACCTCGAACGCTCCGCGAATGATCCGCGGATCCGGCCGCACATATCCCTTGAACGTGTTGTCCCGCGAAAACGCCCAACCAAACATCGACTGCAGCACCTCCATGCACGACCCGGTGGCATGGACCGGCAGCGGCTCGTCGCGATGCCAACAAAACGCGCGCAGCTCGTCGAAGCCGACCACATGATCGAGGTGACAGTGCGTGTAGACGACCGCGTCGATCGCTCGCAGATCCTCGCGCAACGCCTGGGCACGCAGGTCCGGCCCCGAATCCACCAACACCGCCGCGCCGCCCGATCGCATCACGATCGACGAACGCATCCGCCGGTTGCGCGGATCATCCGACCGGCACACCGCGCATCCACAGCCGATCACCGGCACCCCGACCGAAGTGCCCGTGCCCAGAAACGTCAGCGAAACCCCGGCCACCCGCCCATCCTGCCGCGATCGGGCAGCACTGGCAATGCCGGTGCCCGTGGATCTGGTCTCTCGTTGGGTGCCGACCGCGGTTTTGTCACCCGCAACAAGCCGGAGTCCAGAAGCTTCATCAGCCTTGATTCCATCCAGAGATGCCGCGCGACAGGGAAATCTGGACAATCGTGGAAGCCTTGCGCGAGCGATTCCCTGTCCTCGGCGCGGATCGGTTGCCCCTTGACCTGATTTCCTTTGCCGAATTGGAGCTGAAGCTGGACCTGATTCCCGACGATGGAAGTTTGATCCAACCTCGAAGCCTGCGCCTGCTACCGGGAGTGCCCGCCCGGTTCAGGTTGGGCTGCCTCGCCGCCCTCCGCCTTCGACTGAGACCGAGTGGCGGATTGGTCCGTCCTTTGCTCCACACCGTCTGGTGAGGGCTCGATGAGGACAACGGCACCGTTCTGCCAAATCGCCAAACGCGAACCGAATCGGGCCGCCCTCACCCGAGCCGTCTCCGCAGCTCTGTTCATCGCGGCGAGTGCCACCTCGGCTTCAGTCCGGTTGTTCATGGGATTGCTCTAGTATGGATGGTCTCACGCCGCTATTATCGAACACGATCCATTGGTCTGCAAGTGGCCGGCAAAGGTTGCAAAAGTTCGTCCAGCATTTGTCGAATCGGCGGCAGATGTCCGCCTCCGGGACGTTGTGGCCTCCCTCCTTCACCCTCCCTCGCACTCGAGCCACGGCCAACTCCGGGGAGGGGATTTTGAGGTAGATGGTCACGATTCCGAGGCGGGGGTGTTCGATGTCGAGGATGAGGTACACCGAGAACGATGGATGTGGACGCAGGTGCTTCCGCGCTCGACACGACGGCGGGATCGGGTGAGATGGCACGGCCAGATTGCACCGGACCATGAGCACCTCTTCCTCCACCAACATTCCCACTGATGCTGTCGTCGCCGCCGAGCCACGCGGCGCACCGATGGTGCGGGCGGTGATCACCGGCATGCTCTTGGGCGGCGTGCTGTCGCTGTGCAACCTGTACACGGGGCTGAAGGTCGGCTGGGGAATGAATATCTCCATCACCGCCGCGCTGATGGGCTACGGGATTTGGAAATTGCTCGAGGCCGGCACCCGCGCACGCGGGTTTTCGATCCACGAAACCAACCTGAACCAGACCGCGGCATCGGCGGCGGCGGCGATCAGCTCCGCTGGACTGGTCGCGCCGATCCCGGCGCTGACGATGATCAATGGCCACACCTACACATGGATCGGCCTGGTGGCCTGGACCTTCGCGGTGTCGATGGTGGGCGTGGTGGTGGGCATCGGCTTGCGGCGGCAATTGATCGTGGTGGACCGCCTGCCATTCCCCGGCGGCATGGCCACGGCCGAGACGCTGCGCGAGATCTACGCAGAGGGAAAAGAGGCGGCGGCGCGACTGCGCATGCTGATCGGCGCGGCGCTCGTCGGCGCAGGCATCAAGGTCATCGAATACACCGCGGCATTGAAGCCGCTGGCATTGGGCGGATGGTGGTCGGCCAAACCGGGGGGCGCGCTGGCGAAAAGCGGCGTGGGCGGCATCTCGTCGGGCAACCTCGGATTCGCCCTCGAGCCCACCGTGATGATGTACGGCGTGGGCATGCTGATCGGTCCGCGCGTCGGCGTGTCGATGCTGATCGGTGCGGTGTTGTCATGGGGCGTGCTCGCGCCGATGGCGTTCGACGCCGGATGGATGCCGCCGGGCAAGGCGGATCCCGAGGCGAACTGGTTTGTCGCGGGTCTGCAATGGTTGTTGTGGCCGGGCGTGGCGATGATGGTCGCCTCGGCGCTCACCTCGTTCGCGTTTTCGTGGCGCTCGTTCGTCGCCGTGTTCCGCAGGGGCGGCGGCAAAGACGAGCCAGCAGCCGGTGACGATGGGTCGCTGACCCGGCGCGCGTTCATCGTGTCGCTGGTGGCGGTGACGGCATTCGCGGTGGTGCTGCAAGTGAGCATGTTCGACATCGCGGCATGGGCGGCGTTTCTCGGTGTGTTGATGACCTTCGTGCTCGCGCTGGTCGCGGCACGGGTCTCGGGCGAAACCAACATCACGCCGGTGGGCGCGATGGGCAAAGTGACCCAACTGGCGTTCGCGGTGCTCGCGCCCGGTCAGCCCGCGGCGAACCTGATGGCGGCCAACGTCACTGGCGGCGCGGCAAGCCAATGCGCCGACCTGATGCACGATCTCAAGACGGGTCACTTGATCGGCTCGAGGCCGCGCGCGCAGTTTGTTGCGCAGTCGTTCGGTGTGTTGGCCGGAGCGATGGCGGGTAGCGCGGGCTATCTGGTGCTCATCAAGGATCCGGTGAACCAGTTGCTCACGCCGGAGTGGCCGGCGCCGAGCGTGGCCGCGTGGAAAGCGGTGGCCGAGTTGTTTATGAAAGGACTCTCGGCGTTGCCGCCCGGCGCGGTGAACGCGATGGCGATCGCCGGTGCCGCGGGCATCCTGCTGGCGGTGTTGGAAAAAACCCTGCCTGCCGCGCTCCGGCGCTGGATGCCCAGCTCGACCAGTCTCGGCCTGGCGATGGTGATTCCCGCCTACAACGCGATCTCGATGTTTCTCGGCAGCATGGTGGCATGGCTACTCGGCCGCTGGGTGCCCGACTGGAGCACACGCTTCGTGCTGATCCTCGCCTCGGGCCTCATCGCCGGCGAAAGCCTCTCGGGCGTCGTGCTCTCGGTGATGAAGATCCTCGGAGTGGGATAAGGGAAATCACCGCCCCGAGGGGGGATAAAAACTGAAACGCTGAAACGCTGAAAGTCCTGGATGGGACGATTCCATGGTTTGGTTCGTGGCGGAAGAAAAACCCAAGCAGGAACCACTGATTGCACAGATTTAACTGATGGAAAAATCCACAAAGAGCAAAGCACTTGGATCGCATCACCTCTTCAACATCAGTGTTCTCAGTGCAATCTGTGGTTTCATTCCGCGTTATCGTTTACCACCCCGCGTGGGGAATAAAAACTGAAATGCTGAGATGCTGAAACGCTGAAATCCCCGGGAGAGACGATTTCAAGGAGGATGGGTGTCTACTCCTCTTCCCTAATAACCAATAACCGATAACCGATCACTCATATCCCTTCCCCCATACCCCGTGAAACTGAACACTTGAAACTTTTCTTCAATACTTCACTCCGCAGCCGTACGGCTTGTTCTTCGCATCGGCGACTTCCTTGTCGGCGATCAGCGCGTCGAGAGCGTTGGCAAAAAGCGGCACGGCGGATGCGATGTCCTTCGCGTCGGTGCTCGCCTTCGAATCAATCGCTCCATCATAGGCGAGCTTGCCATCCTTGCCGATGATGAAGAGATGGGGGGTCACCTTGGCACCATACGCTTTGCCCACCGTGCCGTCGGCATCGACCAACAAGTGCGCCGCCTTGCTGCCTTCAGTGGCAGCGCGTGTTTCCAGATCGGCGGCGGCGAGATGACCCTGCTTGCCCTCGGCCGATGAATTCACGCTGATCCAGACGACCTCCTTGGCGGCGGCGCTTTGCTGGAGTTTCGGCAAGTTGCCGCTGGCGTAGTGTTTTTTGACGAACGGGCAATCGAAGTTGATCCATTCGAGGACGACCACCTTGCCTTTGAGCGCAGCGAGGTCGATGGACATGCCCTTGGTGTCCTTGGCGGAAATCGCCGGGGCGGGTTGGCCGATTTCGGCGGCATGCAAAATGGCGAAAGTGGCGGCAACAGCGGCGAAACGGAGGATGGATTTCATGGGGGTGGGTTCGTTGGGTTGGGGGATCTGGTCACTTTGCCGAGGATGCCCCGTTTGTCGAATTGCTTTTTTCGGGGGGCGGCGGTGCCTGCCAGCCCACCTGCCAGGGACGGGGCCGCCCCGCGATCACCAACGTGCACTCGCGCAAGGGCGGCGCGAAATAATCGCACAGCGGCACCCGGGCCGACCAGCGGCCGTCCTTGCCGGAAAAGCGGATCTCGGTCGAGGGATCGATCAACTTGGGAGTCAGTGAAAACACCGCGGCACCCGCGGGATCGAGCGCCGGATCCGCCGTGGTCAGCGTGAGCCGCAACGCGTCCTCTCCCTCCATCACCACCTCGAGAGCCACCCCCTTCGCGGGCGACGGAATGGTTCGCCGCGCGGCATCGATTTGCGCGGCTTCCGGCGTGGCAGAGGGCTCGCCCGCAGTGAGCACCAACGGCAGCAACCGCTCGCCGGGCACGCACCCGGCATCGCTACAGGCCAGCCAAGTCACATTCGCTTCCAGCCGCGCCTCGCCAGTGAACCCGCGCGGCGCGGTGAGCCGCACGGGAAAACACACCACGCCCGAATAACCAAAGCCGGTGAGGCCGGCGCTGACAAATCGCTCGGGCACCGGATGACCCACGGGTTCCGCCGACCAACCGTCGGGCAAGGTCCAACTGAATTCAACGGGCAGCCCCGCCTCACCCGGATGGAGCCAGTACGTGTGCCAACCGGGGTCGATCGTCATCCGCACCGCGGTGTCCACCGATCCGCCGGGCGGGCAACTGCGCGACGCGCTGATCCAGCGAAGCTCCGCATGACCGGGCAGCGGCGTGCGGGCGTGCAGCGCGGCGGAAAACGCCAGCGAAAGCACCGTGGAAAACGCGAGACAGCGGAGCATGGCTTCGGGCACGATACCCGGGAGCGCCGCGGCATCAAGCGGACTTCGGCACGTCGATCGCGCGCCAACTGATTTCAGGCGCATCCTTCCACAACGCCTCGAGCCCGTAGAACCCGCGCAACTCGGGATCCATCACGTGCACCATCACGTCGATGTAGTCGAGCACCACCCAGCGGGTGTCCGCCCGGCCCTCGCTGTGCACCGGGCGCACGCCGTACGCCTCGCCGACCTTGCCCGAAACATCGCGTAGGATCGCGCGCAACTGCGGCATCGATGTGCCGGTGCAAACGACCAGGTAGTCGGTGATGCTCGACACCTTGCGCACGTCGAGGATGCGGATGTCCTCCGCCTTGAGTTCGTCGGCCGCTTTCGCGCAAGCCACGGCCAGTTCGAGTCCCTTGATCGCCATGCGGTCGTTGTCATCCCATTCTAGCCCATCCCGGCCGCGACACCAACCGAAAATGCACGCTCCGGCCTTGCGCGGACCAAGGGCCGCCGCTACACCACCGCCACCATGGCCGCGATCAACTCGAATTTCCTCAAACTCAAGGCAGGTTATCTCTTTCCAGAAATCGCCCGCCGCGTGAAGGCCTACGGCGAGGCCCACCCGGAACTGGCCGGACGCGTCATCCGCTGCGGCATCGGCGACGTCACCGAGCCGCTGCCGCCCGCCGTGGTGCGCGCGATGCACGAGGCGGTCGATGAGTTGGCTGGTCGCGACACGTTCAAAGGCTACGGGCCTGAGCAGGGATACGAGTTCCTGCGGGAGGCGATCGTCGAACACATGTACCCCGGACTGGAGGTGTCCGCCGACGAAGTCTTCGTTTCCGACGGATCGAAATGCGACACCGGCAACATCCTCGACATCTTCGGCAAGGGCAACGTCATCGCGATCACCGACCCGGTGTACCCGGTGTACGTCGATACCAACGTGATGGCCGGCAACACCGGCGAGGCCGACGCGAACGGCGCTTATGCCGGACTGCTCTACCTGCCCTGCACGGCGGAAAACGGATTCGTCGCCGAAGTGCCCGATCAGCGCGCCGACTTGATCTACCTGTGTTTTCCGAACAACCCGACCGGCGCGGTGGCCACCCGCGCGCAACTCGAGGCGTGGGTGCGCTACGCGAAACAACACGACGCGGTGATCCTCTTCGACGCCGCCTACGAGGCCTACGTCCGCGACCCGTCCGTGCCACGGTCAATTTTCGAAATCGATGGCGCGCGCGACTGCGCGATCGAGTTCCGCTCGTTCTCGAAGAACGGCGGGTTCACCGGCGTGCGCTGCGCGTTCGTGGTGATCCCGAAGGGCGTGACCGGCATGGCGGAGGATGGCAGCCGCGTGGCGCTTCACGCGCTGTGGAGCCGACGCCACAGCACCAAGTTCAACGGCGCGAGCTACCCGGTGCAGAAAGGAGCCGCGGCGTTGTTCACGGAGGAAGGAAAAGCACAAGTCGCCGCACTCATCGACCACTACATGGGCAACGCCGCGCTGCTGCGCGAGGCCGCGAAAGCCGCCGGGCTGCCCGTCTTCGGCGGTGAAAACGCACCCTACGTCTGGGTCGGCTGCCCCGAGGGACTCGATTCCTGGGGGATGTTCGACAAGATGCTCGGCGAAGCTCAGGTGGTCATCACGCCCGGATCGGGATTCGGCTCGGCCGGCGAAGGCTGGTTCCGCATTTCGGCCTTCAACTCGCGCGCCAACGTCGAGGAGGTGTGCCGCCGCCTCAAGGCGCTCTTCGAAGCGTGACGCGCGACAAGGCGGCCGATCAAGGCGATTGCGGCGCTGCGGGGACCGACCCCGATGATGCGGATCGCGCTTGTTTGGCCCGTACCTTGCGCGCTTTTCGGAGTTCCAGAGTGAGCCAGACCATCGTCAGCAACGAGACGGCCAGCCAGAAATGGAAGGCTCGCGGCACGGCGCGGGCGAGACCCGCGGGCAGTTCGCTCAAGGAAAGCTGCGAGGCCGGAGCATAGAACGGCAGGCTCGCCGGCGAGATGCCGATCAACCACGCGGCCACGGGCTGCAGGCGGTCGTCGATGGCGGAGATCACCGCGCCGACCATCAACGGCAGCGCACCGACAAACATCGCGGCAAGCCCGAGAACGCGCGCGCCTTTGATTTCGAGCAACGATTGAAACACCACGCCGGAGGAAAGCATCACGGCAGTGAAGACGCCGAGGACTCCGGGATGCACGACGTGTCCGGGGAACCAGCGGGATTCCACCAATCCGCACGTGAAGAGGTACCATCCGACGGCACCAGCCACCGCCATCGTCATCACACACCAGAACGACGTGGTGGCCTCGGAGGAAAGCCCGGCACGCTCGCGGCCCTGCTTGAAGGCGCGCCGCCAACCGCGGATCTGACGGTCGGCGGTCGGCGTGACGATCAGCGCGAGGACGAACATCAGCAACAGCGATGCAAGGCCGTAGATGCCCGACATCAAGACGGCCTCGCCGGCTTGCGGCTGCCAGTCGGGCGTCGCGATGCCGTACCGCCTCAGCCCGCGCGACGGAAACAGATCGCCGGAATCGATGAGCGGCAGCGCATTGCCGAGCAGCAGCGTCTGGATCCAGAGGCAGAAGACAGTGGCCGGGCGCTTGGCGAGCAGGTGGGAGTCGGCGCGCCGCCACTTGCGGTGCAACATCATCGCAAAAACCAGGATCAACCCGATCTGCGAGAAGGCGGTGAAAACCGATTCGGAAAAACCAAGCCCGAAGAACTTCACCGTCGGATCAAGCCCCTGCAGTGTCTTGACCACACTGCGGGCGGTGGTGGGCAGCAGACCGGGAAGCACCTCGTCGAACACCGGACGAATCGTGAGGTAGCGGAAGAAGACCAGACCGAATTTCGCAAGTTGCGGAACGACGGTGTAGAGACTGAACACCAGCCCGATCGAGATCAGAAACGCCCAGCGTCGGTTCCTGACGACGGTGCCGGTGAGTAAGCCGGTGAAGTGGTAGAGGATCGTCGAGGAAATCATCACGGCGTAGAGCGGCAGCCAGGTGCCGACCGCCACGCCGCCACGCCAGAACGCCCAGACGACGAATGGCATGGTGGCGAGCACCATCACGGTTTCCCGCACGGGCAGGCCGAACAGATAACCGAGGACTTTCGCCATCGGCGTCATCGGCAGCAGCCGCTGGTAGTCGATCACACGCTCGTCGTGCTCGGTGGTCATCCCGCCGGACACCTGCGCAGTGCCGAGGATGAAGAGAATGAATCCCTGCAACACCAGCAGCGGGATGATCGCGGTGCGCGCCGCGTCGGCGGGAGTCATCCCGCTGCGCGTGGCGAGCGGCACCGCCATCGCGACGATGAAGCCGGAAATCATCAGCACGATCAGCAGCGACACGCCGAGGGCCTGCGGCCGCAGCCGCGAACGACAAAAGCGCAGGAACAACGGATTGCTCCAGATCTTCCACGCCGGATGGAGCCTCGGCAACGTCGGGTGAGGGCCGGAGTTCATGAGCCGCGGTTGTGTTGGGCGACCTCGACGAGGATTTCCTCAAAAGACGATCGCTTCTCCTCGAAAGCACGCATCCGCACGCCGCACCGCACCAGCCCGTCCATCAAATCCGCCTGGGCATCGTCGTCTCCATCGAACTCAAAGACCAATGACGCGCCGGATTCGCGCAGGTCATGGACCCCCGGTCGCGTCGCAAGCCACTCGCAGGCCTCGCGCCGCCGCTCCAACACGATGATCGTGATGCCGCGCCGCGTGTTGCCGAGCTGATGCCGCACCTCGTCCGCCGTGCCCGCGGCAAGGAGGCACCCGCGGTTCATCACGCAGAGCGAGGTGCACATCTCGGCCAACTCGCCGAGGATGTGCGAGCTGACGAATACGGTGGCACCATCGGCCGCAAGCCGGCGCAGCGCGTGACGCAGATCGCGGCGGGCAAGCGGATCCAACCCGCTGGCGGGCTCGTCGAGCACCAACACCCGCGGCCGGTGCAGCAGGGTTTTCGCCAGCACCACACGCTGCATCTGACCGCGCGAAAGCTCTTTGCACCATTGATTGCGCTGACCCATCAGGTCCACCTCGCCAAGACACTGGTCGATGCGTTCGCGGCGTTGGACGCGCGATCCCAACCCGTAGGCCGATGCATGGAAATCGAGAAACTCCCACACCTTGAGGTCCGAGGGCAACGGCGCGAGGTCGGGCATGTAGCCGATGATCCTGCGGGCGGCTTCGTGATCCTCGAGCACATCCACACCATCGAGCATCACCTCGCCGTACGTCGGCTCCATCAAGGTGGTGATCACTCGGAACGTGCTGGTTTTTCCCGCTCCGTTCGGGCCGACCAAGCCAAACACCTCTCCCGCAGCGACGGATAGGCTCAGGTCGTCCACCGCGATGAAGTCCCCGTAATCCACACGGAGCGAGCGAATCTCGATGGCGGGCGGACGGGACATCAAAAATCCTCCATCTCGATCGGATCCCAGTCGTCGGGCAACGTCAGGCCGATCGCGCGCAGATCTTCCTCCGCCGCCTCGCGGCGTTGCTGCCGCTCCTGTTCGTACAGCGCAAGCTGGTCGGGCCGCAGCACCGCGGCGATCGCCTGCTGCGCGTTCCCCGGCGCGCCGGCATCGATTTCGCCGACACCCCCTTCCATCCGCATCGACGGATGATAGTCGCGCGATTGGCGCGCCATGATGCCGAACACCTGATCGCGCTGACGATCGTCGAGCGTGACGATCTCATGGAGCCGCTCCGTCCGGACGTCGGCCTCCTGCTGCACGCGTTGGATCCGCTCCTCCATGCGCGCGGACTGGAAACGCGCAAGGGATTCACCGGTCAGGATGCCCGACATGAACTCGTCGATCCCGTCGTCGGCGCGGACGTCGCGCGCGGCCTTCATCAGATCCTGCACACGCGTGCCCTCGCCGGTCACCAGACGGGTCCATGCGCGCGCGTTTTGCTCCGCCTTGGCGTCGAACCACTTCCGCAACGCCTCTTGCTGCGACGGGTTGAGTCCATAGCTGCGCGCGAATTCACCACTCATCCGCTCGATGCTCCGCTGTTGTTCGCGGTAGCGCATGCGCTCCAACAACGGGGCAAGATCGCGCATGAAGGGCTGTGTGAGCCGGAAGACCTCGTCGGGCGTCACGGGACGGCCGGATTCAAGCCGATCGCGGATGTCGCCCAGATGGTCGCGCGTGGTCCGCAGCGACTTGCGTCGACCCAGCGCATCGGTGTCCTCGAACGCGGCCACCTGGTTTTGGGCTTTCTTCAACTCGACCTCGAGCGCGGCCGCCCGCGCCTCGGCCGATCCCTCGGGGCCGATCAAACTCTCTTGAAACAGGAACACACCGGATCCACCCAAAGCCAGGCCAAGAACCATCGGCAACACGAAGCGGAGGCGGGCGGACAGCGACATGATGGAGAAAACAGGCGTGAACGCATTCACATCCTGCCGCGAAGCCTGACAGGCCAATCGCCATTTGGCGAGTTTCCGATGAGCTCTGAAAAACCCTGAATTTTAGTAATTTTATTGAAATCCAAGGACTGACCCAAATGGTGCCGCCCCGGCCCTGCGTGGCGAAGGCAAAGACCCTGCCATCGACCGGAGACCCGAAGAATCAACCGAAGCGCCAGCTTGCGTTCAGGGTCAACTGTTGCTCGTTGAGCCACCACCCAAGCGCAGTGCCCGGCTCATGCGCCCCGTTTGGCGCGATCTCATCCTGCAGGTCTGGGGTGGGGATCCCCTGCAATGCCCTTGCTGCAAGGGCACGATGGAAGTTGTCCGCTGTGTGATCCGCCCCGAAGAGATGGAATTCCACCTGCGCCTACACGGCCTGTGGGAAGGCGTGGTCCGTCTGCCCCGACCACCACCCCCGCCATTCGACATCGAGACGATGCGTCGCATCGAGCCCCCGTGGCAGGCCATCAAGGAGTGGATCCCCGATGACGAGCCGGATCTCGACTGGTTCCATCGCACCAAGGCCACCCAAAACCGGGATCTAGAGGATCAGGATCAGCGTTCGGGCTGGGTGCCCGCGGAGCAAGTGCTCGATGACGAGCGCATCCTGTTGTTGGACCCCGATTGAGGCGGCGCGGCAACGCGGAGACGACTCCCTGCAGGCGGCAGAGCCGCAAGCAGGGCGGGGGAGTATTGCCTCAGGCGAGCGCCGAACCCCGAACTTCAAACGTCCAAGTGGAGGTTGCAAGGCCACCCCGGCCTCCCCGTCCTTCAAATTTCGATGTTCGACGTTCGATGTTCAGCGTTCGCCTCCCCTTTTCCCCCGCAGCCCTTTTCCCCTTCCCAGACCGGCTCCCCAGGGTATTCTCCGCCCTGGGTGAAAAAGCAAATTCCTAGCATTCCCACGCCATCGTGATCATGGCCAACGGGCTTCCCAACAGCATGTGGTGTGACAGCAAGGACGGTACAAGTCCGGTGGAATCCATGATCATCGGGGAGCTGATTCCGCATGTGGACCGAACTTTCCGCACCATCGCCTCGCGGGCGGGGCGCATCGTCGAAGGTTTCAGCATGGGCGGCCAAGGCGCCGGCCGCTTCGGGTTGAAGTATGCCGATCTCTTCCGGGCTTGCTCGTTGCTCGGGGCGGGGCCCTTGCAAGAGCCCGATTTTCTCGAAGACGATCCCAACCTGGCACCGATCGCGTCGCGCCAGCAGCTTTTTGCCGCCGTCTACAGCAGTGACAATAATTACTACCTCGCGCAGCATCCGCGGACGTGGGCGACAGCCCGCGCGGGACAACTCCCGCCCGACCACCGCATCCGCATCAAGGTGGGAGCCGCGGACAGCCTGCGGGACAACAACCGCAAACTGCGCGACCACCTCGTGTCACTGGGCATCGCCCACGACTACCTCGAATTGCCCGGCGTGGGACACAGCGCAATGCAGACCCTCTCCGGGGGGACCAACCAATGGCAATTCTACCAGGACACCCTCGGCGCGACCGAATAGCGCGGCATGTCTCTTGATGAACACTGCACGGACCAAATTGCTTGCCGGACTCTTCCTGTCCGCGGCCGTCGCGGTCCACGCGCAGTCCCTTCCCGAACTGCCCGGTCTGACCATCACCGGCAAAACCTTCAGCTACGATGCGGGTGACGGCGTGGTCACGGGCATCATTCGCATTCCTTCCGGCAGCGGACCGTTTCCGGCGGTGTTGATCAGCCACGGCAAAGGCGGCTCGGCGTCGAACTTCTCCGATCAACAGGCCGAGGCTTTGGTGAACTGGGGCTTTGTCTGCATCGGGCCGTCCTACACCCACGAAGGATCCAACGTGAATCCGAGCAACAACGAGGGTTATTGCCCCGAGAACAGCCGGCGGGCGCGGCGCAGCATCGAGATCCTCGCTGCGACTCCGGGGGTGGACATGACGCGGCTGGCGGTGTTCGGGCACAGCCAAGGGGCGTTTCTCACCGCCGGATTGGCGGGCGAAATTCCCGCGCAGGTCAAAGCAGCGTGCATCAGCGCGGGCGGCACCTCGGGCACGACAAACACGTCGTTTGCCTCGCCGGCGACCCAGGAGGTGCAGGGCATCACCGCGCCGTTCCTCATGTTTCACGGCACTGCGGACACGACCGTGGTGCCCGCGCAGTCGCTGAATCTGCAAAACATCCTCACCGGAAACTCCGTGCCGGGCAAGCGGCTGCTCTACCAGGGGATCGATCACGACATCGTGAACACCAACGTGAAGCGAGCGGACATGCACGCGATCATGCGCGCCTGGTTCACGCAGCATGGCGTGCTCGCCTTTGCCGGCAATACCGCGCCCGGAATCAGTGCCGCGGGAGCGGTGACAGTGACCAACGGAAGCGCGTCCGCGCCCATTCCAGTCACCCTGGCCGACACGGAAACCGTCGCCTCCTCGCTCGCCCTCAGCGCCTTCACCACCGACGACGCGCGCCTGCCGAACAGCGCGATCGCCCTAGGCGGCAGCGGCGCGAACCGCACGATGACGCTCACGCCGCCCGCCGGACAAACCGGCACCGTGGAAGTTGCGCTGGTGGTTCACGACGGACAACTCAGTGCGGTGACTTACCTGCAGGTGACGATCGGGAATCCGCCTGCGCCGATCACGAATTTCCGCCCCGAGGTCTCCTCTATCGCCGATCAACGGGCCACGCCGGGCACCGCGGTGAACGACATCTCCTTCACGGTGGGCGATGTCGATACCACCGCTGCATCGCTCACGGTGACCGCTGCCTCTTCCAACACAACCCTGCTGCCGTTGAGCGGCATCACCTTCGGCGGCAGCGGCACGAATCGCACCGTGTCGCTCGCCCCCGCACCGGGCCAGAGCGGGGTGAGCACCATCACGCTCACCGTGAGCGACGGCACGAAATCCTGCGCCACCGCCTTCACCCTCACCGCGGCGAACGCGGTCGGCGGCAATACCGCGCCGACCATCTCCCGCATCGCAGGCGAGGTCATCGGCGCCGACACGGCCTTCGGCCCCGCGCTCTTTGTCACCAAGGACGCCGAGCAGGCGGAGAACACGCTCACGGTCACCTCCGCGTCATCCAACCCCGCGTTGGTGCCCGTGGCGAACATCGCACTCGCCGGCACGACCTACGGCCGAACGGTCACCGTCACCCCGGCACCGGGTCAAAGCGGACGCGTCACCATCACGCTGACCGTTTCCGACGGCACGAACAGTTCGAGCTGTGCCTTCGTGCTCGATGTGGTCGGCGGCGATACGCCGCCCGCCATCAGTGCCTTGCCCGGCGTGGTCAATGTGGCGTCGGGCGTCACGCCGATGCCGGTGAACTTTACCATTGCGGATGCGGAGTCCGCTCTTGGCGATCTGCGCCTCACGGCCATATCTTCCAATCCCGCGCTGCTGCCGAACGCGAACATCAGTTTCGGAGGCAGCGGCGCGAACCGGACTCTCACGCTCGCGCCCGCGAGCGGCCAGACTGGTGCGGCGACCGTGTTGCTGCTGCTGCGCGATGCCGACTTCACACGGCGCGCGGAGCTGCTCTATCTCGTCACCGACAGCACGGCGCCCGCGGCGCAGTTCAGCCGGCCGCGCGGCCTCTTTGTGCTCGATGGCGGCGGCGCGACGAATTACACGACCACCTTCGGCAAGGCGATTTCCCTGCGCGACGCCAACATCCGCAGCCACAGCTTCGTCGACGGCTTCACGCTCCGTGTCGCGTGGAACGATGTGGAGAGCGGCACCACCCCCGGCGTGTATGACTTTTTCATCATCCAGAACGCGCTCAGCAAACTGCCCGCAGGCCAGAAGCTCTCGCTCATCATCGTGCCAAGCGAGCCGGACTACATCGCCGCGGCCGCTGGTGTCGAGACATGGAACGACGACGGCGTCGCCCGCGCCACACCGTGGGATCCGTATCTGCAGCAGCGTCGTCGCGCCTTGCTCGCCGCGATGGGCGGCGTGGTCACAGACGGCATCGCGCTGCGGAATGATCCCCGCCTGGATCTGCTCGATCCGTATCTGCCGGGCGGCTTCACCGGGATCCGCGATCCGAATTCCAACCAGCTGCGCAACATCACCGGCTACACGCGCCAGAAGATGCTGCAGGCCGTGCAGACCGAGTTGCGTGCCCTCCAGGACGAGTTCCCCGGCAAGTTCGTGCAGATCGGCTTCTGGCCCGTCACGGACAACGAAAACGCCGGCTACGGCGGGGTCGATGCCGCGGAGTGGATCCGGCAGCAACTGCTCGCGGAGTTCAACGGCCGCATCCGCCCGCGCGTCGGTTTCTTCATGGAAAACCTCGCCGCCAAGCGCAACGGGCCCGATGTCGAGAACTACAGCGCCACTCCCGTCACGAGCTTTGCCAGCGCGCTGTTCAACTCGCGTGATGCCACATGGAACGGGTTCCAGATGCTCGGCAGTTGGACGCGGCCCTTCAACGACAACCATGTGACCAACACAACCTACGGAACGCCCAACGACGCCATCGAATTCGCCTTCAACACCTATCGAGCCGAGTATCATGAGGTTTACGTCGGCGACATCGACAACCCAACTTTCCAGCCCGCGCTGCAACGCTGGCACGATTTCTACGCCACCGCCGCCACGACCAGTGCGCGCAGCGACGAAGACGGGGACGGCCTCCCGCTCGCCTGGGAGCAGCAGTTCGGTCTCAGTGCGACCCTCGCGAACAACCCCAATGATGACAGCGACCACGACGGCCTTCCGCTTCTGCTCGAATACGCCTTCAACCAATCGCCAATCGTTGCGGGCACCGCTGGCCATCCCACCATCACCACCGCCGTCAATCCCGGCGACGGCCTCACCTATCTCCACTACCACTACCTTCGCCGCACCGATGCGCCTCATCTCACCTACTTTGTCGAAGTGAGCGACAATCTCACCACATGGCCAAGTGGCACTGGATTCACGCAAGAGGTCAGCGCCACACCGACCCACGATGGCGTGACGCAACTCGTCACCGTGCGCATCCTCCCGGCGATCACAGCGACGAACCCGCGCCAGTTTGCGAGGGCACGCGCGACTGCCAACTGAGACACCCAAGGCATGAAACACGCAGCTGCTTTCACTTCTTCCTTTGCATGTCGGCCGGCGATAGCCATCGCCACGGCGTATCCTGAATCATGAAATCCACCATCAACCCCCTTTTCCCCTTCCCAGACCGGCTCCCCAGGGTATTCTCCGCCCTAGGTGAAAAAGCAAATTCCTAGCATTTTCGCAACCGAGATCGGGTCCCTTGCATCTCTCTCAAGACTCTCGAACAGAGATGAATCCCGGTCAGTCACAGTCCACGGCCTACAGATGAGTAGGTCTTTTAGAGCCGAGTGGATGGGGTGGCTGCGCTATGGGAGTTCGATGCGCACGAAGTAGCGGGCCGGTTCCCCGGTGACATCGATCAGGGCCCGGTAAGTGCCGGAGGCCGCAGGGGTCTCAGTGATGGTGCTGGCGGCCGTCTTGTTAAAGGGGAAGCTTGTAAGTGTCGTGGAACCCTTCACCTGCCAAGTAGCGGGGAGGGTGTTCGGCGGACCCAAGAAGTCGACCGTCAAAGTGTTTCCGCTGCGGCTGACCGCAAGAATCCGCAGGTCGAAAATGGTAGGCACGGCGGTAGTGAAGGTCTGGTTGGCACCCAGCGTGGTGCCGTTCGCACTCGTGCCGACGACGCGGTAGTTATAAGTCGTCCCTGCGACCAAGCCGGAGAGCATGGCGCTCACCGCAGTATTCGTGCTGCCGGTGACGGGTGATGGAGTGGCGGCGGTGCTGCTGCCGTAGGCAAGTGTCTCGCCATACTGGATGGTAACGGTGGTGCTTGCACCCATGGCATTTACGGTGCCGGCGATGTTGGCCGTGTTGGTGGTGATGGAGGAAGCGGAGCCGGAGGTCACCACAGGCGGGGGGGTGATCTGGTTGATGCCAAGGGTTGGGGCGGCGAGGGAGTAGTCGGTGGAGATATTCCCGGCGAGGCCGAGTCCCAGCTGGATCGAGCGCCCGGCGGTAATGTCGTCGGAGGTGACGGCGACGAAGGTGTTGCTGCCCCAAATCCCCTTAGAGACTGCAACGCCTGAGCGGGAAGCGCCAGATGCACCCCAGGTCACGTAGTCGACCATGGCGGTGGAAGAGCCAAAGTTGTTCGTTGTGTAGAGGCCGAGTTCGCCCTGAAGGGCGGTGATGAAGCTGCTGCTGAGCTGAAACGTCAGGATGCCTCCTGCAGGAAGGGTCAGCGTCGTCGCGGTCGATTGAGCCGTGACGATCTGGGCGGTCGCGAGCCCAACGTAAGCGGGGGATCCTTTCCAGCGGTTGCACCACTGGTAACCGGTCATGTTCACCGAAGTGGTGCCGGTGTTGACGATTTCGACCTTGTTGGCGACGAGGTCGATCTCGCTGATCACGAGGTTGGCCTTGGCGACGGTCACGCTGGCTACTGTGGTGGTGATGAGTATTCTTAGGGCTTTCACAGGACGGTGGTTGTTGGGTTTCCGGATCATGAACCTGAGGAGGATGGACGGTGCGGGCCGCGTGACAAGGTGGAAATGTGCCGACGGCATCATGCTGGGCATCGGCAAGGACCGCGGACGGTGGCGAGAACAGGCTGGTCGCCCGCGCCTTGCTCTGGTTGCATGGCGGTCCGCATGAGATCGCCCCGCTTCTCAGGACTGCTGTTCGCGCTGCCCTTGGCAGGCGTGTTGCCTTGCGGGGCGGTGCCGAGCGTGGCGAGGCAGTGGAACGAGGAGAACCTGGCGGCGATCCGCATCGACGTGCCGCATCCGCCGGTGCACGCGCGGAATCTTTTCCATGTGGCCACGGGAATGTATGACGCTTGGGCGGCTTACGACGCGGTGGCGATCGGCTACCTTCACCACGAGCGGGCGACCGCGCCGGATCCGGAGGCCGCAAGGCGCGAGGCGATCAGCTACGCGGCCTATCGGATCCTGCGGGCACAATTCGCCAATTCGGTGAACAAGGACATCACGCTCCCCGCGCTGGACGCGCGGCTGGCGGCACTGGGTTATGACAAGGACGTGGTGACGACGGCGGGCGGCAGTCCGGCGGCGCTCGGCAACCGCATCGCCGCATCGATCCTTGCCTGGGGACTTGCGGATGGATCCGGCGAGGCGGCGGGATATCAGGATCCGGCCTACGTGAACAACCAGCCGGTCTTCGAATTGATCGAGAACGGCGTGCCACTTGGCGGTTACCCGGCCGGGGCCGATCCGGACCGCTGGCATCCGCTGACTTTCGATGAGGGCTTCGCGCAAAACGGGGTGGGGCCCATTTTCCTGCAGCCTTTCGTTGGCGTGACTTGGTTGCAGACTCGGTCGTTCAGCCTTCGCCGCGCGGATCCGGCTCAGCCATGGATCGATCCCGGCGGACCTCCGAAGCTGCGCGGCGGGCAAGCGGCGGCCTATCGTGCGGAAGCGCTCGATGTGTTGGAAAAGAGCCGCGGGCTGGGATCAATGGAGTTGATCGACATTTCGCCAGCCACGCAGGGGAATCATCCGTTGGGCACGGAGTCGGGCAGCGGTCACCCGTTGAATCCCGCGACCGGCCAGCCCTATGCGTCGGAGTGGGTGCCAAGGGGTGACTACGTCCGGGTGTTGGCGGAGTACTGGGCGGATGGCCCGGATTCCGAGACGCCTCCCGGGCATTGGCACAAGATCGCCAACCAGGTGAGCGACGCGCTGGCGGTGAAGCGGATTGGCGGCAGCGGGCCGGTGGTGAGCGATCTGGAGTGGGATGTGAAACTTTACTTCGCGCTGGCTGGCGCGACGCACGATGCGGCCTGCGCGGCGTGGTCTTTGAAGCGGAAGTATGATTCGCCGCGGCCGATCTCGATGATCCGTTTCATGGCGTTGCAGGGGCAGTGCACGGACCCGGGGCTGCCGGGCTATCATGCGGAAGGCCTACCGCTGGTGCCGGGGCTGGTGGACGTGGTCACGGCGGCTTCGCTATTGCCCGGCGGGGTGCATCACGGGAGCGGCTTCTCCATCGGTGAGGTGGTGGTTTTCACGTGGCCTGGCCGACCCGCGGACCCGACGGTGCAGCGCAGCCTGCCGCGCTGGATCCGCGGAACGGATTGGTTCCCGTATCAGGACCGGACTTTTGTTTCACCGGCGTTTCCGGGTTACATGTCGGGTCACAGCACCTTCAGCCGTGCGGCGGCGGAAGTGTTGGCTGCGATGACGGGCAGTCCGTATTTTCCCGGCGGCAGCTGTGGTTTCACCGCACCGGCAGGCGGCTATCTGGACTTCGAGTTCGGGCCGTCGGTGACAGTGAACCTTCAATGGGCGACGTATTTCGATGCTGCCGACGAAGCGGGAATGTCGCGCCGTTGGGGCGGGATTCATCCGCGAGTGGACGACCTGCCGGCGCGGTTGATCGGCTCACAATGCGGGCAGCAGGTGTGGGCGCTGGCTCCGAAGTACTGGAATGGTAGTATTACCGGTGACGCGATGTTTCCGGAGATTGCCCGGCCCGATGCCACGACAGCGGTGCTGGCTTGGGATGCGGTGCCGGGACTGTGGTACGAAGTCGAAAGCGGGACCACCCTTGGCGACTGGGCAAGAGTCCACGGGCCGGTGCAGGCCACGGATTCGCGGATGAGCTGGAGCGATGCCGGAGCGACAGGACCGAGCAGGTTCTATCGAATCGTGCAAACGACCGGCCCGTGAATCCGCCCGCGCTCATCATAGCGGAGCGGGCGATCTAACATCTTCACTGTGGATTCCAGTTTGATCTTGGTGCTGGTGGCTGGTGGCTGGGGTCAGTCCTTGGTTTTTAGTGCTTTTTCAGTTACCGGGCGGTTTTGGGGTTTTTGCCTAACATAAAAAAGGTTCCCATATCATCGATTGCATGATGTCATGTCGACAATGATCCTGTCTTCCTGGTGGTGTTCAGGCATGACAGGAGACATCCAAATTTCGATACCAAGCGGGAGATCGAACCAAAATGAAACCCTGACGATGGTAAAAAAAGCCCGCCGCTCCCGGACGGAAACGGCGGGCCATCGGAGGGAGCGGGTGATCTCAGCGACGCTTCTTCGCCGCCTTCGCACGCTTCGCGGGCTTGGATGACGGCTTGATCTTGCGTTCTTCCTCGATCGCGGCTTGGGCCGCGGCGAGACGGGCGACGGGCACGCGGTAGGGCGAGCACGAGACGTAGTCGAGGCCGAGTTGGTGGCAGAACTTCACCGAGTCCGGGTCGCCGCCGTGTTCACCGCAGATGCCGAGCTTGAGCTTCGGTCGTGCGGCGCGGCCCTTCGCCACGGCGATCTCCATGAGTTGGCCGACGCCGGTCGTATCGAGCGAAGCGAACGGGTTTTTCTTGAAGACCTCGCCCTCGGTGTACGGCTCGAGGAAGGCACCCATGTCGTCGCGGCTGATGCCCAGCGCGGTCTGCGTGAGGTCGTTGGTGCCGAAGCTGAAGAACTCCGCGCCTTGTGCGATCTCATCGGCGGTGAGCGCGCCGCGCGGCACTTCGATCATCGTGCCGACCTGATAATCGAACTTCACCTTTTTCGAGGCCATGACTTCCCTGGCCACGCGGTGGACGATTGCGGCCTGCAGGTCGAATTCCTTTTGGAATCCGACGAGCGGGATCATCACCTCGGGTTTCACCCGGATGCGTTTTTTCACCACTTCGGCGGCGGCTTCGAAGATCGCGCGCGCCTGCATCTCGGTGATTTCCGGATAGGCGATGCCGAGGCGGCAGCCGCGGTGGCCGAGCATCGGGTTGAACTCGTGGAGTTCCGCCACGCGCTGGATGATCGTCTCCACCTTGATGCCGATTTTCTTGGCGAGGTCGAGCTGCTGCTCCTTCGAGTGGGGCAGGAACTCGTGGAGCGGCGGATCGAGCAGGCGGATCGTCGCGGGATGGCCGTTGAGCGCCTTGAAGATGCCGACGAAATCCTTGCGTTGGAACGGCAGCAGCTTGGCAAGCGCCTTGCGGCGGTCCTTTTCGTTGGTGGCGAGGATCATCTCGCGCATCGCGTCGATGCGGTCGCCCTCGAAGAACATGTGCTCGGTGCGGGTGAGGCCGATGCCGGTCGCGCCGAACGCCACAGCGATGCGTGTCTGATCGGGTGTGTCGGCGTTGGTGCGCACGGCGAGCCGGGTGACCTTGGAGCACCACTCCATGAGCTGGAGGAAGCTCTTGAACTTCTCGGTCTTGCGGGCCGCCTTGTCGTTGCTGACGATGCCGGTGATGATCTCCGACGGGGCGGTTTTGATTTGGCCGCCGTAAACCGTGCCGGCGGTGCCGTCGATCGAGAGATATTCACCCTCCTTGTACACCTTGCCCGAGGCGGTGACGGTGAGTTTCGCATAGTCGATCTCGACGCCCGAGGCACCGCAAACGCAGACCTTGCCCATCTGGCGCGCGACGAGCGCCGCGTGCGACGAGACGCCGCCCCTGGCGGTGAGGATGCCCTCGGCGGCGATCATGCCGCGCAGGTCCTCCGGGCTGGTTTCAACGCGCACGAGCAGGACTTTCTCGCCCTTGGCCGCGGCCGCGGCCGCGCGATCGGCGTTGAGGTACACCTTGCCCGACGCCGCGCCCGGTCCGGCGGGCAGACCAGTGGCGATCACCTTCGCCTTCTTGACGTCGGCGGCATCAAAGATCGGCGCGAGCAGTTGCTCAAGTTGATCGGCCGGGTTGCGCAAGACCGCGGTCTTCCAGTCGATGAGCTTTTCCTTGTGCATGTCCATCGAGAACTTGAGCGCGGCGGCGGCGGTGCGCTTGCCGTTGCGCGTCTGGAGCATGAACAGCGTGCCGTCCTGAACGGTGAACTCGACATCCTGCACGTCGCGGAAGTGCTTTTCGAGCGTGGCGCGCACCTTCATCAGGTCGGCGTACGGCTTGGGCATCCTCTTCTTCATGACCGCCACCGGCTCGGGTGTGCGCACGCCTGCGACGACGTCCTCGCCCTGCGCGTTGATGAGAAACTCGCCGTAGATCTCGTTGGTCCCGTTGGCCGGATTGCGGGTGAAGGCCACGCCAGAGCCCGACGTGTCACCGATGTTGCCGTAGACCATCGCCTGCACGTTCACGGCGGTGCCCCACTCGTCCGGAATGTTGTATTTGCGGCGGTAGACGATCGCGCGGTCGTTCATCCACGAGCCGAATACCGCGCCTGCCGCGCCGCGCAACTGATCCCACGGATTGCCCGGAATGGTCTTGCCGGTGCGCTTTTTCACCAAAGCCTTGAAGCGCTTCACCAGCTCCTGCTGGTCGGCCGCGGTGAGGTCGGAGTCGACGATCTCCCTGCCGTATTTCTCGTGCTTGTAGGCGTCGATGACCACCTCGAACGGTTCGTGCTCCTCGTCCTCGCGTTTTTGCACGCCGAGGACAACATCGCCGTACATCTGGACGAAGCGGCGGTAGCAGTCCCATGCGAAGCGCGGGTTCTTGGTCGCGGCCGCCAGCGAGAGCACGGTCTCGTCGTTGAGGCCGAGATTGAGGATGGTGTCCATCATGCCCGGCATCGAGTCGCGCGCGCCCGAGCGCACGGCGACGAGCAACGGCAGGCCCTTGGTGTCGCCGAACTTGCAGCGCATGATCTTCTCCATGTTCCTCACGCCG
>Ga0194123_10002634_pt1 | contig 22986 bp, 24 predicted proteins | sample TA2MahsurfametaG_5_FD_155479 | JGI IMG/M metagenome (GOLD analysis project Ga0194123, IMG submission 155479) | Freshwater microbial communities from Lake Tanganyika, Tanzania - TA2015023 Mahale A surface | ecosystem: Environmental > Aquatic > Freshwater > Lake | place: Tanzania: Lake Tanganyika... | reverse complement strand
AATTATGAAGATGTTTGGGAATATGTAAATAAATTTGATACATGGGTAAGATGGGAACATAAAGTTTTAGCAAATGTAGATGAAAAATTTGTATCAATTCCAGTAAATATAACAACAGTTAATGAATTATGTAATGAAAATATAAAAACTGAGGAGGAAATGAAGTTATGGTTAGAGAAAAATCAGGAAAAGTATGAGGAAATAAAAAATTCAGAAGAAATGGCAAAATCAAGAATTGGAGAAACTTTATATAATAAATTAATAAAAGAATATACATTTAAACAGTGGAATAAGTATCCAGAGCAGCTGGATAAGTCAGTATTAGAGAGGATTCCAGTAAGATTTAATTTTGATGGAAGATATTTTTCAGATAAATATCAGGCATTACCGAAATATGGATATACACATTTTATAAGTAAATTATTAGACCATCCAAATATTGAGGTAGAATTGAATAAAGATTTTTTTATTTTTAGGAAAATGTATGATTTATCAATTTATAAAAAAATTATTTATACGGGGCCAATTGATGCATATTTTAATCATAAATTAGAGAGGTTAGAATATAGAAGTATTGATTTTAATGTACAAAAATTTTATAACATGAATTATTATCAGCCAAACTCTGTAATAAATTATCCAGAAAAAAACCATAGATATACTCGGTCAGTTGAGTACAAACATTTTTTGAATCAGAAATCTATGCATTCGGTAGTAGTTTTTGAGACAACAAATGATATTGGAGAGCCATATTATCCTGTGCCAAATGAAAAAAACAAGAAATTATATGAAAGGTATAAGGAGTTAGCAGATAAGGAAGAGAATGTGTATTTTCTGGGTAGATTGGCGAATTATAAATATTTTAATATGGATGAGGCTATAAAGAATTCATTAGATTTTTTCAAGAATAATTTATCATATAACAAATAATGAAAAAAGATATTGACACTAATTTAGTAAATAAAATTATAAAAAATCAGATTGATAAATTTGATAGAACTTTTACAATAAAAGAATTAGAGGCTCAAGCTTTAAAAAATAAACAAGCAGCAATGAAAGTAATTTTTAAGAATGGAAAAATTACTGTGATTCGATTAGATGAAAAATTTAAAAATAATAGAAAAAATTATTTGGAACATTTTTTAAAATTAGTAGCAAAGAAATATCCAAATATTAATACGACAATTTATTGTAATGTGTATGATTGGGGATGTCATGATGACAAAGATTATCCATTTTTTACAATGAGTGGATTTTATGGGACAAAAAATTTTGTTATACCAGAATATTTATTTTTGCGAGATTATGATAAAAGAAATGGAAGAAATGATGATAAAGAACCTATGAATAAATTAATAGAAAAATATAGAAATATTAATAATTGGGATGATAAAATTTCAAAATGTTTTTTTAGAGCAGGAACATCAAAGAATAAGGTAATTGTTAATATGTTTAAGAATCATCCTTTAGTTGATGCAAAGTGGTCCAGAGATAGTTTTTTAACATATGAAGAGATGTTTAAGCACAAGTATGTGATTTCGCATTATATGAGATGGGATTCAATATATTTTTTCTTGAAATCGAATATTGTTGTTTTTTTGTATAATGGTTTTAATCAGTATTTATGGTATGATTTATTTTTACTTCCAGGAGAGCATTATATTCCATTTAATAATTTGGAAGAATTTAATAAGAAGATAGAGATTGTTAAAAATAATGATGTATATGCTCAAAAGATAATAAGAAGGGGACATGAGATGTGTGATACGTATTTTAATATTGATTTTGCAGTTGATTATATGGGTTTATTACTTCAAGAATATCAGAAATTAATTCGTACTTAATTTTTATAAAAAAGATTTTATTATAAAAATGAGGGTTTTCTTTATAGGTTTTAACAAAACTGGTTCAACATCTTTTCATGAATTTTTCTTAGAAAATAATTATAATAGTTTACATTCATCAGCTTGGTGGTATTTTACTAAACAGGAAGAGTATGGAAAATATGAATTTTTTCTGGATGGATATGAAAGATTACATGGAGATATTCATTTTCCAGATTTAAAGAGGTTAGTTGAGTATTTTCCAGATGCACAGTTTGTGTTAAATACAAGAGATATTGATAATTGGATACATTCCAGATTGAATCATAGATGTAAGGATTATTTAACTAAGGAGTACACAAAATTTGATGATAATTTAATATATGAATGGGTAAATAATAGAAATACATGGTATTCTACTGTTTTTGATTTTTTTAAGGATAAGTCAGAAAGACTTTTGGTTGTAAATTTAGAAAAAGATGGTAGTTTATCAGTTGTAGAAAGTTTGGAGAAATTTTTAAAAGTATCATTCAAGGATAAAAATATCCAGGTTTTTAATAAAAATAATTCAGAACGGGAAAAAAAGCAGAGAAATAGATTAACTGTGGATAATTTTTTAAGAAAATATGTCAAACCAGGTTCATATACAAGTGATTTGCATGTTGAATTAGTTAAAAAATAATATTTATGAAAGCATGGAAAAATTAGTTAGTGTAATTATTCCTACTTATAATAGATTTGATTCATGTATAAATGCAATAAAAAGTGTTCAAAATCAAACTCATAAAAATTTTGAAATAATAGTTGTTAATGATAGTTCTCCAGAAGATAAATATTATAAATATAATTGGCCAGATATAAAAATAATACATTTATTGGAGAATTCAAGGGAAAAGTTTGGTTATCCATGTGCTGGGTATGTAAGAAATATAGGTGTTCAAGTTTCAAAGGGGGAATTTATAGCATTTTTGGATGATGACGATTATTGGCTTCCAGAGAAGTTGGAAAAGCAGTTAGAAGTTATAGATAATTTTTGTGTAACTGAAGCATATTGTGGAAAAGGAACCTATGATGAACATAATAAATATAGGTTGATGTTGCAGGATTATCATTGTGAATTTTTAAAAAATAAGTATAAAAATAATCATTTTGATATATCAAAAGGTTTTCCAAAGAAGTGGGGAGAAAGATTTCTGGATATACATAATTGTTGTATAACATCAAGTACAATGGTAAGAAAATCCTTGATAGAAAAAGTTGGATATATGGATGAGGTAAGGAATGGGAAGGAGGATTATAGTTATTGGAAGAGGTTAATAAGGGAGACAAAGTGTAATTTTATAGCGGAGCCAATGTTATATTATGATATGGGTCACGGAAAGGGTAGGAACTATTGAATACCCGTATTTTTTGTTAAATTCATCTATGATGAATTTCACAACGGAAAGGGTAGAAACTATTGAATACCCGTATTTTTTGTTAAATTCATCTATGATGAATTTCACAACGGAAAGGGTAGAAACTATTGATTTCTGTATCTATTAAATTTGGTTTGTTCGTCATTAAAAATTTTACTGGCAATTGGTGTTTCTGTAATTCTATCACCAATTATTATATTTTCGTATCCTTTTGGCATAGGGTGTTTATTTTCGTCAGTGAATCTTTCTGGATGGAATCCAGCGTCATGAATGAATGCTTTATTTTTGATGAATGGGTAGATTATGTTTCTGAGGAATTTTTGGTCTTGACTATATTTGTTTTCTCTGGGGAATTTTGTAAATTCTTTTTTGAGGGGAAGACAGATACCTTTTCTGGCTCCAAAAAGTCCACCCATTATGCATTGTTTGTGGCCTGGACTGTCGCGGATGATATGAAAATCTTTATCAGAATTTCGCCATTCTTTTATGATAATTTGTTCTTTTTCGGACAATCTGGAATCACAATCGCGGCTTATTATTACCCGAACGTCATCTTCAAACATTGGTTCAAATCGCCAGAACATGTGGGACAAGTTATGTGGTTCATTTCTAAAAATTATTTGGACATTTTCTAGAGATTTAAGGTAATTAATTGCAAAGTCTGGGACTCCTTGGCCAATGTAAAAGCGGCAAATCCAGTCAGGAAATAATTTTTGTGCAATTAATGCGTTTTCTATGGCACCATAATAATAGAGTTTATTGTCACCCCAGAGAGCAAATGATATTATTTTTTTACGAATATTTTCTTTAGAAAAGTCTGGCATATTTTAAATAATGAAAATATTTGTTAAAGTGAACAAATTAAAATATAAAACAAAATATGTCTTATTTTGAAAGAATGATTGAAGATATAAGAAGAGATGGTTCATTAGGGAATTTGGTTAGAAATATAGTAACTCCGTTTGCTTCTTATTATATTGCTGACCATTATTATGGAGACGAAGTTCCTGGTGTTTTTGAATGTAAAAAAGAGACTATACCAGATGGAAATAATTTGTTTATAAATAATAATATTGAAGCAATAAAGGATTATGATATTATTCAAGTTAAAGGTTCATATTCTTATAATGGAGAAGTAAATTTTTTCAAAAAATTTATTTATGAAATTTTACCAAAAATAAATAAAAAAATAATTTTAGTTACAACATTTATTTATGAAGAATATAAAGAAGAATCTAACATTATTTTTGATAATGAAAATATTATTCTATGGTTTTCTTATAACCAAGGAGTCGCAAACTTTTGTGGAAACAGTACTTTTCATAAAAAAATGAGACCATTTCCATTTGGTATTTGTATTGTAAATAATTCATTAGAAAAATATAGAGATGTTTTACTTGATAATTCTATTAGTAAAGACATTTTATTAATTCATATGCACTTAGGTCCCAATAATCGAGAGAGAAAAATATTTCCTCCTGGACAATATGAAAAAATTGAATCTTATTATAAAAAAATAAAAGGTTCAAAATTCATTATATCTCCAGCTGGAGATATGCCTGATTGTTACAGACATTGGGAGGCTATAGGATTAGGATGTATTCCTATATCAGGAATAAGTTATGAAGCATTTTATGGTTATTTGGGGAAAAATATGTATTTTGTTAGGCCAGGGGATGATAAAGATTATCCACCTCTGACTGAGAAAGAAAAAGAAATTTTGGATGAGAGTCATAGTTATTATAGAGTTATGGTTAAATTTATTGAAGACCCATCAAGTTTAGAATGTAAATACAAAGAACCAAATAGAGATTTAGTAACAATTGAATATTGGAAAGATTATATAAAATCGGAAGTATTTAATTTAATAAGTGAAATTTAAGTTTGATTAAAAAATGTATAATATTTTTTAATTTATGAGGAAAAAATCTGCAGTAATATTTTTTCATAAAAATATTTTAAAGCTTTATAAAAAACATTGGATAGATAAATGCGTAAATTCAATATTAAATCAGAGTCATCAAGATTTTGATATATTTGAGATTAATTATGGAAATGAAGATTTCAGTGTGTTAGAGAATAAATATTCAGAAAACCATAAACATTTTTTTTATAAAGAAAATTTTCCTACACATGTTGAAGCTATGGTTTTTTTATTAAATAAATGTTTTGTAGAAATGGATTATGAATATGTTTTTAATACGAATCTTGATGATTATTATCATCCACAAAGATTTGAAAAGCAAATAGAATGTTGTAATAAGGGGTATGTTTTAAATAGTACTTTATGGAATTATTTTAAGGAAGAAGTAGATTTTGAGGAAGAACAAGGTTTAGAATTTTCATTTGAAAGATTGCATCTGGAGGGAAATAAATATGCTACATTAGAAAGTGTAAGAAAAAGATTGGTAGAAAATAATCATAATGTTATTAATCATTCAGGTGTTTGTTTTACTCGTAAATTTTGGGAAGGTTTTGATGAAAATGGAAATAAATTAAGATATAGAAATGATAAACCTTATGAAGATTTAACATTTTGGACAAGAGCAATTAAAAATGATTATTTATTAACAGTTATTAATGAAAATTTAATTAATTATCGTCTTCATGAAAATCAAATAGGCAATCAAAATAATAATAACGAGTCTGCTGATAAAGGATTTACTCAACCTGATTATACTCCGATTAGATATGGAATAATAACTATTGTAGATAAACAAAAAGTAAATTTAATTAATAATTTTCTTAATTATTACCATTATGATTTTTTTGTTAATAAGAAGAAAACACTTTTTGTTATTACAGATGATAAAAATTATATAAAAAATTATTTTAAAAATGAAAAAAATATTTATTTTGAAGAAGTAGAAAATGTAGAATATAGTCTTAAAGAAAATTATATAAAAAAATTTGGAGTTAAAGCTGAAATATTATGTGACCAAATTTATTACTTAGATATTTCCATATCATCAGCTATTCTTGAAAAAAAAATTGATTTATATAAAGAAGATTTGGAAATTTCATTTCAAAGATATTATTCTGATGAGAAAATGATAGAAGCTTTTGGAAGATTACCAAAAAGTAGATACTATACATTTAATAAATGTATGGATTTAATTCAAGAAAATAATTACAATACTATTGTTGAATTAGGTACTTCAAGAAGTTTTGTTGATGGAGCATTTGAAGGATGTAATTGTGATGATATTAAATATTGGGAACCCTATAATCAATCAAAATGGGATTGGAGTGCTGGTTTTTTTACATATGTTTTTGGAGAATTTATAAATGGTACTAAAAAAATATTACATACAGTAGATATAATTTCGTCCCACATTGAGAGATGTAAAATAATTACAAATCAATTTAAAAAAAATATAAATTATCATGTATCTTCATCAAATGAATTTTTAAAAAATTTTGATAAACATATAGATTTCTTGTATATTGATACTGGAGAATTTTATCCATTAGAATCATTTGCTCAATATCAATTGGAAGAAGTAAAAATTATAGTAGAAAGGGATTTAATAAGAAAAGGTGGTATTATTTTAATTGATGATGTAAGAAATTTAGCATCAAAGGAGCAAGGAGAAAAGTCAGATTTAGGTAAATCGAAATACGCGATTTCTTATTTAATAATAAATGGATTTGAAGTAATTATGGATGAATATCAAATTATTTTAATTAAAAAATAAGTTATTTTAGAATTATTTTAAAATTTTAAATTTTATGAGCTCTTTAATAGAAAACAATAATTTAGATAAAATAAATGATTGTGAAAAACAAGAAGATGATAACAAGGTAATTGAAAAAATAGATATTTATAAAAAATATTTGGAAGAGTCGTTCGATAAATATTATACTCCAAAAATGATGAAAATAATATATGGTCGTGTTCCTTTAAGTAGATATTACACTTTTAGATATTGTATTGATGCTATTCGTGAAAATAATTTTGAAACTATTGTTGAACTTGGAACATCAAGAAGTTTTGTTGATGGAGCTTATGAAGGTTGTAATTCTGATGATATAAAATATTGGTATCCGAATGATATGGAAAAATGGGATTGGAGCGCTGGTATTTTTACGTATGTTTTTGGAGAAGAAATAAAAGGTACTGATGCAGTTTTACATACTGTTGATTTAATGTCTTCTCATATAGAGAGAAGTAAAATTATTACAAAAAAATTTAAGAAAAATATTGAATATCATGTTAGTTCTTCTGAAGATTTTTTAAATAATTTTGATGGTAAAATAGATTTATTATATTTAGATACGGGGGATATGAATCCTATTGAACCCACTGCTGAGTTACAATTAAGAGAGTCTATGATAGTAGTTGAAAGAAATTTAATTAATCCAGGTGGAATAATTTTGATTGATGATGTTAGAAATCCAGCACCAAAAAAATATGGTGAGAAATCAGATTTTGGAAAGGCAAAATATTCTATACCTTATTTGGTTTCAAACGGATTTGATTTAGTTATGGATGAATATCAAGTTATTTTGAGAAAAATGTAAAAAATTATTAGTTTTTTTTAGAAAATAAATATGTAAATATGTAAAAATGAAAGTTTTACATATTAGTTTTCATCAAGGTTGTCAAAATGATATTAAATATATTTGTGAAAAATTAGGTATTGATTTAACTTTTAAAGAATTTGATGATGGAGTAACAAAAACCTGTGCAAAATATAATATTGGGAGAGAGAGAGCACAAAGATGCTGGGATTTATATAAAGATTACTTTAATACATTTGATGCAGTTATAACATCTGATACTGCTCCGATATCAAGAGTATTTTTACAAAATGATTTTCAGAAAAGATTAATTATTTGGGTTTGCAATAGATTTGATTATTGTGATACTGCTTCATTAGATTGTGATTTTCCTGATGAAGAATATTATAATTTTATTCGTTCTGCAAAAAATAGAATAAATACAGTTATTGCTGGATACACACCATTTGAAAATTATTATGCAAAATATATAAGAAATTGTGATATTGGAGATTTAACAATAAAACCTATCGGTATGGTATCAAATATATATAAAGAATTTACTGAAACAAATAAAGATAATAAATCACATCAATTTTTTGTTCCTCCATACCATAATGATACTATAATGATAAAGTTAAATGAAAAATTAAATGAATTAGGCATTCCAAATTATAATGGAAGATATAATGGTCCATTAGATTTGGCCGGTTATAAGGGTATAATTCATATACCTTATGCCTGGTCAAATTTAGCTTTATTTGAAAATTGGCAGTTGGGTTTAATTTATTTTATACCTACAAAGAGATTTTTTATAGAATTAGCAAATGAAAGAAATTTTTTCTGGTCACCACCTTATAGAGAAGAAGTATTGGAATTATCAGAATGGTATAATCCAAATCATACATTATTATTTGTTCAATTTGATTCTTGGGAAGATTTGAAAGAAAAAGTGAAAACAACAAATTATGAGTATAAAAGAAAAAGAATTAAACGTTGGTTAGAAATTCATGAGGATGACCAATTATTGCAATGGAAAGAAGCTTTATCTTTATAAATATTTATTCAAATAAATTTGAATAAATTTAAATAATGTGCCAAGAAGGAAGACTATAAAAATGTCTTCTAATTTCTGGACAAACAACAAAGGCATCTGGATTTTTATTTAAATATGCACCCCAAATTGAAAATGTGGAATGAGAAACAATATTATTTTTAACAAGTGACATCATCCATATTTCTTCATAATCTCTTTCATTTGAATAATGTATGGTGACATCTTTTACATTAATATTTAAAAAGTTTTTACTAAAATCAAAATCATTTGTAAAAACAATAAAATTTGTTATATTTTTTTCTTTTCTCATATAATTAATTGCCTTCAAATAATATTGATTTAATTTTCCCATAAATTCTTCTCCAAATATTTCAATATAATCTCTTCCTCTTCTAATATGAAGTGAACATAAATTTTTATCTAATATAAAAGGATATTTACTAACTATTTTATCAATATCTTCCTGTAAAGGTTTAAAAAAATCACGAATCATATCAATATTTTTATAAAAATTATCTTTTCGTTCAAAATAACCTATAACTTGAAATGAATGTTCACAATGTGGAAATTCTGCATTACAGCAGTCTGTATCTCTGCTAATTATTGGTAAATTACCTGGAAAATCAGGATTATGATTACAATTTCTAAAAATAGATTTATTTTTATCAGTATTTTCTTTATTTTCCCAATCTTTTAAATCAGGAACATATAAAATGTCATCATGGTCATATGCATAAGATTTTGCTGCTGCTATTTGAAACAACATATTTCCAATTCCAGCATTTCCTCTTTTGTTAGATTCAGTTTTTTCATACCAGAAACTATTATCTTTCTTACCATAATGTGTTAATCTTAAAACAACATATTTTACCATAAATAAATAAATATTTTTTTAAATTTTGTTATACAATTCTTTTTGAATTTTTAAATCTTGATACCTATGCATGTCATTTGGTTTTCTTTTTTTAAAACAAATTTCAGCTTTATTTTCCATTAATGGTTTCCAATCTACTTCATTATTATTATCGATAGAACTTTGGTGAATTATTGGATAAGCTTTGATTGGATAAATTCCATAACAAGGTACAGCTGTCTGAATAAATCTTATCATTCTCATATCTACAGGAACATCATCCGGTTTTAAAAATTTTAATGCAAAATCATATAAATTTCTTTTCATAATGTAACAATGTGTATTTCTTCCATCAACAAGTCTTAAAAAACCTTCATTTTCTTTCCATGAGTTTTCATCTAAACAATAATATCCTGGATAAATCATCAACCAATCATCTGGGACTTTTCCATTTAATTTAAATGGAAATTCTGTAAATCTACAATCATCTTCCAGTACCATAATGCTTTCATAATTATTAATTTTTGCATCTTGAATTACACCAAGATGGGATAATCTACAACCTTGAGTTGGATTTTCAGGCATCTTTATTGCATTGAAAAAATCTGAATACTGATAAATATTAAAATGCATTAAATGATCAGCGATTTGATTTCTTAAATAGACTTGTGATTCTAAGTTGATAACATATATTTTATCAACATATATTCCCTCAGCAACTTTGAGTTTCATATAAATTATCCATTTTTATTTTCTAAATAAAAATCTAGATATTGATATTGTAAATAATTATCTGGTTTTCTATTATTATAGCATTTTTCTGCCTTATCATTTGAAATTGGTGTCCAATCAAATGCTTCAGCTGAATGACCTATAGAAGTAACACTTAATCCATTATGTGCTCTTGGTGGATAAATACCATAACAAGGGATTGTTCTTTGAACAGCATTTATAAATCTCATATCAACAGGACTGTCATTCGAAGAAATAAATTTTCTTGCAAATTTAAATATTTCATTTCGAATTATGTAGCAATAAGTGCTACGACCATCAACTAATCTTAAAAATGCAGAATTTTCTTTCCAAGATAATTCATCCATGCATAAATATCCAGGATATACCATCATCCAATCTTCTGGAACTCTTTCAGTTAAGTTAAATGGAAATTCTGTAAATCTACAGTCATCTTCTAATACCATTATAATTTCATAATTATTTTTAATAGCATCATCAAGAATACCCATATGAGAAAGTCTACAACCGTGTGTTGGATCTTGCGGTAAATAAACTCCAGGAAAAATAGTTACGTATTCAAAAATATCATGTTTTTTTAAATGTTCAGTTAATGATGCTAATCTTTCCGTATGATGTGCTAAATTAATTACATATATTTTATCAACATAAATATCTTCAGCTACCCTTAATTTCATATAATAATAATATAAAATATTATCCATCTTTATTTTCAAAATAGTGTTGGATATTATCATATTGTGAGTAATTATCTGGTCTTCTATTATTATAACATTTTTCTGCTTTATAATTTGAAATTGGAGTCCAATCAAATGCTTCATCTGAATTACCAATAGAACTAAAACTTAAAGCATTATGTGCTTTTGGTGGATAAATACCATAACAATGTACATTATTTTGAACAGAACATATAAATCTCATATCAACTGGGTTGTCATTTGGTGCAATAAATTTTTTCGCAAATTTAAATAATTCTTTTCTCATTATATAACAATAAGTACTCCTACCATCAACTAGTCTTATAAAACCATTATTTTCTCTCCAAGATAATTCATCCATGCATAAATATCCAGGATATACCATCATCCAATCTTCTGGAACTCTTTCTCTTAAATTAAATGGAAATTCAGTAAATCTACAATCATCTTCTAATACCATAATGATATCATAATTATTTCTAATTGCATCTTCGATAACTCCAACATGTGAAAGTCTACATCCGTGTGCAGGATCCTGTGGTAAATAAACTCCAGGAAAAATAGTAGTATATTGATATATATTTAATTTTGTTAGATGATCTATAATACTATTTAATCTTTCGGTATGATGAGCTAAATTGATTACATAGATTCTATCAACATAAATATCTTCAGCTACCTTTAATTTCATAAGTAAAAAAAGATTTTTTTATTTATAAAATAAAATATGAATAAGGTAATTTTTAAATGGGAATTTATAAAAGAATATATTAAGGATGATATTTTTTGTGAGGAGGAAATAGTAGTTTTTATTGATAATCTTCCATATATTAAAGATAACGTAATTAGAGATCCTTTTTCTCATGAAGAAATCAATAAAAATAATAAAATATTTGTTTATCTACAGGTTGAAAGTTCAATTATAATTGGAGGAATAATTCAAACATTACTTAATGATGAAAGAATATATAATTTTTTTGACTTTATTTTAACTTTTGATAGTAGATTAATTGAAAAAAATCAAAACAAATGTTTAAAATTTTTACCATATGCTAAATATTACTGGATTAAGTCTCATATTGATTGGGAAGAGAACATTTATTTAAAATATTATAATGTCAATGGCAATCAAGATTATGGAGTACATTATAAGGAATTTCATGTAGCCTTTATGTGTGGACATAAAAATTACTGTCCAGGACATGATATAAGACATCAAATATGGAACAATCAAGAAAGAATAAACATACCGCGTAGATTTTTTTATGGTAGAAATCACGAAGGAATGAGAATATACGATGGAAATATTGAGTTTTCTCATCCCAGAGATAAAACAGAAATGTTTAAAACTCCTATGTTTGTTATTATAACAGAAAATAATAGGTCAAAAGATTATTTTACTGAAAAAATTAATGAATGTATTTTAACAAGAACTGTACCAATTTATTGGGGTTGTCCAAATATTGGAGATTACTATAATATGAATGGTATAATTACTTTTGAAAATTTAGATGAATTGATTAATATAGTAAATAATTTAAGTGTTGAAAAATATTGGAAAATGTATGATTATGTTAACGAAAATTATGAAAGATTTCTCAAAATGAAATCATTTGAGCAGCAATTTAAAGATTTTTTAAGAAGAATTTAATTTTCAATGATAAATTTTTTTAATTTATTAAAATTTATATTCATTTTTTCTAATCCTAATTTATTCCAATTACCTCCACTTCTTAAATGAAATATTGTATCAGACAACAATAATTCTTTATTTGCTGAATTATTTTCATTTGTTTTTGCATAATCAATTAATAAATTTTGCATATTATTGTAAAAAATGATATATTTGTCTGATTGATTTTTATTTCCTATTTCTTCAAATCTTTTTGCTCTTTTTTCATTAAAAAAATCAATTACTGAATTTTCAAATGTAAAATTACCATTAGTAATAAATATTGGTTTTAAATCATTTTTATATTTTTTTAAATAATGATGTGTTTGTCCACCAACATCAACACCTTTACCATTTACTCTACCACAGTCCCAACAAATTTCTTTTAATCCTGGTAATTTGGTATTAAAAACAGCAATTCCATTCCACATATAATATACATGTTCTTCTGAAGAAAAAGTAAAATCGCCACCTCCATTTCCTAGAAAAGAAATATTTTTATTTTTCATATAATTTTCTATATCAAAATCAAAAACAAAAAACATATCACTGTCAATTAATAATATATAATCATAACCCTCACAATTATTTACTGCATAATTAAACGCAGTTTGAACAGAATCAGCACATCTAGTACAAGCATCCATTGTATCTGGTTGTATAGTTTCAGGAAATATTAATTTTCTATTTGTATGAATTTCTTGGGAAATTCTTATACATTTAATATTCAATTCATTACATTTATTTAATATTTTTGATTCAAAAGAATCATCGTTATAATTTGTATAATCTTTAAAATTTTTTGCATCATTAAAAACTATAAAATCAAAATTGGTTTTAAAATATTTTTTAAATGAAATGTATTGTAATTCAATAAAATCAGTTGAATTAAAATGAGTTGATATAATTAAAGTTTTCATAATTATTAAAAATATAATTTTTTAAGTAAATATACGAAGTATAATAATTAATTTTTTTTTATAAAAAAATATTATGGATACAGTGATTTATTATTTAAATCTAGAAAATAGAAAAGATAGAGATGAAAAAATGAATATTAAATTTTCTTTTATTAAAAATGAATATAATATAGAATTTGAAAGAATTGATGCTGTTAATGGAAAAAATATTGATATAAATTATTTAATTCGAGAAAAATACGTTTGTGAAAGCTACCCAAATTATACATTAAGTCATTTAGAAAATAGAAATATTTATAGAGGAGAAATTGGCTGTTTATTGTCACATATAAAATCATGGAAAACGTTTCTAGAATCTAATAAGAATTTTTGTATAATTTTAGAAGATGATGTCTCATTAAATCATGATTATTTTTATAAATATTTTTTTAAAATATTAGATTCTATAAGAAATATTGATATTGATATGCTTTTGTTTGGAAGATATGTTATTTGTGAAAATGGATTTTTTACAGGAAAAAATATAAATAAATTTATTTATGAACCAGATATATATGGATATGGAGCATTTGCATATCTTTTAACTAGAAAAGGTGCTGAAAAATTATTAAAATATTTTAATACAGAGAGAGATACTGCAGGTGGTAAATGTAAACTATTACATGTAATGGACCAGTTTAATTTTACAAAAAGAGATTATAAAATAATTTTTAATGAAGATATAAATATATATTCTGTTTATCCACAATTTATTATAGAAGTTAATGAAGATAGAGATTTTACAAATGAAACAAAAAGAAAAGATAAAGAATTTTTATTTTATGTTGATGATAAAGGAGATAGTGACACAAATATTAAATGAATGTATTATTTTCTTTTAAACTATTTATATAATTTATAAAATTTTGCATTTGTTCAATATTATTAACATAAATGCATTCAATATTTTTTTTTCTATAGATATTTTTTAATTCATTTAAAGTATCTTGATTTTCTTTATTTGTTTTTTTTGGAAAGTTATGTATATTTCCTTCTGGAACAAAATAATATTCTGGAACAAATCTAAAAAATATAATTTTCTCTGCCTCATTAATTTTTTGAAGAGTCCTTGAAATTCTTCTATTATATTTTTCAAAGATTTCATCTCTTATTTTTTCATTTATTTCCCATTTATTATTTTCAGAATTTTTTTGAGCCTCATGATTAAATAACATATCATAATCATTTTTAAAAGCAAATTCTTCATTACTTGACATAATTGGAATTTGGTCTTTTCTTAAAAAATTGTCAAATTTATTTTTTAATAAATCTATTACTTTTTTTAAGTTATTACATGTATTCCATTCAAATGGATTTCTTTCTAATCTTAATTTTAAAACATCAATTAAAATTTTAGTTGTTGAACAATTACTACCTAGTGGTACTAAAAAAATTTTCATAAAATATATAACATTATATTCTTGTATCACTATCTCCAAAATCAGATTGGTAAAAAATAAATTCATTTGAATCAAATGAAATGTTTTCATTGTTTCTAAACATAAACCATGGTTTTAAAGAAACAACTTTTATTTTTTCATTAAATATTTGATAATAATAATCAAACATTAAATCAAATTGGTCCAATCTATGTATAATTTTAGCTTCTTTAATTTTATTAATAATATTAAAATATTGAATAAATTTATTAGCACATTTTTGTGATAAAATATATGAATGTGCACCATACATTATTTTTTGTGGAATATAAAAATATTTACTAATATTTTTTCCTTTATAAAAATCAATATTTCCTAAAGAATTTCTAGATAAAAATAGTATATCAAAGTCTAATGTTTTAATTTCATTTAATATATTATGAAATACCTTATCAAAATACAATTTATTAATTTGAATATCATCTTCTAAAAATAATCCAAATTTATATTCAGTATTTAAAAAAGTTTCCCATGATTTTATATGCGAAAGATAACATCCAACTTCTCCTTTTGTTAACTGTTTATCTTTTTTATTAAAATCATTCAATGAAAAATTAGAAATTATCTTTTCAGATAATAATTTTTCATAATCTAAATTATTTCCATCAATTGCATTTATTCTAGTAAAATTTACAGAAATTATTTTTATATTGTTTTCAATATTTAATTTTCTATCTACTCTTTTTTCTAAATTTATATAAAATATGTGAATCATATATTTTATACTAAAATTTTTATCCAATATCTCTTTGTACATCAAAATTTATAAATTCATCGATTCTTTCAAATTTATGTTTTTTTAGATAAATATCATAAAGTATTGATATTACTGATTGGTCTTGACGATGATTTATCCTACTTGACCCAGGTGGAGCTAATATATCTTTATTTAACGCAGCATGTTCCCATTCATCCAAAAATTCTCTTACCCATCCCACAACACAATTAACACCAAGAACTCCTCCTGCTCTCATTCCTGCGTTTAAATCAAATTCCCTGTTATTATAAAAATCAATAGTTTGAGGGTGTGTCCATTCTCTAATTGTACCTGGGGACCTGGGAGTATAAATATAACATACCTCAACTGTTGTAACAAATTTATCTAAAGGACCTAAAACATATGTACCAGCATCAAGCCAAATGATATATCCTTCAAATTCTCTACAAACACTATTTATAATAACTGGTTTCCAGGCATATTGTCCTGCTTCAATATTTATATCAAAATATGGAGGATATTTAGAATAATCGAAAATTCTAATAATTGCCCATGGAAATAAACTTTTTAAATTTTCATGTTCATCATTTGTTAATTCTAAATTATACACAATCATTCTGTAATCATCTTTTTTATATTGGTAGAAACTATTAAGAAATTGTATTAAAGTTTTATAATGATTTGAACTTGCTCCGGTTATAAAAGTTATCATAGATATATAATATAAAAAATTTATAAAAAAAAAATTTATTATTTTTATTATGAGATTTGTTTATGCAAATATTAATTTATCAGGGATTGGAGATAGAATAGTGGATTTAATTCTTCTCTATACCTTTGCAAGATTGAAAGGATATGAAAGATTTTATGTTGAATGGAAGTTAAATAATAATGGTTTTAAGAATGATAACGATATCTACAGCGTTCTTAGAAAGGAAAAAACACCATTCAGAGCTTTTGATATTTTACCTGAAAATCTACTTAATTATTTAGTATTTCCAGAATTTTTACATATAGTTTCTAATGAACAAATAAATCAATTATTAAATGAAGGGGCATATAATTTTCAGGATTATTTAGGTGTTAGGTATAGTGTTAATAATTTTTTAAATATTTACCAGCCAAATTCTGATGAAAGTTTAAGAAAAACTTTTAATGATGAATATTTTAGAAATTTTCAAAGAATTAGATTTCAAAACATTCCACAAAATATTGTTGATTCTTTTCAAAACAAAAATGTTGTAACAGTTCATTTGCGACGAAGTGATAAAGTCGTTAATGATGGAAAATCATCAAATAATATAGAATTAAATGAACTTGAAGATTTAAATAATAAAACACAACAATTTGTTGATAAATGTATTTCAAAAGGATTAAATAATATATGTTTTATATCTGATGAAAAAAATGTAAGAAATCAATTTATTGAAAATAATAAGTCAAAATGTAATATTATTTCTTTTGATGGGGACAATGTTTCACAAACATATTATGATTTATATTCTCTTGCAAATTCAAAAATAATATTAGTTTCTCAACAATTTTCAGCTTTTAGTTTATTAGGACATTTAATAGGAGATAATATGCTTTACTATATTTATCATGGTAAATTCAACGATTTTTCATATAAGAATATGAAGCATTTTACTGAATTTTAAAATATCTTTTTAATATTATGGAATTTGATTATACAAATAATTATAATTCTGAAATAAATATTAAAGAATTTGATAAAAATAAATATAATTTTAAATCAATCATAAAAAATATGTTTGATTTATATTTTGAGACTGATGTAATTTTAGAACATATTGAAAAAATGTTAACATCAGAAAAATTATCAGAGAATGAAAAAAATTATTATAAATATATTCCAATATTTGGTCAAAATGATAGAGAATCAGTATTTGTTAAAATATTTTATAAATATTATGATTCTGATGAAACATTTAAAAATTTATATTATTCTTTTATAAAAGATTATATAAAACCAATTTTTTTTCCTTCAGAAGAATATTTAGTTTTACAAAAAACACCAAACATAAGATTACATTTACCGAATTGTACAAATATAGGTAAAAGGGAGAATGACCCAGAAGGAATAATTGGTATTCACCAAGATTATGAATTTGGGCACGCAGAAGAAGAAATAAATTTAATTTTACCAATAACAAAAATGTATGATACAAATAGTATTTTTTTTGAAGAATCTATAAATAGTAATTTACAATATAATGATTATAAAAATTTAGTTTTAAATGATAATCAATTTGCATTTTTATATCTTAATAAATGGAAACATTACAATAAAATAAATAAAACGAATCAATCTAGAATAAGTTTTGATATTAGAATAATACCTTTTTCAAAATATAAAGAAAGTAATAAAGAATCAGTTACAACTAAAACAAAATTTAATATAGGAAATTATTTTATAAAATTATAATATATTATGACAAAAAAACTTTGTCTTTTTTATGGTAATTGCCAAGTAATTACTTATCTTTTTGAAAAAATAAATCAAATATCAGAGTTCACAAATATTTATGAATGTGTAGCTTACGTTAATCATGATAGAGATAACATATCAGAATTAAAAACTATAAGTATGGAACATTTAAAAAATTGCGATGTATTTATTTACCAACCACTAACAGAAAATCATGGTGTATATTCAACAAATTATGTTAGACAATTTTTAAAACCTGAATGTAATCAAATTTCATTTCCTTATATTTATAATTCAGCGATTTATACATGTTATTGGGAACCTGCATCTACAAGATGGTCTATAGGTACATTAGTGAATTGTGGATGGAGACATATAATGGAATTAATTTTTCAAGGACATACTATTGAAACAGTTCTTCATTTATATGATAATAATGGTCTAGATTTTTATTTTTCTCAAAGAATGAACACATGTATTGAGTATTTAAGAAGAAGAGAAAGCGAATGTAATATTAAAGTTTCTGATTTTATTTTAAACAATTATAAAGACAAAAGGTTATTTATTACACAAAATCATTTAACCAGTCATTTTTTTAATTGGATAGCAAATAGAGTATTTGAAAAGCTTCAAATTAATTTTAGATTTTCTGAAAATTATCAACATGATTCCACCATTGAAGCTGCTTGTATTCATGATAAATATTCACAAAACTTTCATAATTTTAGTTTTCCTCTTGATATTTTAAGTGATGATCCAACAAAATCAAAAATAGTCAATTTTTTTCAATTTTTTACTTCCGTCAAAGAACAATATAATTATAATGATTTACAACCATATATAATTGATAAAGACCCTGAAAAATTTAATAACCCTCTTGGATTTTAAAATAAAATATATTTTATTTATATAAAAATGATAAATAAAACGTGTGTTTTTTTATGTCACTTTTCCACCGGTGATTGTTTAACAATGTATCCTGCGATTCTTAAATATGCTTCAATATATGAAAGTATTGTAATATTTTCATTAGCCAGAAATGAACAAATGATGAAACAATTATATGATCCATTTTGGAGAGTCAGAGTTATAATTCTTCCTTCAAATTATCCAAATGGTGAAAAATATCACTATTATCTTCCAGAAACATTAATAAAAAAATTTTGTCCAAATTTAGAAGATTTTGATATTGTAAAAACCGGAAATTCTTTTAACGAAAATAATGATATTATCCCAGAATGGAATAATCTTAATCATATTGGTGATTCATGGAGAAAATTTTATCATCAAGCAAACATTCCATATGAACATAAACTTGCAGTAAAATATATAAATAGAAATGAACAAAGAGAAAATGAATTTTATAATTTAATAACAAATTCATATGGTCATAAGTATATATTTTTTCAAGATCATCGGCATTATAATTATAATCATCAGGGAAGATATAGAGAATTAAATTTAAATATAAATAATAAAAATATTCCAATATTTCATCCTAATTTTAATTATTATCAAAATGAAGAATCATCAAATAAGAACTTATGGAGTCCAATTTTAATCTCAAATAATCTTTTAGATTATTGTAAAGTTTTAGAAAATGCAGAAGAAATTCATATTATTGATAGTTCTTTTTCATGTTTATGTGCATATTTAAATTTATCTAAAGTAAAAGTAAAAGTAATTTATACACCTCTTGATTACGAAAGTTACGACCCATGTTTTAAGGATTGGGAAAAAAAATAATTTATTTAATAAAATATGTCAAGTCTTTTATATTTACCAGTTTCAATCGGAGAGGCAATTGATAAATTAACTATTTTAGACATAAAATTATGCTTAATAAAAGATAAAAGAAAAGATGATGTTGAAAAAGAATATAATTTACTTTTCGAAAAATTAAAAGAATTTGTTTCAAAATATCCTTTTTTTTATAATGCAATGAAACAAATTAATTCAATAATTTGGGACCAAATGGATTTGTTAAGAGATGGAAATTTATCAAATGAGGAATATTTTAAATTATGCGAAGAGTGTATTAAATCAAATGATATTAGATTTAGAATAAAAAATAAAATTAATTATATTTCAAATTCTGAATTAAAAGAACAAAAAAGTTATAAAATTAATAGAGCTATTTTTAAAATTTACACAGATGAAAATATTTTAAAAGAGATACAATATTTTTCATTTGTATATGATGAATTAATTATTATAACAAATAATGAATTTTTAAAAAATAACTTAAAATACGATCCAACAATAATTTTTCAAAATGATATTTCTAAAATCGAATACAAAAAAATCTATGATGTTTATGATAACAAATTTCCTGAAATTGAAAATGATAAATTGTTTAAGTGTTTATAAATTCATCAATAATTTTAATAATTCTTTTTTGTTGTTCAATTGTTATTCCAGGAGAAGATGGTATCATTACAACTTCTTTATTAAGTAAATACGATATTTCATCATCAAAATTAATATTAGATAAATGTTTATGTGCAGTTATCGGATAAAAAAATGGACGAATATCTATTTCTCTTTTCTTAAAATAATCAAAAGTTTCTTTTATTGAAAATTTATTTCCAACAATCCTTAATGCAAATATCCAATCGGCTTGAAATGTATTTTCTTCTTTTTTAAATAATTTCACTTTTCCAGAATCAATCAAATCTTTTAACAAAACTTCATAATTATTAAAAAGTTTTCTTTTATTTTTTAAAATATTTTCCAAATCATCTAATTGGTCAATTAAAAAACCAGCTTGAACATTTGTCATTCTGTAATTATAAGCCAAAATCTCATGTACATACCTAACATTTGACATCCCTTGAGAATAAACCTTTGACATTAATTTAAATAATTCCTCATCATGTGTAATATATGCTCCTCCTTCTCCAGTTGTAATAATTTTATTTCCATAAAAAGATACAGCACTACATAATGTACTGGAACTAGTTCCTGAATAAATTTCTTCATATTTTCCAAATAAACCTTCACAATTATCTTCTATAAATATTAAATCGGGACGAATTCTTTTTAATCTTGGAACATTAATTATATTTCCTAAATTATGAACAACTAAAACTGCACTTTCACTATCTAAAGATTTAAAATATTCTTCACTTGTTTCCAAATTCCAAGTTTCAATGTTTATTTTCATTACTTCAACAATTTCTTGAGGATATTCCATTAATAATGCATTCCAAGCTGCAACATAACAATTATTTGGTATATAAATTTTTTTTATATTCGGATATTTATATTTTAAAGAAATAAATAAACAATGAGTAGCACAAGTTCCATTTGCCATTAAAATAACATAAGGAATATCTAATAAATTTTTAAGCTTATCAGTTGCCTTTTTAATATTGTTACCCAAATTTGAAATCCATCCATCTTTTATTGCTTCTATAGCTGATTTTGAATATTTTGTTACTTCTGGCTCATATATTGGAATAAATTTTAAATTATAGGTAATATCGTTTTCTATATTATATGGATGCCACCAGCATTTATCAAAAAATCTTTGCCAATATAAATAAGTCTCATAATCATCTGGAGTTCCCCAACATATATAATTTTTAACCTCAAAAACTTTTACTTTTAATCCTGCCTTGATATTCTGATTCAAAACATCATCAACATAAAACTCATTATTACTTCTTATATTTTCTTCATAATTCTTTTTTAATCCATCAATAAAATATCTTGCCTTTCTAAAAAACATTGTTCCAATTATAACATGACTTTTTTTAATATCATGTTTTCCTTCAATAAATTTCTTACATGAAACATCCAAAATATTATCATCTTTATCTGTCTCCATCCAGGCATACATATTTGGATTATTTCTACTCGTAGGATTATTTCTAAAACTCCATACGATTACATCATTTGTTTCATCATCAACCAATTCTTGATATTTTTTCATATCAAAATATGCTCCATTATCACATGCAGTAATTAATATTGGTTTATCCAAATCTAAATTTGCCTTATCAATACCAATTTCAGTTGTACAAGCTTGACCTTCAGTTATACCATCAATTCCAAAAATTTTAGCATCTTTATATGTAGTTCTAATTGCATTTTCAAGATAATATTTCTCAAGATGCTCATTTTGACAAATAAATATATTATTTGTTGATTGTGGCAAACATTTAATAGCCTGAATAACCATTGGTAATCCATTTACATCCAATAATGGTTTTGGGTCTTTATATCCCATTTTTGAAAATCTACTTCCAGCACCAGCCATTGGAAGTACAGTTGTTGTATCTAATCTATCAATAAATATTGGCTGTTCATTAATGATATTTGAAAAATAATTAGACCACATGTTATAAACTTCTAAATCATATGGAGTTCCCCATTGAAGCATATGTTCAATTTCAAAAATATTAACTTTTAATCCATCTTCTACTAATAAGTTATAAACCATGCTCACATAATATTCATTTTTTACTTTCATTTCTCTGTCCATCAAAATCTGAAAATATTTTTTCATTATTGCTCCAGTACGAAAATAATAAGTTCCATTTGAAGCGTACTCACTCATTCTATCATTTGTAAATGGTTGCTTCTCTTGAATTGCTTCCATCCAACGACTCTCTTTTTCTGTTTCCTTTAAAAAAGCAT
>Ga0194123_10002621_pt1 | contig 23119 bp, 23 predicted proteins | sample TA2MahsurfametaG_5_FD_155479 | JGI IMG/M metagenome (GOLD analysis project Ga0194123, IMG submission 155479) | Freshwater microbial communities from Lake Tanganyika, Tanzania - TA2015023 Mahale A surface | ecosystem: Environmental > Aquatic > Freshwater > Lake | place: Tanzania: Lake Tanganyika... | reverse complement strand
ATCATGTTCCGATATACCGTGTAGTCGTCAAACTCGCCGTGCCGCTCCCACTTCAGGCGGAAGCGCCCGAAATCGCCTGAAAAATGGCTCTGTCCGTCGCTGGGCGGGGCGATTCCGTACTGCAGGCAGAGTTCCCGCAGCGCAGCGGGGCTTGACGGCGCGCCGGGTGATCGAAGCAGCGCCAGATGTGAAACCTGACACGGCGAAGACACGCGCGGCCGGGGGCGCGTGTGGATTTCGTTGTGAAGCGCGATGCGTTCGGGGTGCGGGATCATCGCACTGCTCCGGCTTGGCCGCGGCTGCGGCTGGAAAACGGGAAGAGGAAGGCGTACCGCCGCCAGCCTGGCGCGCCGTGCGTTATGACAGCGCGCCGGTATCGAGCCGGCAGCCGGTGCGAGTCACAATTTCGTCGCGCGTGACGCCGGGCGCGAGTTCAGCCACGCGAAGCCCGTGCGGGGTGACATCCAGCACGCCAAGATCGGTAATGATGCGATCGACCACGCCCACGCCGGTGAGCGGCAGTGAACATTTATCAAGGATCTTGAGTTCCTCGGTGCCGTCTTTCTTGCGCGCGGTGTGTTCCATGAGCACGATGACACGGCCCACTCCGGCAACCAGGTCCATGGCACCACCCATTCCCTTGACCATCTTGCCGGGAATCATCCAGTTGGCAAGATCGCCGCCTTCGCTGACCTGCATGGCGCCAAGAATTGCGATATCGATCTTGCCGCCTCGGATCATGGAAAACGAATCGGCTGACGAAAAGATCGATGAGCCTGGCAGGGGGGTCACCGTTTGCTTGCCGGCGTTGATCATGTCGGCATCCACCTCGTCTTCGGTCGGAAATGGCCCGATGCCGAGCAGTCCGTTTTCCGACTGCAGCCACACATCCATATCGCGAGGCACATGGTTGGCAACCAGCGTCGGCAAACCAATGCCGAGGTTTACGTAGTAGCCATTGCGAAGCTCGCGCGCAGCACGCGCGGCCATCTGGTCTCGGGTCCAGGGCATGGTCAGATCTCCTTTAGCGCTCGGCGCGTACGGTGCGCTGCTCGATCCGCTTTTCAGGCGTTGGGTTCAGCACGATTCGGTCGATGTAGATGCCGGGCAGGTGGACCGCGTCGGGGTCGATTTCACCGTTGGCTACAACCTGCTCAACCTCTGCGATGGTGATCCGCCCCGCCATCGCGACGTTGGGATTGAAGTTGCGTGCGGTGCGCCGAAATACCAGGTTACCTGCGCGGTCTGCCATCCAGGCTTTTACCAGCGACACATCGGGAACCAGGGCGCGCTCCATCAGGTAGGTCTTGCCGTTGAAGTCGCGCGTTTCCTTGCCTTCGGCCACGATGGTGCCGACCCCGGTGGGTGTGAAGAAGGCGGGGATGCCAGCGCCACCTGCACGGAGCTTTTCCGCGAGCGTGCCCTGAGGGGTGAACTCAAGCTCGAGTTCGCCGGCCAGATACTGGCGCTCAAACTCTTTGTTTTCGCCGACGTACGACGCGATCATCTTACGGATTTGCCGGGTGGCAAGCAGCAGTCCAAGGCCAAAGCCATCGACGCCGGCATTGTTGGAAATGCAGGTGAGGTTGCGCACGCCCGAGTCTCTGAGCGCGGCGATCAGGGCTTCTGGAATGCCGCAGAGGCCGAATCCGCCCACGGCGATCATCTGTCCATCTTTGACGACATCGGCCAGCGCGGCGCTTGCGCTCGGGAAGACTTTGCTCATGGAAACCCCGTGAAATCAGTGCATGATTCGAATTATATGTCCCGCTTCGACGATCACCACGCGCATGGCCATGATGACCGACACCCAGGACATGGCCGTCGCACGATACCGTCACGGGGACTGGGCGTTGCCTGCCTGATCGTTCTGGGCTTCAGCGCGCTCGAAATCGTCGTTGGCCTCACGAGCGGCTCGCTGGCGCTCACCTCCGATGGCCTGCACATGCTGACCGATGCGCTGGCGCTGGGCCTTGCCTGGGGCGCGCAGTGGGTTGCGCGGCGTCCGCCAGACGCCCAGCTCACGTTCGGCTACGAGCGGGCAGAGTCGCTGGCCGCCTTCGTCAACGCACTGACCTATCTCGGTCTGCTGGGCTGGATCGTGGTTGAGGCGATCGATCGCTTCCGGGTGCCGCATCCGCTGGACGCCAGTCTCGCGCTGCCGGTTGCGGTGGTCGGGCTGCTGGTCAACATCGCAGTCTGGTGGGCGCTGCACCGGGATGGTGATGACTTGAATGTGAGAGGGGCGCTGCTGCACGTGCTTGGCGATCTGGCCGGTTCGGCCATCGCCATCACCGCGATCGTGGTGGCTGCCACGACCGGGTGGACGTTCGTTGACCCGTTGCTCACCCTTGCAATGTCGCTTCTGCTGCTGATCTCCACGGTCCGGCTGCTTCGGGACAGTGCCCGGGTTTTGATGAACGCCACACCGCCGGGTCTGGATCTCGCGGCACTCTCATCAGCCCTGGCAGCACTACCGGGGGTCACTGACGTGCATGATCTCCATGTCTGGAACATCAGCAGCGGTCAGCCGGCCTTGGCCGCCCATTTGCGCCTGGTTGACGGCGCTGACTGGGTGGCCGTGCTGGAGGCGGCGCGATCGATGCTATCGACCGATTTCAGTGTTCAGCATGTCACTTTGCAGCCTGAGTTCGCCAAGCCGATATAATCCGGTGGTTCCGGCTGCCCTCCATGACCAAATTCGTGTTTGTTACAGGCGGTGTTGTCTCCTCGCTAGGCAAGGGGATCGCCGCTGCGTCAATTGCCGCGCTCCTTGAGTCGCGCGGTGTCCGCGTCACCCTTCTAAAACTCGATCCCTATATCAATGTTGATCCGGGCACGATGAGCCCGTTTCAGCACGGTGAGGTTTTCGTCACGGAAGACGGTGCGGAAACCGATCTCGACCTCGGCCACTACGAGCGGTTTGTGACCGCCCGAATGCGCCGTCACAACAACTTCACCACGGGCCAAATTTACGACTCGGTCATCCGCAAAGAGCGGCGGGGCGAGTATCTGGGCCGCACGGTGCAGGTCATTCCGCACATCACCAACGAAATCCAGGCCTTTATCGAGCGCGGTGCAGGCGTTGGCACCGCCGATGCAGCCGAGGTGGCCATCGTTGAAATTGGTGGCACCGTGGGTGACATCGAGTCGCTGCCCTTTCTTGAGGCGGTGCGCCAGATGAGCCTCAAGCTTGGTCGCGGATCCAGCGCCTTCGTCCATCTGACGCTGGTCCCGTTCATTGCGTCAGCAGGCGAACTGAAAACCAAGCCCACCCAGCACTCAGTTCAGAAGCTGCGCGAAATCGGCATTCAGGCCGATATGTTGCTCTGCCGCGCCGATCGCCCCATTCCTGATGACGAGCGCGCCAAGATTTCGCTGTTCTCGAATGTCGCGCTCGAATCGGTGATTTCGGTCTGGGATGCCACCAGCATCTACAAGATTCCCCGCATGCTGTACGAGCAGGGCGTTGACCGGCTGCTGGTCGAGCATCTGCGGCTCAATGCCCGGCCTGCCGATCTCAGCGTCTGGGATCGGTTGGTGCATTCGCTCGAAAATCCCACCCGCGAAGTCAGAATCGCAATGGTCGGCAAGTATGTTGACCTCACCGAGTCCTACAAGTCGCTCACTGAAGCACTGATCCATGCTGGCATCCACACCGACAGCAAGGTGCACATCGAATACATCGACTCCGAGCGCATCGAGGCTGAGGGCGTCGGTTCACTGCTGGCTGGATTTGACGCAATCCTGGTGCCTGGCGGGTTCGGTCGCCGGGGGGTCGAAGGAAAAATCGCGGCCATCCGGCATGCGCGGGAATCTGGCATCCCTTACCTGGGCATCTGCCTGGGCATGCAGCTGGCGGTCATTGAATTTGCGCGCAGTGTGTGCGGCCTGGCGGGCGCCAACAGCACTGAATTTGGTTCGGCATGCGCCCATCCGGTGGTCGGGTTGATCACCGAATGGATGGATCGCGATGGGCAGGTTGAGCGTCGCGACAACGCTTCCGATCTGGGGGGCACCATGCGCCTTGGCGCGCAGCGCTGCCCGGTCACGGGCGCAACGCTGGCCTCACAAATTTATGGCGAATCGGTCAATGAACGGCACCGCCATCGCTATGAGGTCAACAACCATTACGTGGCGCAGCTCGAAGCGGCTGGCCTCAGGGTATCGGCGCGTACGCCCTCCGAATCGCTCACCGAAATCGTTGAGCTGCCCCAGACTGGGGGCCCGTCGCATCCCTGGTTCCTGGCTGTGCAGTTCCATCCGGAATTCACGTCCACGCCGCGCGAAGGGCATCCGCTGTTCATTTCGTACGTGCGCGCGGCCATCGAGCAGTCGCAGCGCGCGCGCTCGGCTCGCGCCGCATGAACCGGTCGCATCGCCTGTCCGGCGCTTTCATGGTTCGGTGGCCCAGCCTATGAAGCTCTGCGGCTTTGAGGTGGGGCTCGATCGACCCTTATTCCTGATTGCCGGGCCCTGCGTGATCGAGTCACGCCAGATGGCGTTTGACACGGCAGGCCAGCTGATTGAAATCACGGCCCGTCTGGGCATTCCCTTTATCTACAAATCCTCGTTCGACAAAGCCAATCGCAGTTCAGGCTCGTCGTTTCGTGGCCCCGGCATCGATCAGGGCCTGGCCATCCTGTCCGATGTCCGCCGCGAACTGGGCGTGCCGGTACTCACCGATGTCCACGATGCGGGGCAGGTTCACGAGGTTGCCGCGGCGGTCGATGTGCTGCAGACGCCGGCCTTTCTGGCCCGGCAAACCGACTTCATCCGAGCGGTGGCGTCGGCCGGGCGGCCGGTCAACATCAAGAAGGCGCAATTCCTGGCTCCGCACGACATGAAGCATGTCGTTGACAAGGCACGCGCTGCGGCCATCGAAGCAGCTGGTGGTGACCCCGCAGCAGGCGACACCCTCATGGTCTGCGAGCGCGGTGCCAGTTTCGGATACAACAATCTGGTGTCGGATATGCGCTCGCTCGCGATCATGCGCGAGACCGGTTGTCCGGTGGTGTTTGATGCCACGCATTCGGTTCAACTGCCCGGTGGACAGGGCACCTCGTCGGGCGGCCAGCGCGAGTTCGTTCCTGTCCTTGCACGCGCAGCGGTCGCAAGCGGCATCGCTGGCATCTTTATGGAAACGCATCTCGATCCGTCGCGTGCGCTCTCAGACGGGCCGAATGCCTGGCCGCTCCGAAAGCTGGCGTCACTGCTTCAGGTGCTGGTCGAGATCGACCGCGCGGTCAAGCGATGCGGTTTTGCCGAGCAGGCGCTCTAGACGCTCATACAAAGAACACAGGAGACATCCCATGGCGGCTTATGTGATCACCGACATCAAGGTGAGCGATGTCGAGAAATACAAGGGCTATCAGGCGCTGACGCCCGGCGCGATCGCCGCTGCTGGCGGCGAGTTCCTGGCGAGAGGCGGCCGCACCGAAGTTCTCGAGGGCGACGCCGAGCCAGGCCGGGTTGTGGTGCTGCGCTTTGACAGCATGGAGGCTGCGCGCGCGTTTTCTCACTCGGCGGGTTACGTTGCTGCGCGCGCCGCGCGGGCCGGTGCCACCGAGCGTTTCAACATGTTCATCGTCGAAGGTATCTGAATGAGTGCGATCGTTGACATCATTGGCCGCGAGATTATCGATTCGCGCGGCAATCCCACGGTCGAATGCGATGTGCTGCTCGAGTCAGGCGTCATGGGCCGTGCCGCGGTGCCGTCGGGTGCATCCACCGGCTCGCGCGAGGCCATTGAATTGCGCGATGGCGATGCTGGCCGTTTTCTTGGCAAAGGCGTGCTGCGCGCGGTCGAACACGTCAACACAGAAATCTGTGAAGCCCTGATCGGTCTAGATGCTTCAGAGCAGGCCTGGATCGATCGCACGCTGATCGAGCTTGACGGCACCGAGAACAAAGAGCGTCTGGGTGCCAATGCGATGCTGGCGGTATCGATGGCCGTTGCGCGCGCGGCGGCCGAGCAGTCAGGCCTGCCGCTTTATCGCTACTTCGGTGGCTCGGGCTCAATGGCTCTGCCGGTGCCGATGATGAACGTCATCAATGGCGGTGCGCACGCCAACAACAATCTCGACCTTCAGGAATTCATGATCCTGCCGGTGGGGGCGCCATCCTTTCGCGAGGCGCTCCGGTATGGCGCCGAAGTGTTCCATGCGCTCAAGAAGCTTCTCCATCATCAGGGCCTGTCCACCGCCGTGGGTGACGAGGGCGGCTTTGCGCCCAGTGTCGAGAACCATGAAGCGGCGATCAAGCTCATCCTTGAGGCGATCACGAAAGCGGGCTACGAGCCTGGCAGCCAGATCGCGCTGGGCCTTGATTGCGCCAGCTCCGAATTTTTCCGCGATGGGCGTTATCACCTGTCTGGCGAAGGCCTGTTGCTGTCAGCGGGTGAATTCACCGATCTGCTGGCCACCTGGTGCGATCGGTATCCCATCGTTTCCATTGAGGATGGCATGGCGGAAAATGACTGGGACGGCTGGAAACTGCTGACCCAGCGGCTGGGGGATAAGGTGCAGCTGGTGGGTGATGACCTGTTTGTGACCAATACCCGCATCTTGCAGCGTGGCATCGATGAAGGGGTGGCCAACTCCATCCTGATCAAGATCAACCAGATTGGCACGCTCACCGAAACCTTCGCTGCCATCGAGCTTGCAAAACGCAGCAACTACACTGCGGTGGTGTCGCATCGGTCGGGCGAAACCGAAGACACGACCATCGCTGATATTGCGGTGGCCACCAATGCCCTGCAGATCAAAACCGGTTCAATGAGCCGAACCGACCGAATCGCCAAGTACAACCAGCTGCTGCGAATTGAGGAAGACCTCGGCGAAACCGCGGTGTATCCTGGACAGTCTGCGTTTTACAACCTGCGCAGGGGCCGACGCTAAGTCGCTTAAGGGTTCATTGTGCGCACGCTCGCTTTCGTCCTGCTGTCACTTCTGCTGCTGATCCAGTACCCGCTCTGGCTTGGTAAAGGGGGATGGTTTCGCGTGTGGGAACTCGAAAGCGAACTTCAGGCGCAGCGCACGGTCAATGATCAGCGCCGCATGCGAAACGCAGCACTCGAGGCGCAGGTGCGTGATCTGCGCACCGGCAGTGATGCGGTCGAAGAAATCGCACGAGCCGAGCTGGGCATGTTGCGCAAGGGCGAAATTTTCGTGCAGATCAGCGAGCCCTCCCGAGGGGAAAGCGCGTCGCCTTCGTTTGACGCCGAGGTTCGTACCGCCTCGTTTGCCCGCCGACCTTAGCCTGGGATGGTTCGGGCACTGACGCGGCGGTCAGTGTCGGCGGTCGGGGTCGGTGCCGCTGACGGTATCGCGAAACAGCGCGGCGCAGTCGACTGCATCGAACCGGTAGGCCTGGTTGCAGAAGTCGCACCGAACCTCGACCGGGTCCCGCTCAGACAGGATATCGGCCACCTCAGCGGTTCCCAGCATCTTTAGCATGCCAGCCACTTTGGCGCGTGAGCAGCCACAGCCGAAGTGAAGCTTGCGGGGCTCGAACGCCCGTAGGGTCTCATCCCAGAAAAGTCTTGATAGCAGGGCTTCTGAGTCCAACGACAGCAATTCAGACCGCGAGAGTGTTCCGGCCAGCACTTCCATCCGGTTCCAGGCATCGGGGTCAGTCGCTGCGGCATCCCGGCCGCCCTCAAGCGGCAGCTGTTGCAGCAGCAGACCGCAGGCCCGTCCTGAGTCGGCGGCCAGCCACAAACGGGTTGGCAACTGCTCGGAGCGTTGCATGTAGTGCTCAAGCACCTCCGCAACCGTGTCGCCCTCGAACGGGACGATGCCCTGCCAGGGCTGCCGCGATTCGTGACGGATTCTGGGGTCGAGCGTGACGGCAAACCGACCGCTACCGCCCTGGTTGACCAGATGATTGAGCGTTGCACCGTCGGCAATGGACGCTCCCTCCCGGACCTTGACGGTGGCCCGCAGCCGTCCATCGGACTGATAGTCGACCACCATCAGCGCAATGGGGCCGTCGCCATGAATCTGCAAGATCAGCGAGCCATCAAATTTAAGGGTGGCACCGAGCAGCACCGCTGCGGCCGCCAGTTCCCCGAGGGTATCGAGCGCAACCTTGGGGAGATCCTGCCTTGATGCAATCTCGCGCCAGCAGTGATCGAGAGACGTGATTTCCCCGCGCACTGCCGTGCCGTCGAGCATGAACCTGCGAACGATGTCCTGGTCCAATCGAGTGCTTCAACCGACCCGAGCCAGCTTCGAGCGAAACAGCTTGGCACGCTCCATGTAGACGCGGGCGCCGTAGCGCAGCTTTTCCAGATCATCATCGGTGAGCGTACGGACGATTTTTCCGGGAGAGCCCAGGACCATGCTTCGGTCGGGAATTTCCTTGCCTTCGGTGACCAGTGCGCCCGCGCCGATCAGGCAGTCGCGCCCAATCTTGGCGCCATTGAGGATGACGGCCTGAATGCCGATCAGCGAACCGCTGCCGATCGTGCAGCCGTGCAGCATCACCTGGTGGCCAACGGTGACGTGTTCGGCGATATCAAGCTGCAAGCCTGTGTCGGTGTGAAGCACCGAGTTGTCCTGCACATTGGAGCCCTGGCCGATACGAATCAGGTCATTGTCGCCACGGATCGTGACGTTGAACCACACGCTTGCCAGCGCGGCGATTTCGACCCGACCGATCACATCAGCCGATTCAGCGACCCAGGCGTCGGGATGTACCACGGGCGTATGGTCGCCCAGCCGGTAGATGGCCATTGAAGAGCTCCGTTCAAAACGCGCATTTTAAGCGATGGCCCCGCGTGGTGCCCGGTGACCGTGCCGTGCATTGACTTCGCTGCGCCGCGGGAACTGCAGGGAAGGAAGTCGATCCTCCCTATAATCGCGCCGCATATGAGCAACGCAGAAGACATTGAGTCCGTCGCGGCTTACCGACCGAAGGTGGTGCCGCAGTCGCTTTTCATGTCGGTGCGTGGTCTGCGTCTCCATGTCCGTCACTGGCAGTCTGCCGGGCCGGTTCGGCATCACGCGGTCTTGCTGCACGGCTGGATGGATTCGTCGGTCTCGTTCCAGTTTGTGGTCGATCAGCTCGGCCCTGGCTGGTCACTGCATGCACCCGATTGGCGTGGCCTCGGGCTGTCTGAACGGCCCGACGCCGATTGTTACTGGTTCCCAGACTACCTTGCCGATCTTGAGGCGGTGCTTGACCACCTCGCGCCAGGCCGCGCTGTCGATTTGGTGGCGCACAGCATGGGGGGCAATATCGCGATACTTTACGCAGGCGTGCGTCCCGACAGGGTTCGTCGCATCGTCAATCTGGAAGGCGTCGGCATGCGTTCGGCCCGCCCGCGCGAAGCGCCGGCCCGCTATGCCGCCTGGCTGGATCAGATCCGCCAGGGCCGCAGCCTGCGCAGCTATCCGTCCCGGCTCGCGCTTGCCCGCAGGCTGTGCCAGGACAATCCCCGGTTGTCAGCGGACAAGGCGCTGTTCATTGCCGAGCACTGGGCCCGGCAGTCCGAAGACGGCAGTTTCGAGATTCTTGGCGATCCAGCACACAAGTTACCCAACCCGGTGCTGTATCGTTTGAGCGAGGCGCTGGCCTGCTGGCGGCAGGTGACCGCTGACGTGCTCTGGGTCATGTCAGAGCACCCCTCGCGTGGCATGGGCTTCGCGCTTCAGCCTGCGTATCAGCGGCGTCTGGCGGCCATTCGCTCGCTGGAACGAACCACGGTGGCGGGCGCCGGGCACATGATGCATCATGACCAGCCTGCCGCAGTCGCGGCACTTATCCGGGATTTTCTGCAACGATGAGTTTTCGTCCCGATCCTTGGGCGTGCAACGCCGATCTGCATTGCCACTCCAACATGTCCGATGGCGTGCTCGAACCCGCTGCGCTGGTTGATCGGGCTGCGGACAACGGTGTTGAACTGTTTTCGCTCACGGACCACGACGAAGTCTGCGGCCAGCAGCAGGCGGCGGATGCGGCCCGGGCCCGTGGTCTTCAGTACGTCGGTGGCGTTGAAATCTCGGTCTCCTGGGGAGGGGAAACGGTTCACGTGGTGGGGCTTCGGATCGATTGGACAGATCCCTCGCTCTGCGCGGGGCTTGCGCGTACCCGCGCCGGCCGAGACACCCGAGCGCGCGAAATCGCCCGACTGCTTGAGATCGCCGGCGTCCCGGATGCCTGGGCTGGTGCGCTTCGCCACGTGGGCAATCCGGCCCTGATCTCGCGCACCCACTTTGCGCGTCACATCGTTGAATGTGGTCTGTGTGACGACGTGGGCGAGGTGTTTCGAAAGTATCTGGTTGAAGGCAAGCCCGGCTATGTCGAACATCGATGGGCGCGCCTGACCGAAGCGATCGAGTGGATCCGCGGGGCAGGGGGCGTGGCGGTGCTGGCACACCCGGGCCGCTATCGGTTCAACGACACTGCGCTCTGGGCACTCGTCTCCGAGTTCAAGGCCGCAGGCGGCGAGGCCATCGAGGTGGTGTGCGGCAGCCACACTCGCGATCAGTTTCGGCGGTTTGCCAAAGTGGCGCTCGAGGCAGGCCTGGCGGCCTCACGGGGTGCCGATTTCCATTCGCCAGGAGAGCGCCATACCGAACTGGGGCAGTTGCCACTGCTACCCGACTCAGTGATACCGGTCTGGCGCGACTGGCCCGAGTTTCTGAGCCGGCAGGCGGCCTGATCAGGATCGGGGCGCTTACGCGCCAATTCCGATTCAGCTCGGTGTTTGCATCAAGTCTGGTCGCCGATGACCCGTATTCTGTCGCTACACCCTGACAACCCCCAGGCGCGCCTGCTGCGTCAGGCTGCCGAGTCGCTGCAGGCGGGCGGAATCGTGGCCACGCCCACCGACGCATGCCACGCGCTGGTCTGGCAGATCGGCGACCGGGACGCGCTGGAGCGGGTGCGGCAGATCCGTGCGCTTGATGCCCGTCATCTCATGACGCTGCTGTGCCTCGATCTGTCACAGCTCTCGATCTATGCGGCAATCGACACCCGCCAGTTCAGATTCCTGAAAGAGTGGACGCCGGGTCCCTACACCTTCGTCTTGCCGGCAACGCGCGAGGTGCCCAAGCGGCTGCTGCATCCGTCTCGACGAACACTCGGTGTGCGGGTGCCACAAACGCCCCTGTTGCGGGGGTTGCTTGAGGCGGTGGGCGAGCCCCTGCTTGGCACAACGCTTCAGCTGCCGGGCGACGAGCAGGCACTTTCCGAGTCAGACGAGATAGTCGAACGGCTCGGCGGTCGCATCGATCTGGTGCTCGAAGGCGGGCGTGTCGGGCTGGAACCGACCACTGTGGTTGATCTCACCGGCGACCAGCCGCTGGTCGTCCGGTTCGGCTGCGGTCCCGTGGAAGCGATGCTGGGGCAGGGGCGCTGACAGGCAAATCAGCCTGCACTGATACACTCCGGCGCATGAATCTGAGCCTGCCGCAGTTGATTGCGGTCTATGCAATCCCGGTCGTGCTCGCCATCACGCTGCACGAAGCTGCGCACGCCTGGCTGGCCGCGAGGCTGGGCGACCCCACCGCTCGTCTGCAGGGACGCGTATCAGCCAATCCGCTTCGCCACGTTGATCTGGTGGGAACGCTGCTGGTGCCCGCGGCGATATTGCTGCTTGGCAAGGCATTAGGCGCGGGCGGCCTGTTGTTCGGCTGGGCGAAGCCGGTGCCGGTTGACGCGTCGGCATTTCGTTCACCCCGCCGTGACCTGGGGCTGGTGGCCGCCGCGGGGCCGGGCGCAAATCTGCTGATGGCGCTGGCCTGGGCGGTCATGCTCAAAGTGTTGATCCTTATGGCGGTGCGGGTGGAATTTTTGTTGCTGATGGCGCAGGCGGGCATTTTGTGCAACCTTGGGCTTGCCGCGCTCAACCTGCTTCCGATTCCGCCGCTCGACGGTGGCCGGATCATCGCAAGCGTGCTGCCCTTGCGGGCGGCAATCCTCTGGTATCGGCTCGAGCGCTTCGGTCTCCTGATTGTGCTCGCGCTGCTGGCCACCGGTCTTCTGGGTGCGGTCATCACACCCACGATCGGTTTTGGCGTTGACCTGATTTCCTGGCTCTTCAACCTGGCGGACTGAAAATGTTTCCAGAACGTGTCGTCTCGGGCATGCGCCCAACCGGCGCGCTGCACCTCGGTCACTACCACGGGGCTCTGAAAAACTGGGTGCGGCTTCAATCCGAGTATCCCTGTCTGTTTTTCGTTGCCGATTGGCATGCGCTTACCACGCACTACGATTCCCCCGAGGTCATCGGCAACAATATCTGGGAGATGGTGATCGATTGGCTGGCAGCGGGCATTGACCCCCAGCAGTCGACGCTTTTCATTCAGTCGCGGGTGCCCGAGCATGCGGAACTGCATCTGCTGCTGTCGATGAGCACGCCGCTTGGCTGGCTGGAGCGCGTGCCGACCTACAAGGATCAGCAGGAGAAGCTGTCCGATCGCGATCTCGCCACCTACGGTTTCCTGGGCTATCCCCTGTTACAGGCCGCTGACATCCTGATGTATCGGGCGGCATTCGTGCCAGTCGGTGAGGATCAGGTGCCGCATATTGAACTCACCCGTGAAATCGCGCGTCGGTTCAATCATCTGTTTGGCCGCGAGCCCGGCTTTGAAGACAAGGCGCGAGAGGCGGTCAAACGGCTGGGCAGCAAGCGCGCCAAGCTCTACCAGGCGTTGCGCACGCGGTTTCAGGAGCAGGGTGACGATGAAGCGCTTCAGCAGGCCCGCGAACTGCTTGATCAGTCGCCGAATCTGAGCCTGGGCGATCGCGAGCGACTGTTCGGATGGCTGGAGGGCAGCCGCAAAATCATTTTGTCCGAGCCGCAGGCACTGCTCACCGAAGCCTCGCGCATGCCTGGCATCGACGGCCAGAAAATGTCCAAGAGCTACGGCAACGCCATTGGAATGCGGGAAGCGCCCGACTCGGTCACCCGCAAGATCCGGACAATGCCAACCGACCCGGCCCGGGTCCGTCGAACCGATCCCGGTGACCCGGGGCGCTGCCCGGTCTGGCAGCTGCATGTTGTGTACTCAGACGACAGCACCCGAGATTGGGTCCGCACCGGCTGCACATCGGCCGGTATTGGATGCCTGGAATGCAAACAGCCAGTCATTGATGCGGTGCTCAAAGAGCAGACGGGGTTTATCGAACGCGCACAACCCTACATCGATGATCCCAGTCTGTTGCGCAACATCATTGCTGACGGTTGTGACCGGGCGCGTAAGCTCGCCCAGGAAACCATGCGCGACGTTCGCGAGGTGATGGGCCTGAGCCATGACTAAAGCGGGTGGCGCGGGCACCCACGGCCCCGCGTTGCCTTCCGAGTGGGTGCTGCGGGGCCTGCACTGGTTGCCCACCGGCGCCCGCACACTCGACTTCGCAAGCGGCACAGGCCGGCATGCCCGCGCTGCCGATCAGCGAGGGCTCAGGGTGACCGCATCCGACCGGGATGCCGCGGCGCTCGAGCAAATTGGAGGCACGGTTCGCTGCATGTGCGCCGACCTCGAGGCAGGTCTCTGGCCGTTCGAGCCCGCCAGCTTTGATGCCGTCATCGTTACCAACTACCTTTACCGGCCGCGGTTTTCTGAGCTTTGCGGGCTGCTGAGCCCGGGTGGTCTGCTGATCTATGAAACCTTTGCGCTCGGCAACGAACGCTATGGACGGCCCAGCAACCCCGACTTCCTGCTGCAGCCCGGTGAGCTGTTTGATCGCTGCCGCGAGGCGGGCCTGGCGGTGCTGGCGTTCGAGGATGGCGTGATCCTCACCGGCCGGCAGGCGCGCGTTCAGCGGATCTTCGCGGTGCGGCCGCCCGTGAATCTGGAAGGCTTCGCGATAGAATGACTGCTTACCTATTTGGAACGTCTACACCATGATCCAGGGCAGCATTGTTGCGATTGTGACGCCGATGCATGAAGACGGAAGCCTCGACCTTGACGGCTACCGCAGGCTGATCGACTGGCACATCGAGCAGAAAACCGCTGCGATCGTGGCGGTTGGCACCACAGGGGAATCCCCCACCGTTGACCATGATGAGCACTGCACCCTGATCCGCGTGGCAGTCGAGCAGGCGGCCGGCCGGGTGCCCGTCATCGCTGGCACGGGCGGCAATTCCACCCGCGAAGCGATCGATCTCACTGAGTACGCGAAAAAGGTTGGCGCGACCGCCTCGCTTCAGGTTGTGCCCTACTACAACAAGCCCACCCAGGAAGGCATGATTCGCCACTTCACTGCGGTGGCCGAGCAGGTGGGCCTGCCTGTCATCCTTTACAACGTTCCAGGCCGCACCGTGGCCGACCTGTCCAACGACAGCGTGCTCCGGTTGGCGCAGGTGCCCGGAATCATCGGTTTGAAAGATGCCACGGGCGACCTTCCCCGGGGCTCTGATCTGCTGGCCCGATTGCCGGCGGGGTTTGGCGTCTACAGTGGCAATGACGACTCGGCGCTCGCGTTGATGGCCATGGGCTCGCATGGCGTCATTTCAGTCACGGCCAATATTGCGCCGGGGCTGATGGCGCGTATGTGTGAGGCAGCGCTGTCGGGCCGTTGGGCGGATGCACTGGTAATCAACCGGCAACTGTTGCCCTTGCACCTGAAACTGTTTGTCGAAGCGAACCCCATTCCGGTCAAGTGGGCCATGGCCGAGCGCGGTCTGATCGGCCCCACGGTTCGGATGCCGCTCACACCGCTGTCGCCCAGCCTTCATGAAACGGTTCGCGCAGCCATGCGCGCGGTAGGAGTCTGACCATGGCGCAGTGGGTGTCCCGAACGTCTGGCAGCCTCGCATCGCTTGCGATGGCTTTTCTGCTGAGTGGTTGCGCCATCAACGAATTCCTTGAGGAAAAGGGCAAGATCGATTACAAGTCGGCGTCCACGGTTCGCCGCAGCACGCTCGAGGTTCCGCCCGATCTGGTCTCCCCGCGCAGCGATGAACGCTTCTCCATGCCGGCTGGCCGAAGCGGCGAGCGCACGCTGTCGTCGTTTGAGCGAGATCGTCAGCAGGTCGCGGCCCGCCCCGCAACCGCCTCGGTGCTGCCCTCGGTACCCGGCATGAGAATCGAGCGCTCTGGCCTGCAGCGCTGGCTGGTCGTTGATGCGCCGCCCGAACGGGTCTGGACGTCGGTGCGCGAGTTCTGGGTCGAAACCGGCTTTACGCTTGAAATCGATAGTCCTGAAACCGGGGTCATCGAAACCAACTGGCTTGAGAATCGCGCGCGCGTACCGCTTGACATCATCCGTCGGACGCTCGGCAAGGTGGTCGATAACCTGTATTCCTCGGGTACCGTTGATAAGTTCCGGACCCGCATCGAGCGGCTGCCCGATGGACGCTCCGAAATCTACGTGACGCATCGCGGCATGGCGGAAGTTGCCACGGGTTCGCAGAGAGACTCGTACAACTGGCAGCGGCGCACACCCGAGCCCGATCTGGAAGCCGAAATGCTGAACCGGCTGATGCTCAGAATCGGCGGCGGGAAACGAAACGAAACGGCTGCTGCAACCGCTGCAACCGCGGCCGCGGCCTCCGCCGCCGCGCCGCGTGATGTCCGGATTTCCGGGCAGGGCACCGATCGCGGCATTGACATCGACGATCCCTTTGACCGTGCCTGGCGACGCGTAGGCCTCGCACTCGATCGCGGCGGTTTCACGGTGGAAGATCGCGACCGCTCCCGAGGCGCTTATTTCGTTCGCTATATCGATGCTGACGAACAGGCCCGCGCTGCGGCACAGCGGCCAGGGTTTTTCTCCCGACTCTTTAGCGGTTCCTCCAAACCGGAACTCAGTCAGCAATACCGGCTGACGATTGCCTCGGCTGGAACGGGAGTCCGCCTCACGATTCAGGACAAGGACGGCAAGCCAACGCCTGATAACGATCGCGCTACGGTTAATCGAATCCTCGACCTGCTCGCCCAGCAGCTGCTGCAATAAAACGTGCTTCGGTGCACGGCCGAAGGCTGGAGAGCGTCAGCGCATGAGATTCGCCAGTCTCGGAAGTGGTAGCGACGGTAATGCGCTGCTAATCGAGAGCCAGGAAGGTGGGCGCACGACCCGTGTGCTCATCGATTGCGGTTTCAGCCTCAAGGAAGCTAACCGCAGGCTGCTATCGGCAGGCATCGAGCCCAAGCAGCTGGATGCGATCCTGGTCACTCACGAGCATAGCGACCATGTCGCGGGCGTGTTTCGCCTCTCCAGTGCACACCGGGTTCCCGCGTGGCTTACCCACGGCACGGCGTCTGCAAGCGTGGGGGATCGCGGCGCTGCGTTCGCTGAGGCTGAGAGCGAACTTCAGAAATCGATCATCCCCGACCAGGCGTTCGAGGTGGGGGGGCTGCGCATTCACCCGGTATCTGTTCCGCACGATGCGCGCGAGCCTGTTCAGTATGTGGTCGATGATGGGCGCGTGAAACTTGGCGTATTGACCGATCTCGGCCATGGCACGGAACACGTTCGGCGCGCCTACTCAGGGCTTGATGCGCTGGTGCTCGAGTGCAACCATGATTCGCAGATGCTCGCTTCGAATGCCCGCTACCCCGAGGTGCTCAAGCGTCGCATCTCCGGACCCTGGGGGCATCTTGCCAATCAGGCCGCTGCAGAACTGTTGGCCTCTCTCGATTCCAGTCGCCTGCGGATCGTGGTGGCCGCGCATCTGAGCCGAAACAACAATTCACCCGAACTGGCGCGCCAGGCGCTGGCCGAGGCGCTTCACACAGAGCCGAATGCAATCGGTGTGGCCGACCAGGACGAGGGTTTTCATTGGGTCGAGGTGTAAGGCTTCACTCGGTACCGGTGTTCCACGAGCCCCGAGCCAGCGGTTCAGCATGCAGCCAGCCTGCCTCTGCCCAAGCGTGAAGCGTTTCAACCAGCGAGGCGTCAGCGATTGCGAGCAACGCGCTGGCCGCGTCGAGCTGCCGGTGATCGGCAAGCTCCCGCAACAGTTGTGCCGAGGTCGGTTGGGGTTGGCTGGCAAGCGTCTCGCCGTTGATGTGAAAGCGATTGCCCCGGTATAGCAGGCGCGTGCGTCGGTCCAGCCGAACACCGTATCGAGACATGGCGGCGACAAAGCGCTTGAAGGGTAATCGTTCGGGCCCTTCAAAGAACACATTGGCCGCAGGCTCGGTCATGAAGCGGCCGATGAAGTCGTTGATTGCCGCGTCCGATGGCCGCCAGGTTTTCGCCCAGTCAAACAGCTGTTGGTGCAAGTCCTTGGGTATGGCAGCGGGGCGTGCTGGCTGCAGTCTCCCGCGGTCACTGTATCGGGGGTCTGCACCGGCAAGTGAGTCAGATGAATCGGCGAGAAACTCGCGCAGAAACTCATGGCGGGAGGGTGCTCTGAAACCGATCGAACCTGTCATGCAGGGGCCTTCTGCAACACCGTCATGGGCCCAGCCGGGTGGCAGATAGAGCATGTCGCCCGGCTCGAGCAGCCATGACTCGGTCGGTGCGAAGCGTTCAAGAATTTTCGATGGGAGTCCCGGCCGCAGCTGGTCGTATCCCGGTGGGGCAATCCGCCATCGACGTCGTCCCCAGAGCTGCACCAGAAACACGTCGTAGGAGTCGAGATGCGGCCCGACGCCGCCCTGATCGGAGGCGAGACTGATCATCAGGTCGTCGATTCGCGCGTCGGGAAGAAACCGAAAGCGCGACATCAATGCATGGGCCCGGTCATCATGCAGGTTCACGCCCTGAACCAGCAGCGTCCACCGGCGACGAGACAAGGGCGGTAACGTCTCTCTGTCGAACGGGCCGTGTTCGAGGCGCCAGCGCCCGCCAAACGAGGTGACCAGGCGCGATTGAACCGCATCCTCTTCGGCGAGCGCGAGCAGCGCCTCAACGTCGCACGGCGGTTTGATATCGGGCAGGGCGGCGCGCACAAGCAGTGGTCGACGTTGCCAGGTATGTCGCAGGAACTCGTCTACACTCAGGCCCCCGAGCGGCGCGTCCCCTAAAGCTTGTCTGCGTGGGGGCCGAGCGGTCGAGGGCAATCTGGCGCGGGCGGTGGCGGGCAAGGGCCTGGTTGGGCGGTTCATGGAGCACCTGGGAGGTTTCAATGTCGTTATCGATTGCTGCAGGATGCTGGGTGACGCTTCGCTATCGCATCAGCGATGCGCAGGGCGAACCCATCGAATCCGGCGAACGCGAGCTTACCTATCTCCATGGCGGTTATGGTGCGGTGCTGCCGGGAATCGAACAGGCGTTGGCGGGGCAGGTTGCCGGCCACGCCGTGGCGCTGGCACTGGAGCCCGACGACGCATTCGGCGACTATGATGCATCGCTCGTTCATCTTGCGCCCCGGGCAGGGTTTCCGGCTGACCTGGAAACCGGGATGGGGTTTCAGAAGGTACCGGGACTGCCTGAACTCGATGGTGACGGCCGGGTGTACATCGCGACCGATTTCACTGACGATACTGTCGTGCTCGACGGCAACCATCCGCTTGCAGGGATGGCGCTGCGATTCGACATCCGGGTAATTTCGGTGGCGCAGGCGAGCGAGGAAGATATCGAACGCGAGCGCCGGATGGCCGACGACAGCGATAACTAGCCGACGCTGGGTTCGGTGAAACCGCCCTGCGCCACCATCTCTGCGAAGACGCCGCCACGGCTCACCAGTTCATCAAACCGGCCTGATTCAATGATGCGGCCACGGTCGACCACCAGAATGCGGTCGGCGTTGGCGACTGTGGACAAACGGTGCGCAATGATCAGGGTGGTCCTGTTGCGACGCACCGCCTCGAGCGCCTCGCGAATCCTGGCTTCAGTCTGCACGTCCAATGCACTGGTTGCTTCATCCAGCAGCAGCAACGGGGCGTCTCGAAGAATCGCCCGCGCGATGGCAAGCCGCTGGCGCTCGCCGCCCGACAGCGAGGCACCGCGCTCGCCGATCACGAAGTCGTAACCGCCGGGTTTGCTTAGGATGAACTCATGCGCCTGTGCCAGTCGCGCGGCGCGCTCGATATCGTCGGCACTGGCGTCGGGTCGACCAACCGCGATGTTCTCGGCAATCGAGCGGTTGAAAAGGCCTGAATCCTGAAACACGACTGCGATCTGTTCGCGCAGCGATGCGAGCGTGACGGATGCGATGTCGATCCCATCGACCAGAATCCGGCCACTGTCGGGGCTGCGCAGCCGCTGCAGCAGCGAAAGCGTGGTGCTTTTGCCCGCGCCCGTGGCGCCCACCAGTGCAAAGCTTGCGCCCGCGGGAATCGCAAAATCGAGATCGAAGACGCCTTGCTCTGAGCCCGGAAAGCGAAAGCTGACCTGCTCAAAACGGACGCTGCCGGTAACCCGCGGCAGCGGCCTGGCATCAGGCGCCTCGGCCACGGCCTCGCGTGCATCGAGCAGATCAAACAAGCTTGCCAGCGTGGGCAGGCTTTGTGCAATCCGAACCGCGAATCCCGATAGCGCATCAAGCTTGCCGATCAGGAGTCCAGCGAAGCCCACAAACGCAACGATTTCGCCTACGGTGATCTGCTCGCGGGCGACCAGCACCGAGCCCACTGCATACAGGATCACGACGGTGATGGTGGCAGCCGTGCGTGTTAACACCGTGAGCAGGCCCCACCAGGTAAGCACCGGGTATTGCGCCGCGAGCAGCCGGGTCATGATTGCGCGCATGGCCTGCATTTCTGAGGCGAAACGCCCGTAAATCTGCACCACGGTCACGTTACCGATCACGTCGCCCACCCGTCCGTACACCTCACCATGATGGCGTTCGACCTCAGCCTGTCCGCCGTGGGTGCGCCGCGCGATCGTGAGGTTGGCGACCACGTATACCGACCCCAGCGCAATCAGCAGCGACGCCATCATCGGATTCATGCTCCAGGCAACCGGCAGCATGACGAGCAGTCCTGCGAGCGCGACGAACTGCTCGCGCAGCAGTGACAGACCATTCCAGAACAGCGCATCGGTCCCCGCAAGAATCGCTCTGACCACCGCGCCCGATCCGCGCTCCGCGTGATAGCCCGAAGGCAGCGCAAGCGCCCGCTCATACGCGGCCGCGAGCGCAGCAAGGCGACGACGATGGGCGAGCCGATCTGCCAGCACGGCGACAATCACGCCGGCGACGATCCCCGCCATCCCGACCACAGCCCAGAGTGCGATCACGCCGAATGCGGGGGTGCGTGCTGCGAGTGCGTCGACCACTTTGGCAAGCAGGACCTGCTCGATGACCGGTACGGCTGCCAGCGCGAGCCCCGCCGCGATGATCAGCGCAGCCTGCCTGGGCTCAGCGAGGAGCAGCGAGAGCGCGCGCCTGAGGATCCGCGCAGGTGGCAAAGCACGGGCTGCGGCCGGATCTGTGGCGTGGGTGTCAGCCATGGCTTCGAGTCATCCGGCCCGCGTTTGCCACCAGGATGTGAGGTCTGATCACTGATTGGTTTTCGCGAGGATCTGCAGCGATTTGAATCGTCCCTTGCGTTCAAACGGACGCTGCTTGAGGAGCGCTTCTTCAACGCGCTCGGCTACGTCATACGCGTATGAGCCGGTGTAGAACAGGATCTCGCCGCCGGGCTTGACCTGATCGGCGAGCAACAGCGTCATCTCCAGATCGGTGAGCGCGCCATAACGGTCGTTTTCCGCAGTCCGGAATTCACCAACATGAAATAGCGTCACGAAGTCAAAGCGCGGCAGCAGTCGCGCATCCAGCTGGTAGATGTCGCCGAACCATGCCTTATAGGTGCGCCCCAATTCGGGATTGTCGATCAGAAGTTTCACATAGTCTTCGTATTCCTGAGGCGATGCGGTAATGCCCAGCACCGCGCAATCGCGCCCCGACTGTGCCAGTCGCAGACCCACGATATGGTGATTGCCCGTACCGAAGTGAAAGATCGTGCTGGCACTTGCATTGCGTTCCTCGAGATAGTCCAGGAAGTGGAGGTCGCAGGGACATTGCGCTTCGTCGAGAGGCCAGGTGCTGTTCCAGAAGTTGAGTTTGCTCATTGCTACAGTCCTCGGGATTAAAACGTGTCAGGGCTGAATGCCGGAGCGGTGCGGTCTGAGCGGCAGCACCTGGTCAAAGCAGTCAGCGCAAATCGGGTGACGTGACAGCACCAGAACGCTTGCCTGGGGCACCGCATCACGGAGTGCTTGAAAAATGCCCCGCTGTGCGAGCTCATCCAACGCGGTAAGCGCGTCGTCGATCATCACCGCAGCAGGTTTGTTCAACAGAATGCGTGCAGCAGCCAGTCGTTGCCGCTCGCCCAGTGACAGCAAGGTGTCCCATCGTGGCGTCTCGTCGAGGCGCGCAGCGAGTCCGGCTAGGCCAACACGGTTGAGCGCGCCGGCCAGCTCTGAGTCAGTGTGGCGCGCCGGGTCGCCGGGGTAATTCAATATGTCCCGCAGCGACCCCGGTGGCAGGTAGCTGCGCTGTGGCAGGACCATGGTTTCCGAAGGTGCAGGCGCGGCAATGGTCGGCGTGTCATCGGTGGCTGCCGTTTCAAGGCCAAGCAGATGACGAACCAGCGTTGACTTTCCTGAACTGGAGTCGCCGTGAAACTGCACCCATTGCCCGCTGTGGATCGTCTGGCCATCGATGCGCCAGACGAGCTGTGGCACGGGTGCATTCGCGTTTGACGCGCGATCGATTGCCGCGTCTGAGACGATCCCGGTGTCGGGCCTGTCGTCACCGGGCAACTGGTCGCAGGCCTCGACGATTTCCATGACTCGGCGCGCCGAGGCGTACCACTCGGCAATCTTGCCGTAGTGATCCACCAGCCATGAGATTGCGATCTGTACCTGAACGAAGGCGGCTGCGAGCTGGGTGACCTGTCCCAGCGTCAAGTCGCCGCTGATGTATTTGGGCGCGGCAAACAGCAGCGGCACGATCGGGATCATCGGGCCCGAGGCGTTGGTGATCCAGGTGAGCCGCGCATGCTGTCGAACAATTGCGAGCCAGCACTGCACCACGCGGCCGTAGGTATGTCCGAGAATTCGTCGCTCGCCTGGCCCGCCGCCAAGTAGCGCAACGCTGTCCGCATTATCGCGAAGGCGCATCATTCCAAAGCGGAAGTGCCCCTCGGCCTCATTGCGGCGTGCCACGCAGCCGGGCAGTGCGGCGCCCACCTTGAGCATGAGCCAGGAGGCAATCACACCGTAGGCGATTGCCACCAGCACCAGATAGGCTGGGATTGTGATGACCGTAGCATCGCTCAGGCGCAGCGAATAACTGCCACCCACCGACCACAGAATTGCGATGAACGCCCCCGCATTCACCAGCGCAAGCACCAATCCGATTCCCAGATCGACCAGGGGCTCGGTCGCCCACCGCGTATCGTCGGCGATCCGGTATTCGGGGTTCTGCGGCTCACCGCCCTTGGCGCTCAGCCTTTGGAACCGCTGCGCAGCCAGCCACCGGTCGAGCATCCGGGCGACGATCCATTCGCGCCATCGCACCTGAAGCGTTTCCCGCGTGAACACGATGCCGACGCCGACAGCGGCCATCGATGCAATGATGACCGCAAACACCAGAACCGCGCGGCTCAGTTGCTCGACGTTTCGCGCTTCGAGGCTATCAAAGAACCAGCGGTTCCAGTGATTGAGCGCCACGGTGGCTGCGGTGGATAGCAGCAGCAGCAGCAACAGTCCGATGGTCAGCGCCCAGGCCCGGCGCGCGCCATCGCCCCGCCAAAACCCGCCTGAGAAACGCGCAAAGGCCTTCGCGACGCGCGGCTCAAGTCGGTAGCCGGCGCCTGCATCGTCCGAGGCGGTTGCGATAGCCATTAAAATGGGGGGTGGGTGAGCACAAGCTTAAGTGGCCGCGCAGTGTAGCCTTGCGGGCCGCGGGGCCGATCGCAGCCCGTCTGCAGTCAAGGGGCTTACCGCGGCCGTCCCTGTCGGCCAGAATGCTCAGGGCTCGCGCAAACTCTCGGCGATCTGATTCAGCGCACCATCAATCGGGCGGAATTCAAACCGAACAATATGTCGACCGGCATCGAGTTTGACCGCCCGAAACAGCACGTTGGCCCGGTGCAATGGAATAGGCGTCTCGGTGTCCTGGCCAAGCTTTGCCGCAAACCACCAGGGGTGCCAGACATCATTGAGAACCAGCCAACCGCCATCTGGGCTCTCAACCTCCACGTCGATTCGGGTGTTGCCGTAGCGGAGCAGCCGCGCGCGCCCTGGACGTTTTGAAAGGTGGGTG